>Ga0310695_10000843_pt1 | contig 75534 bp, 47 predicted proteins | sample RumenRJG_04DNA_FD_203882 | JGI IMG/M metagenome (GOLD analysis project Ga0310695, IMG submission 203882) | Bovine rumen microbial communities from Lethbridge, Alberta, Canada - RJG_04 (v2) (version 2) | ecosystem: Host-associated > Mammals > Digestive system > Stomach > Rumen | place: Canada... | reverse complement strand
AACAATGACGATGTTGCATCGCTGAAGAAAGAAAAGACGCTCCTGCCGCGCAACAACATCTCGGGCGACGTGTTCCATGAGATCATGGAGACGCTGTGCAACAACGACGATTCCGACGGCAAGACACCGGGATTCTGCACGGTAGGAAAGGCGAAGAAGTTTGCGGACGTGGCAAAAGACGAACGTTTCCTGAATCTCATTCGCAAAACTATGCGCAAGCACCAGGTTGAGTCCCAGAAGGACAAGAATGGCGACACCACTGAACGTGTGTTGGCCCGCATGGCGTGGCGTGCGTTGAATGTCCCGATTGTCATAGGCGGCAGAACAATCGTACTTAGGAAAATTGGCGCGTCCAATCGTCGCGCTGAGCTGGAGTTCGTGGTGAATCGCGCAAAGGTGCTGGGCGATGACGGTGTGACGGATGGCGGCGGTCGCGGGGCGACCGCCCTACCGGATCCGCAGAACGAAAGCACGTTCAACGGCAAGATCGACTTGTTGGTTCGTCCCGAAGGCAGGGACGGCCCGGTTTACATCCTTGACTGGAAGACGAATTCGTTGCCCAGCTACGGGACGGAAACGCTCGGGCGCGCGATGACGGCGTCGGACTACCATCTCCAGTATCAGTTCTACTCGCAGGCGGTCCGGTACTGGCTGCGCGGGGCCGAGCTCGGCGGGGTAGCCTACATGTTCGTGCGCGCGGGCGAGAAGTCGGAGAAAATTGAAGGGAATACGGGCGTATTCGTCGCCGACGCGGCGGCGATTTCGCAGGAGTCCTGCCGCACGGCAATCAAAAACGCATTGAAGTGAGAGGAAATTTGTCATGACAATTCAAGAGGCAGGACGGCGGTTGGATCTGTTTGGAATCCCGTTGAAAGGCGATGGAGCGGAGGATGTCCGGAACATACTCGCACGCATTCTAGCGGGAGGGGGGCTGTCGTTTTCGGACATGCAATCCGCACGCGACGTCGCGGAGCATCTGCATGCCCAGACCCCTGGCGTGTATCTGTTCTTGGCAGCGATGCAACTTTCGCTGAAAGCCGGCAATACGTTCCTCAGAATCGACAGGGGCCCAGACCTGCTGAAGGCGGCCGTGCGGATGGAGGACGACGATGACGGGGGGCACGACACGTCTGTCGATGTGTGCGCGTGCTGGGCCCAGTGCGCGTGCGCGGCAGGCGAGACGCTTGCGAAAGGTGACGGGCAGATTGTTGTTTGCAAGGATGTCGCCAAGTCCGAAAAGGGATGGTTCTTCACGCGGGTTTGGGATTCGGTGGAGTATGTGTCGGACAGGCTGGGCGAGATGGCAAGTGAAAATGATATTGGCGAATTGGCGGAGGATATCGTCAAGAGGGCAGTTCGCTTCAACGGTAAGGATGGCCCGTTCTCTTTGAACGACGAACAGCAGCAGGCTGTAAGTACGGTCGGGAAACGTCGGTTTACCGTGGTCACTGGAGGACCTGGCACGGGAAAGACGACGGTGGTCTGCGCAATCTTGCGCGCCTTGATGGAGAGCAACGTCGTTACTGGCGAGGATGTGGCGCTGATTGCCCCGACGGGGCGCGCCGGACAGCGGATGGGGGAGTCGATACATGACCAGTGCGCCGCGGCGGTTGAGATGCCGCTGGAGATAAAACGTCAGATCGAGGAAATGTCAGGCGCGACGATCCACACGACATTGGGCGGGTTGCCGCCGAACTGGAAGTACACGAAGGAGAGCCAGCTCCCGTACAAATTGGTGATTGTCGATGAGTCGTCGATGGTTGACGTGCATCTGATGAAGGCGCTTCTCGATGCGCTGCCCGACGAATGCCGCCTGGTGCTGCTGGGCGACAAAGACCAGTTGCCGTCCGTTGACGCAGGGGCGGTGCTGGGCGACGTGGTGGCCAACTTCGACGAACGGACGGTCGTCGAGCTGAAGGAATCGAACCGCTTTACGGGGGCGCTCGCCGATTGCGCCTGCGCGGTAAATGATGGTAACAAACTGCTCTTCGTACAATCGGCCAAGAAGTTGCCGGTTGACGGTGAGGCGTGGACGGAAACCTTGTCCAAGACGGACGACGACAACGTCAACCGCGTATTCTACTACGAACTGGGGGAATCCATGAGTCCGGCTGCGTTCCGCAAGCTGGTGCTCGAATGGGTGCGCAGCTACGGGCTGCTTGAAGATGGTGGGCTCGTTGCCGCCGCGAAAGCGGTGGAGCCGACGAATGACGTGTTCACGGACGGCGAGAAAAAGGGGAAGGTTGCGGAATTGTTCAAGTGCCTTGAATGTTCGCGCATCCTGACCGTGGTGCGCAAAGGATCGTTTGGCGCATCCACGATCAACGATCTCGTCGCCACGGAGCGATTCGGCGGTCGTCGCCCCGCGAATCCGCTGTCGAAGGTCGGCGTGCCGGTCATGGTGACGCGCAATACGCGCGAACGGAATCTATGGAACGGGGACATCGGCGTGACAGTGAAGGGACCTGACGGAATGGTGGTGCTGTTCCCACGGGGCGACAAGGTTGCGGTGTGCCCGGTCGGGCTCCTGCCCGAGCATGAGCTCGCGTATGCGATGACGGTGCACAAGAGCCAGGGGTCAGAGTTCGATAACGTGATGGTGGTGCTGCCCGACGACAAGGAGCATCCGCTTCTCAACCGGCAGATCGTCTACACGGGCATCACGCGCGCGAAGAAGCGGGCGGTGATCATGGGGACCAAGGAGGCGCTGGGTACGGCGCTGGAACGGAAACTGAACAGGGATACGGGAATCGCTCTGTGTATTTCCATCTAAGCTTTTTTCGTCTTCGAGAATGTCAAGAAAGGCTGGACGGAAGTTTAGGAATTCAAGAGGAAGTGCAGGCGGCACTAGCCAAGTCAATCCGCGCATTGCGCGCGGAATCAGAATTTGCTATACTACTGACATCTGCCGATGGTTTGGCAGATGGAAACGACAATACAACAAGGAGAAGTTCTCCATGCAGAAGATTCAGCGTCGCAGCTTCATCAAGAAGGGCGCCACCGCAGCGGCGGCGGGCGCGATCGCGGCCGCAGTGCCGGCATCGGCCCTGGCGGAGGAGAAGAAACCGCGCATCGTAGTGGTGCATGGCAACGACATTCCCAAGATGATCGCGGCCGGCATCGAGAAGATGGGCGGATGGGGCAAGTTCTTCAAGGAGGGCAAGAAGGTTGCCATCAAGCCGAACCTCGCCTGGAAGTCCACTCCCGAGCAGGGCGGCAATACTCATCCCGACATCATCCGCGCCGTGATCCTCGCTGCCGAGAAGGCGAAGGTGAAGCAGATCGTGATTCCCGAGAACACATGCCACTCTGAGCGCGAGACGTTCCCGGCATGCGGAATTCTCGACGCCATCAAGGGCACGGGCGCGAAGCTGTATCGTCCAAAGGGCAACGACTACGTCTCCGTCGAGGTGCCGAAGGGCAAGATATGCAAGAAGGCGCGCGTCACGCGCGACCTGATCGAGGCCGACTGCCTCGTTAACATTCCAGTTGCGAAGCATCACGGCGGCGCGATGCTCACGCTCTCGATGAAGAACTGGATGGGCGCGATCGACAACCGCACCCGCCAGGGCTGGCACCGCCAGGGCCTGCATCAGTGCATCGCCGACTTCAGCACCTACCTGAAGCCCACGCTGATCATCATCGACGCCACGCGCATCTTGCTGGACCGCGGTCCGCAGGGGCCTGGTCCTCTCGCCCATCCGCACGAGATCATCTTCGCGACGGATCCCGTTGCGGCCGATGCGTATGCCGCCACGCTCTTCAAGAAGAAGCCGGCCGACATCCCGCACATCCGCCTCGCCGCCGAGCTGGGCGTTGGCTGCATCGACCTCGACAAGGTCGAGATAGTGCGCGTGGAAGTCTAGGAGGCGCGCCATGAAGTGGCTTCGCAGAAACGCGCTTCGGCTCGTCATTCTGGCAGCCGCGGCGGCGTGTGCTTTCCCTTGGATGGACTATCTGCCGATGGGCGCCAAGACGCCGCCCGGCTGGGTGAAGGCCATCCTGCCGCGTCTTAGCCCGCTCCTCAACCTCTTCGGCGCGCTCGCCGCGCGCGAATGGGTGGGATGGACGCTGCTGCTCGGCGTGCCTCTTCTCCTGCTGGCGTTTTTCAAGGGCAGGGTGTTCTGCTGGAAGATGTGCCCGATGGGATTTCTCGCGGAGACCGCGGGCCTGCTCAATCCGCGCGGACGCAAGATCGTGCGCCGCGTGCCGCGCCTCAACAAGGCGCTCGCGCTCGTGATCGTGGTGACGGCCGTGTGCGGATATCCGCTTGCGATATGGCTTGACCCGCTGTGCATCTTCAATGGTTTCTTCGCTGCGTGGCGCACGCCGCTTGCGGTGACTGCCGGGGCGACGGCGATCGGCTTTGTGGGCATACTGTTCCTAAGCGTGCTCGCGCCGAACGTGTGGTGCCACAGGCTGTGTCCGCTCGGCGGACTCCAGGAGGCGATGATGGAGGCGGGCAGGAAGCTGCTAAGCCGCGATGCCGACGAGGATGCGCCGAAGGTGATGGGCGGTTCGATGACGCGGCGAGCGGTCCTCGCGGCTGCGGCTGCGACGGCCGGCGTGGCTGCAGGACGGACGCTGGGTCCGAACGCCGCGCGCGCTATACGTCCGCCGGGCGCAGACCTCACGCGCTTCAACGCGCTCTGCGCGCGTTGCGGCAACTGCATGGCGGCGTGTCCGTACAAGCTCATCGTGCCGGACTTCGGCGAGACCGGCGTGGACGGTCTCTTCACGCCCGTTCTGCACCTGCGCAGCAGAAGGGTGGCGACCGACCCGGATTTCGACTCGTACTGCTTCCACGACTGCGTCAAGTGCACGGAGGTGTGTCCCACGGGCGCGCTCAGGCCGCTCACGCTCGACCAGAAGCACGCGATTCCGATCGGCCTCGCGGTGATCGACCGATCCAAGTGCCTCGCCTGGGCGAAGAACGAATACTGCGCCGTGTGCGACGAGTATTGTCCGTACAAGGCCGTGAAACTCGAGCGCAAGGGCGACGTGAGCTATCCCATAATCGACGCCGATCTGTGCCGTGGCTGCGGTTCGTGCGAGGCGGGCTGCCCCGCAGATCCCATAGCGGTCGTGGTGAGGCCGCTCAAGGTGGAGGAGATGAAGCGATGAAGAGAGTCAGAAGGGCCATGCTGCTCGCCGCCGCGGTGGCGGTGGCGCTTGCGTTCGCGCAGTCGCCTGCGCACGACGCGCTAAGGAAGGAGATCGAGGAGCTTCAGAAGAAGCCTGCCGTCTTCAATCTGCCGCCGTATCTTCCGCCGGAGAAGGACTTCGCCGAGGTGTGCGAGGAGGCGGGCAGGAAGAACAAGAAGATCTTCGTTTCGATCGGGCGCGAGGCGTGCGGACGATGTCAGCGCTTCTACGAGATGGTGAAGCGCGGCGTGGTGAAGATCGACACGAACGCATTCGAGTTCGTTCGCCTCGACATCGACGAATACACGCAGCGCGAGTATTTCTTCGCCGCCTTCGAGCCGCCGGATCCGCAGCTGCCGTTTGTTGGCGTGACAGACGCCACGCGCACGAAGTCCAGCGCCTGCCTCACCGGTTCGCGCACCGCTGCCGAATACCAGAAGCTTATGGAGAACAATTCAGCAAAAAAGGAAAAGAGCGTAAAATGATCCGCGTCAACGAAAACTACCTCAAGATTCAGGCAAGCTACCTTTTCACCGAAATCGCGCACCGTGTGAAGGCGCACCAGGAGGCGCATCCCGAGGCGAAGATAATACGCCTCGGAATCGGCGACGTCACTGAGCCGCTAGCGCCCGCGGTGGTGGAGGCGATGCACCGTGCGGTGGACGACGAGGCAGGGCGAGAGCATTTCTACGGGTATGGTCCCGAGCAGGGCTACGCGTTTCTCCGCGAGGCCGTGGCGAAAAACGACTTCCAGGTGCACGGCCTTGACGTGGCGGCGGACGAGGTGTTCATCTCTGACGGTGCGAAGTGCGACTGCGGCAACATACAGGAGCTGTTTGGAGCAGACGTCAAGATAGCGGTGGGCGATCCCGTGTATCCAGTCTATGTCGATACGAACGTGATGGCCGGGCGGACGGGGCCGAACGAAGGCGGACGCTACGCGAACCTCGTCTATCTCGACTGCACTGCCGCGAACGGCTACGTGCCTTCGCCTGCGGACCTCTCGGAGCCGGTGGACGTGGTGTACCTCTGCTACCCGAACAATCCGACGGGGGCAGTGGCAACGCTAGAGCAGCTGCAGACGTGGGTGGACTGGGCGCGCGCGAACAAGGCGATCATTCTCTTCGACGCCGCGTACGAGGCGTTCATCCGCACGCCGGGGATCCCGCGCTCGATCTATGCGTGCAAGGGCGCGAGGGAGTGCGCGATAGAGTTCCGCAGCTATTCGAAGACTGCTGGCTTCACGGGAGTGCGCTGCGGCTACAGCGTGGTGCCGAAGGGGCTCGTGGGATATACGGCCGCGGGAGAGCCCGTGGAGCTGCGTCCGCTCTGGACCCGCCGCCAGACGACGAAGTTCAACGGCGCGAGCTACATCTCGCAGCGCGGCGCCGAGGCCGTCTATTCGCCGGAGGGCAAGGCGCAGACGAAGGCGACGATCGACTTCTACCTCGAGAACGCGAAGATCGTAAAGGATGCTCTCGTGAAGCTCGGCTACGACGTGACGGGCGGCGTGAACTCGCCCTATCTCTGGGTGAACGTGAAGGGCGACTCGTGGGAGTTCTTCGACAGGCTTCTGAAGAACGCCAATGTGGTGACGACTCCTGGCGCGGGCTTTGGCCGCGCAGGACAGGGCTACATCCGCATTTCGGCCTTCAATAGCCGCGCCAACGTCGAGGAGGCCGTGGAGCGCCTCGCCAAGGTGCTCGCCTGACGGAGCCGACCATGGAAGAGCAGCCGAAGAAACCGCCGCAAATCCCTTCGAAGAGGGAACGTGTGCGAAAGATCAAGGCCATCCGCGCCGACATGGACATCAAGCGGCGCGAGCTTGGTCTGCAGGCGCCGTCCATGAAGAAGGGGCCGGTCTTCTACCTTGGCCTGATGGCCGTTCTCGCGGTAATCGGACTTTCCGTGATCAAGGCGACAGAAAGCGGGGGCACAGGCGCACGCGTGAGAAACGCAAAGGTGGCGCAGGCCATGCGAAGCGTCGACGCCTTTGCGGAGGCTCTTGGCAGGTTCAAGTTCCACTGCGGCTCTTATCCCACCGCCGAGGAAGGCCTTGCGGCGCTCGCGAGCAAAGAGGTGAAGCGCGACGGATGGATAGGGCCGTACATCAAGAAGATCGTGCCGGATCCATGGAAGAACGCATACATTTACGAAATCACGAACGACGCGCCGGTGGTGCTCTCGATGGGACCTGACGGAGTGCGCGGCACAGCCGACGACATCTCGCCCGCGCCCGAGCTCTTCGCGAAGCCGTTCCGCGACACCACCTGGACCAACGACTGGGCGCCCTACTGGAAGCGCGGCTACATCCTTGTGCCGAGCAAAAGCAAGGAATAGATTTAGTGCCCAGTGCCTAGTGCGGTGTGCCTGGTGCGGTCTCGTCATCCGCCGCCGAACGTGATGTTCTATCGCGTGCTGAGACTGCCGAATGAACTTTTCCCACACGAAGCGCACAGGATATGGTAAAATATTGGGGACATGAACAAGAAGATAAAAGTCAAAGTCGTTGGCGCCACCGGTTACGGCGGCCTTGGAATCATCGATCTGCTTCTGCGTCATCCGTACGCGGAGATAGGCGCGCTCGTCGCTCGTGAGGACGCGGGGCGCAGGATATCCGACGTGTACCCGCATCTCGCGGGCTACTGCGACATGCCGATTCTCGCGGCGGACGATCCCGCCGCGCAGGGCGCGTTCGACGTGGTGTTCTTCTCCACGCCCGACCGCGTGGGCATGGCCGACGCCAAGCGCGAGCTCTCCCTCGGCGCCAAGGTGATCGACTACTCGGGCGACTTCCGCTTCACCACGCTCGCCGCATACCAGGACTACGCGACGCGTCTCGGCAAGGACCCCAACCACCTCTCCCCCGAGCTCCTCGGCACGAACGTTTACGGCCTTCCCGAGCTGCACCGCGCCGAGATCGCCCGCGCCAACCTCGTGGGCAACCCCGGCTGTTTCGCGACGAGCTGCATCCTCGGCCTCGCGCCCGCCGCGAAGGCGCACCTCGTGAAGCCGCAGTCCATTGTGTGCGACTGCAAGAGCGGCGTCTCAGGAGCCGGAAAGAAGGCAAAGCCGCAGTTCCACTACCCGGAGCGCTGCGAGCAGATCAACGCCTACAGGCTTAGCGGACACCAGCACGTGTGCGAGGTGGAGAGAGAGCTCTCGCTGCAGGGCGGCGAGGACGTGAAGCTCATCTTCACCGCGCAGGTGCTGCCGATCTCGCGCGGCATCCTCTCCACGCTCTACGGAGACCTCACGCGCGACGTGACCGAGCAGGAGGTGCTGGACATATACCGCGAATTCTACGCCGGAAGCGCCTTCGTGCGCGTGCTGCCCTCCACTGCGGCGACGGGCACGATGAGCGTGCGTGGCACCAACCGCTGCGAGATCGTGGTGTCGGTGGACCAGCGTGTGCGCAAGCTGCGCATCGTCTCGATAATCGACAATCTCGTCAAGGGCCAGGCGGGGCAGGCCCTTCAGAACATGAACGTGATGTTCGGCTTCCCCGAGACGGCCGGGCTCGACAAGCCGGGGATGTATCCATGAGCGCAGCGAAGAAGAACGCGCGTCCCGAGAGTCCGTTTCTCAAGAAGGCGAGCGGACCCAAGCCGCCTACCCGAGCGGCCATGAAGGGCCAGCAGCGCGGCGGCCTCGGCCATGTCGGCCGCGGCCTCGGCGGCGGGCTTGACACGCTCATCACCCCATCCACGCCGGTAGCGTCGCCAGTTGCCGCGCAGCAGTTCACGCAGCCCGCCACGACGCCTGAGATCTCCGAGGCGGAGCGCGTGTTGCAGGTGCCGCCGCAGGACATTGAGCGCTGCCCGTTCCAGCCGCGCACCGAGTTCGGCCGCGAACAGCTGGACGACCTTGTGGAGTCCATCCGCGAGAACGGCGTCATACAGCCGCTCACCTGCCGCCGCCGCGCCGACGGCAAGCTAGAGCTCATCTGCGGCGAACGCCGCCAGCGCGCCGCCATCGAGGCAGGCCTCAAGCTCGTTCCCGTGGTGCTGAAGGACGTGGACGACGCAGGCGCCGCTGTGCTCGCCATCACCGAGAACCTGATGCGCGACGACCTCAACCCCATCGAGGAGGCCGAGGGCTATCAGGCGCTCAAGACGCGCTTCAACCTCACTTATGACGAAGTTGCCCGCCGCGTCGGCAAGAAGAACCGCTCGTCCGTTGCGAACCTCGTGGGACTTCTCGACCTTCCGCCCGAAGTGCGCGACTACGTGCGCCGCGGCGCGATCACGCTTGGCCACGCGAAGGTGCTGCAGGGCGTGCTGTCAAAGTACGGCAACGCCGCCGAAGTGCGCGAGCTTGCCGATGCATGCGTGACATTCGCCGATCCCCGCACTGGCAATCCAGTTCCCGGCATAACCGTGCGCGAGCTCGAGCGCCGCGTGGCGAGGCTGCACGCGCCGGCCGTCGAGCGCCGCGCCGGCATTCCCGACATTCCAGAGGCCTACTGCCGCCAGCTCAACGAGGAGATACACAAGCATCTCGGATGCGCGGTGCGCCTCACGAGCGGAATGACGCACGCGAACGGAAAGCATGTGAAGGGCGTCCTTGAGATCGACTTCATCGACAACACCGACCTTGACCGCATTCTCGCCCTGCTCGGCGTGAAGATGGACTAGCCCAGCCGTGGAACGTTCCTGTACATCGTCGAATTTCCTCAGCGCCGTGCTTTTCGGCTTGGCGACAATTCTCTCCGCCGCCGCGCTGGCCGCGGGTCCGGTGGAGTTCACTGCTGCGGACGCGCAGACCGCCTACGCCGAGGCAGTCGGTCTCGTGACGAACTGCACTCCGCGCGACGCCGGCACGCCCGGCGGCCGCCGTGCGGCTGAGTGGATATGCGCCGCTGCGCGCAAGGCAGGGGCGAATGCGCAACTAGACTCCTTTGTGGCTCTCAGCCGGTCCTCGCTCGTTTCTTTCGTGAACGTAATCGCCGAGTTTCCCGGTGCGGAACCCTCCGCCCCCTGGATAGTGCTGATCTCGCATTTCGACACGATGCCGGGAATCGGAAACGGCTTCCAGGGCGCGAATGACGGCGCATCCACCACTGGACTTCTGCTCGCGTTTGCGCGTTCGCTCTCCCGTGCCCCACGGCTGAAGGAGAACGTGATGCTGGTTTGGACTGACGCCGAGGAGTGCCGCATATCCTACAGCAGGCACGACGGTTTCCAGGGATCGCGCCACGTCGTCGAGCAGTTCGCCGTCAAGCGGCGCGCAGTGAAGGCTGCGATTTGCCTCGACATGCTTGGCGACCGCAACCTGCACATCACCGTGCCGGGAAATGGCACTCCGGCGCTCAGGGCCTTGGCCGTGAAGGCGGCCGCGAAGGCCGGCTTGCCGCAGATGCTGTCGCTTCAGGACGCGATGGTGGTTGGCGACGACCATAGTCCGTTTCTGGAGGCCGGATGCCCGGCCATCTGCCTCATTGACTTCGACTACGGCACTCTTCCGGGATTGAACAACTACTGGCATACGCCGCTGGACACGATCGACAAGATTTCCGCCAACAGCCTGTACGCCGCGGGGCGCATCACGGCGGAGCTCGTGAACCTTCTTGTGCATCCCGCGGCGCCGAAGGGACCGTGAAGGCGCATGGCCATGCGGGCGATCGACAGAGTGTCCGTGCTGATCACGGCATACAGGAACGCCGAGCTCGTGAGGCAGTGCGTTGATTCGATGCTGCGCGCATTCGGAGGCGAACTTCCCGAGACGGTGATCGTTGACGACGCCGCGGGCGACGAGGCGACTCGCCTCCTTGCGGAGAGCTATGCGCAATACGGCGTGAAGTTCGCCGTCATGCCGAAGAACGGTGGCTTCGCCGGCGCGAACAACTTCGGCTATCCCATGTGCACGAAGGAGTTCGTCACCCTCGTCAACTCCGACATCGTATTCCACGAGAATCCTTTCCCAGCGCTCGTGGAGTTCATGGACGCGCATCCGAAGGCGGGAATCGCGCAGGGCACACTGCTCATCAAAAACGGCGAGCCCGGCGTGGACGGTCTGCTCAACGGCTGCGGCGCGTTCCTCACGCCGATCGGCACCACGATCACGCCTGGCTGGTTCAAGAAGGCCGACGACCCGATCGCGAAGAAGCCGGGCATCTGCTTCGCGGCGTACGGCGCTATGTTCATGATCCGCCGCGGCGTGGTGGATTCCACGGGCGGACGCCTCTTCTACGACTTCTTCCACACGTACTACGAGGAGGTCGACTTCTGCCATCGGGCATGGCTTGCCGGATGGGAGGTGTGGTACGTCCCCACTCCGCTCATCGACCATGCGCATGGCGCGACGATGAGCAGGTTCTACACGCGCGAGGACATCCTCAGAAAGTTCTACCGTAACATCCGCTTCTCGTTCCGCACCTGCTTCGGCGCGCGCGGACGCTGGACGGTTGTGCCGGTCTTCGAGCTTGCGTGCTTCGCGCAGTCCCTGCTCCAGTTCCTCAGGGGGAAGGGCGTCGCCTGGCGGGCGCACCGCTGGGCGAAGCGCGAGCTGCGCGCAATGAAGAAGGAGATCGCCGAGGCGCGCGCCGTGGTGCAGAGGGGCCGCACGATGTCTGATTCCGAGCTTTTCAGGAAGGTGATGATTCATCTCTCGCTGCGCGACCTTGTGGCGATGGCGCGCGGAAATCTTTGAAATGGAGGCAACGATGGAGAATGTGCTTGTCACCGGCGGCGCCGGGTTCATTGGTTCGCATGTGGCGGAATGGCTCGTTAAGAGCGGGTGCCGCGTGGTGGTGCTTGACGATCTTTCCGGCGGGTTCGTGGAGAACGTTCCCGCGGGCGCGGAGTTCGTGAAGGGCAGCGTGCAGGACGCCGAGTTCGTCAACGCGCTTTTCGAGAAGGAGCGCTTCGACTACGTGTTCCATCTCGCAGCGTACGCGGCCGAGGGGCTTTCCCACTTCATCAAGAACTTCAACTACCAGAACAACCTCGTGGGAAGTGTGAACCTCGTGAACGCGGCGGTGAACACGGGAAGCGTGAAGTGCTTCGTGTTCACGAGCTCGATCGCGGTGTACGGACGCAACCAGACGCCCATGACGGAAGATCTCGTGCCGATGCCCGAGGATCCGTATGGAATCTCCAAGTACGCGGTGGAGCTGGACCTGAAGGAGACACGCGAGATGTTCGGAATGAACTACGTGGTGTTCCGTCCGCACAACGTCTACGGCGAGCGCCAGAACATCGGAGACCCGTACCGCAACGTGATAGGCATCTTCATGCGCCAGATACGTACTGGGCAGCCGCTCACGATCTTCGGCGACGGCGAGCAGGTGAGGGCGTTCAGCTACATCGACGATGTGGCGCCTGTGATCGCGGCTTCGATCGACCGTCCAGCCACTTGGAACCAGGTGTACAACATCGGCGCGGACCGTCCGTGGACCGTCAACGAGCTCGCGCGCACGGTGTGCGAGGCGATGGGCGCGCCTGACAGCGCCATACGCCATCTCGACGCGCGCAACGAGGTTGTGACGGCGTATTCGAGCCACGAGAAGGTGAAGCGCGACTTCGGCGACCTGATGCGCAACGTGCCGCTCTCAGAGGGTGTGGCGAAGATGGCGGCGTGGGCGAAGACTATCGCCGACGTGCCGCAGCCGAAGCGGTTCGGCCACATCGAGGTGCTCAAGAACCTGCCCCCCAGCTGGGCGAAGCTCGCGTGATGCCGGCCGTATCGGTAGTGATTCCCACGTTCAACCGCGCGCAGATGGTGTGCGACTGCGTGGCGAGTGTGCTGTCAAGCGATTTTGGCGACTACGAGGTCGTGGTGGTCGACGACTGTTCGCCGGACGACACGGGGGAGCGGATTCGCGCGAGGTTCTCAGGTGAGAGCCGCGTGCGCTATGTGCGCAACGCCGTCAACAAGCAGCTTGGCGCGTCGCGGAATGTGGGGGCCGTTCAAGCACGGGGAAAGTATCTTCTGTTTCTCGACGACGACAATATTGTGGACAAGGAGATGCTGGGGCGGCTTGTTGAAGACTTCGAGAGCCATCCGAACGTAGGGTTGATAGCGCCGATGGCGGTCAATGTGGGCGGCGCAAAGGATGGACTTGTCTGGACGCTTGGATGCGATTTCAACAAGTGGACGTCGCAGCCCAGAAACCATTTGGAAAATCTGCCTCTTGAGAAAGTGCCGAAGGATAGAATCAGGTTCCCGACGCTTTACAGTCCAAATGCATTCGCTGTCGCGCGGGAGGTCCACGAGAGGATCGGAGGCTTCTGCGAAAAGCTGCCGTTCTACTTCGACGAGTCCGACTACGGATGGCGCATCCACGATCTGGGTCTCGCCGCGTGGATACTGGCGACGGCGGTGACGCGGCATCAGAATTTCCTGGCCTCGACTGACTGCCCGGCATTGCGCGATCTAGGCATCAATGCCCCCTGGCGTGCTTTTCTGCTTGGCCGCAACCGACTGCGCTTTGCGCGTAGGCATTTCAACTTTCTGCAGATGCTTTCCGTGACGTTCGTGTTCGCGCCTCTTTCGGCGCTGTACTACGGCTGGGTGGCGCTGAAGAACAGGCGTGCGGACGTTGCCTGGGCCTATCTGCGCGGCACTATCGCAGGCATTTTGGGAGTCTGATATTCCGCAGCGAAGCTTCCTGCGGCTACTTCCGGGAAATAAAATTGCATTGACCGCGCGGGGCGTGTGTGCTATCATTCTAGACGTCGTTTTTCGTGTCTCCGCCGAGTGGTTCTGGATGGAGTGGCGAAATGTCGGCAACAAGGAGATAAAGACACATGATGAAGTGTATTTTGGCGGCCGGATTGGCGTTGGTCGCGGTGCAGGCGGCTCTTGCGGAGCCGTGTGGGGATTTCGCCTCGCCGAAGGGCGCTACGCGCGAGAACACGGGGCCGCTCTTCTGGTTGCACGGCGATGAGACGGAGGCGCGTCTCAGGGAATATGTGGGGCGTGTCGACGAGAGCGGACAGGGCATTCTTACGATCGAGTCGCGTCCGCACATAGACTGGATGCGCGCCGGCTGGTGGCGCGATGTCGATATCGTCCTCGACGAGTGCAAGAAGCGCGGCATGAAGATGATGGTGTTCGACGACTACTGGTGGCCGAGCCAGGGCATGGGCGGCAAGTACCCCATCCCGGAGAAGTACCAGTGTCGCGACGTGAAGGGGACTGTCTATTGGAGCCACGAGGCGCCGGAGAAGGCGCCGAACGAAGTTGCGCGCATCGTCGTGAAGGAAGTTGGAAAAGGCGTGTTCAAGCCTGGTCCCGACGGCGACAAGACGATCATCTACACCTGGTTCACGTCCAAGGGCAGCTACCGCTTCCCCACGGTGAACGGACTCGACGAAGAGGCCGTAGACTGGTTCATCTCGCAGTACTACCAGCCCTACTACGACCGCTACGCGAAGGAGTTCAAGGACGGCACGATCCCCGGCTTCTTCTTCGACGAGCCGCAGTTCCGCTCCTGGTGGGGCGACGCGCTCGCGAAGGAGCTGAAGGCGCGCGGCGACGACGTGGGCGAACTGCTCACCGCCATCAAGTTCAAGCTTGCCGACCCGGAAGAGCAGTCCCGCGCGCGCTACCGCTACCACGACGCGCGCGCCGAGGTGTGGGGCCGCACGATGTACGGACGCCAGAGCGAGTGGTGCAGGAAGCACGGCGTGTACTCCAGCGGACACTTCCTTGAGCACGCGAACTGCTACTACAGCCACGTCCTCGCGGGCGGCAATGTGATGCAGCAGATGAAGTACGTGGAGGTCCCGGGCGTCGATCTCGTCTGCCGCCAGTACTACCCCAACCAGCGCGAGAGCCGAAAGCACCAGATCGATTTCGGGCAGATGCCGAAGTACGCCTCATCGGTCGCGCACGTCTACAACCGCCACAACGGCAAGAACTGGTGCGAGATCTTCGGCGCGTACTTTCAGGATCTGACATACCCGCAGATGAAGTGGCTTTGCGACTGGCACCAGTACCAGGGCTGCTACTACCTCATTCCGCACTCGTTCAACCCGCGCGCGCCGTATGACAAGGACTGTCCCCCATACTTCTACAACGGCGGCTACGAGCCGCGCTACCCGCTCTTCCGCGTGTGGGCCGACTACAACAACCGCTGCGCCAAACTGCTGTCGGACGGCGAGCACATTTGCCGCATCGCCCAGTGCATTCCCGGCGTGAGCTTCCATGTGGGCAAGACGATCCGCCCCGAGATGTTCGCGTTCGCGATCCAGGACGCGCAGCTCGACAGCGACTGGATGGGATACGACGTCGTTGAATCCGCGCGCATCGCGAAGAATCCGCGCACGGGGCGTCCCGCGCTCCGCACGGAGAACGGCAAGGAGTTCTACGACATCCTCACGCTCCCAGCGACGGAGTTCGTGCCGTTTGCAGTTCTTGAAAAGGCGCTCGCCTTCGCGAAGGCCGGCGGCGTGGTGGTGGGCTATGGCATCAAGCCGTGCAACACGCCCACACGCGGCAAGACGTCGGCCGACGTGAAGCGCGTGGTGGACGCTATCTTCGCGCAGCCAACCGCTCTCTTCATCGAGGGCGAGCCTGACGGCGCCGCGCTCCGCGCCGCGCTCGCGAAGAAATATCCCGGAACCGACCAGCCGCTCGCGGTGCGCGAGTTCGACTTCCCCGGGCTCTCCGCCGTTGACGGGCGCATGCTCGCAGTGAACCACTACGTGAAGGACGGCAGGGAGACGCTGTTCATCGCCAACCAGGACTTTGCGCGTCGCCGCGATCTTGCGCTTTGCGCCAAATGGCCGCTCGACAAGGTCGAGCTGTGGGATCCGATGCAGGGTACGGTTGAGACGCCGAAGGTGGAGAACGGCTTCGTGAAGCTCGCGCTTGAGCCGTCGCAGGCCGTGTTCCTCGTGTGGCCGTGTGGCGCGCTCGGTGATCGCGCCCTACCACGGGTGGACATGCCGCAGGGCGAGGTCGTTGCGGCGACTGCGAAGGAAACAGTCACGCCGATGAACGTGAAAGGCGAGGAGCCCGCAAAGGACGCGCTGCTCACATACGCACAGTGGATCTGGCATCCTGTCAATCCGAGGGCGCAGGGCAAGGTGACGTTCAGGACGAAGATCACTTCTTCTTCCGCCGCCGAGGCCAACATGATGTTCGCCTGCGACAACGCCGCCGCCGTCCGCGTGAACGGTCGCGAGGTCGCGAAGCAGTCCGCCGGCGTGGAGCCGAGCTACAACGGCTGGCGGACGCCCACCGCGGTGAAGTTCTCCCTTAAGGCCGGCGTTAACGACATCGAGGTACTTGCCGACAACGTGATTCCGGGAGCTGCGGGATTTGTGGCGGCGATCCAGTGGCCAGGCGGAGTGCTGCGCACGTCGCCAGGCGCCACGGCCGACCACGCGTCTTCGAGCGACTGGACCGTCGAACGCGCGGGCGAGGTGCCCGTGCAGCCGCTCGCGATCTGCCGCTATGGCGGCGGCGTGTGGAAGAGGCTCGGGCAGAGTGGCCGCGTGACGGCGAGCCCGTTCGCCGAAAGCGTTGCGACGGCCTGCACGTTCACGCTCCCTGCGCTCAAGCCTGGCGAGCGCGTGTATCTCGCCTGCGACGACGTGGAGGGCGAGAAGAGCGCGGCGATCACAGTGAACGGCGCCTATGCTGGCGGCTTCATCGGTGCGCCGTACCGGCTCGACATCACGAAGGCGGTGAAGAGCGGCGCGAACACGCTGGAGGCGAAACCGTTCCGGCTCAAGAACCCGCGCGTCGTGATTGTCAGGTAAGGGAGATGACGATGAAACGAGCAATAGGAATAACAACTGCGCTTCTTTGCGGAATTTGCGTGGCGGATATTGTGCAGGACTTCCGCGTGCCGCAGGGCGTGGCGCGAGAGAACACCGGGCCGCTCTTCTGGCTGCACGGCACCGAGACTGAGGCGCGGCTCAGGGAGATGGTCGGGCGAGTGGCCGAGAGCGGACAGGGCATCTTGACGATCGAGTCGCGTCCGCACATCGACTGGATGCGCGCCGGCTGGTGGCGCGACGTCGATATCGTCCTCGACGAGTGCAAGAAGCGCGGCGTGAAGATGATGGTGTTCGACGACTACTGGTGGCCGAGCCAGAGCATGGGCGGCAAGTACCCCATCCCCGAGAAGTACCAGTGCCGTGACATCAAGGCAGCAGTCTTCGCGAAAGGCGCCGCACCTGAAAAGGTGGAGAATGAAATCTGCCGCGTCATCGCTACTGAAACGAAGGAGGGTTTCTTCAGGATGGGTCCGGACGGCGACAAGACGATCGTGTACTCCTGGCACGTGCCGCCGAAGGGCCGCGTGCAGGGACTCGGCGGCTCGCAGGGCAGCTTCGCGTATGTGAACGGTCTGGACGAAGAGGCTGTGGACTGGTTTCTCGCCAACTACTACCAGCCGTACTACGACCGCTACAGGTCTTCCTTCGAGGACGGCACGATTCCCGGCTTCTTCTTCGACGAGCCCGAGACAATGGGCGTATGGGGGCCTGCGCTCGAAATGGAGCTGGCGACGCGAGGCGAGAACGTCGGCGAACTGCTGACGGCGTTCAAGTTCAAGCTCGCCGACCCAGAGGCGCAGGCGCGTGCCATCTACCGCTACCACGACGCGCGCGCCGAAGTGTGGGGACGCACGATGTACGGACGCCAGAGCGATTGGTGCCGGAAGCACGGCGTGTTCTCCAGCGGACACTTCATGGAGCACGCCGACTGCTTCTACAGCCTCGCGATGTGCGGCGGCAACGTGATGCAGCTGATGAAGTACGTGGAGGTGCCGGGCGTCGACCTCGTGTGCCGCCAGTATTATCCGCACCAGCGCGAGGACAGACGGCGCCAGATCGACTTCGGACAGATGCCGAAGTACGCCTCCTCGGTCGCGCACGTCTACAACCGCCACAACGGCAAGAACTGGTGCGAGATCTTCGGTGCGTACGGCCAGGACATCACCTACCCGCAGATGAAGTGGCTGTGCGACTGGCACCAGTACCAGGGCTGCTACTACATGATTCCGCACTCCTTCAACCCGAAGGCGCCGTACGACACGGACTGCCCGCCGTACTTCTACAACGGCGGCAAGGAGCCGCGCTACCCGCTCTTCCGCGTGTGGGCCGACTACAACAACCGCTGCGCCCTAATGCTTTCGGAAGGGGAGCACGTCTGCGCCATCGCGCAGTGCGTACCCGGCATCAGTGCCCACGTCGGCAAGACGATTCGTCCCGAGATGTTCGCGTTCGCGATTCAGGACGCGCAGCTCGACAGCGACTGGATGCTCTATGACGCGGTGGAGAGCGCAAAGATCGGCAGGAATCCGCGCACGTTGCGTCCCGCGCTCCGCACGACGAACGGCAAGGAGTGGTACGACATCCTCACGCTCCCCGCGACGGAGTTCGTGCCGTATGCGGTTCTCGAGAAGGCGCTTGCGTTCGCGAAGGCCGGCGGCGTGGTGGTGGGCTACGGCATCAAGCCTTGCAACACGCCCACGCGCGGCAAGACGTCCGACGACGTGAAGCGCGTGGTCGATGAGATCTTCGCGCAGCCGACCGCGCTCTTCCTCGAGGGCGAGCCGGATGGCGCGATGCTTCGCGCCGCGCTTGCGAAGAACTATCCGGGCGAGAAGCGTCCGCTCGCCGTGCGTGCGTTCGATTTCCCCGGACTTTCCGCCGCCGACGGGCGCATGCTCGCCGTGAACCACTACGTGAAGGACGGCGCCCAGACGCTGTTCATTGCGAACCAGGACTTCAAGCGCGGGCGCGATCTTTCGGTGTACACAAAGTGGCCCGCCGACAAGGTTGTGCTGTTGTGGGATCCGATGCAGGGTACGGTGGAGAAGCCCGCCGTTGAGAACGGCCTCGTGAAGCTCGCGCTCGAGCCGAGCCAGGCGGTGTTCCTCGTGTGGCCGAACGGCGCGCTCGGTGAGCGCGCCCTACCATGGGTGGGGATGCCGAATGGCGAGGTCATTGCGGCGAGTGTGAAGGAAACGGTCACGCCGGTGGTCATCGAGGACACGGAGAAGACACCTGCCTCAGCGCTCAACAACGCGAAGTGGATATGGCATCCGGTCGATCCGCAGGCACAGGGCAAGGTGACGTTCAGTTCGAGCATCGACGTGGCGGCGGCATGCGACGCGGAGATCGTGTTCTCCTGCGACAACGCGGCGACAATCTACGTGAACGGCACGGAAGTGGCGAAGCAGGAGTTCGGCAACAACTACGACGGCTGGCGCTCGCCGACTAAGACGAAGATCCCGCTTCAGGCGGGCCGCAACGAGATAAAGGTGTTGGCGGACAACGCGCTGCCGGGCGATGCCGGTTTTGTATGTTCGATTAGATGGTCTGCGGGGCGGCTGCTTTCGAACGGACAGTCGTGGATGGTGTGCCGCGCGAACGAGGCCGCCGTCAAGCCGCTTGAGATAGTTTCGTATGGACGGGGCGTCTGGGGCAGGCTAGGACGAGCCCCCAGGTTCACGAGCAGCCCGTTCTCGGAGAGCGTGGCGACGAAGCTCTCGTTCATGCTGCCTGAGCTGAAGTGCGGCGAGCGCGTGTATCTTTCGTGTGACGACGTGGATGGCGAGAATAGCGCGGCGGTGACGGTGAACGGCGCCTATGCGGGCGGCTTCATCGGCAAGCCGTACAGGCTCGACATCACGAAGTCCGTCAAGTCCGGCGCGAACACGCTCGAGACAAAGCCGTTCCGCCTGAAGAATCCGCGTATTGTGATTGTGAAATAAAGAATCGAGAATACCATGTGGAATTATTCTGAAAAGATGTTGGACTACTTCCGCAACCCGCGCAACGTGGGTGCGATAGACCACCCAGACGGCACTGCGACTGTGGGCTCGCTCGCATGCGGCGATGCGCTCACGTTCCAGTTCAAGCTGGGGCCCGACGGCAAGATCGCCGAGGCGAAGTTCCAGACGTTTGGCTGCGCAAGCGCCATCGCCTCGTCAAGCGCCCTCACCGAGATGGTGATAGGCAAGACGCTTGAGGAGGCCTCGAAGATCACCAACCAGGAGATAGCGGACTTCCTTGGCGGACTTCCCCCTCAGAAGATGCACTGCTCGGTGATGGGCCGCGAGGCCCTTGAGGCGGCGATCAAGAACTACCGCACTGGCGAGAACTCCGACCGCAACCTTGAGGACGAGAAGCTCTGCACATGCTACAACGTATCAGAGAACGAGGTGCGCCGCGTGATCACTGAGAACTCGCTCACCACCGTCGAGGAGGTGACGAACTTCACGAAGGCCGGCGGTGGCTGCGGCCGCTGCAAGCCGAGGATACAGGCCATACTCGACGAGATCAACGGCAAATAGCGGCATAGCGAAAAGTCAGAAAAGGTGACGAGCCATGAAGATCGGATTCGACAACGAGAAATACCTGAAGGAACAGTCGGAGGAGATCCGCCGGCGCGCCGCCAAGTACGGCCGCCTCTACCTTGAGTTCGGCGGCAAGCTGATGAACGACATGCATGCCGCGCGCTGTCTGCCAGGCTACGATCCGAACGTGAAGCTGCGCCTGCTGCAGTCGCTCAGCGACCAGGCGGAGATCATACTCTGCATCTACGCGGGCGACATCGAGCACAAGAAGATGCGCGCCGACTTCGGCATCTCGTACGCCGACGACGCACTCAAGCTCATCGACGACCTCAAGGCACTGGGGCTTCTCTTCCGCGGCGTGGTGATCACCCGCTACGCAGGGCAGACGGCCGCGCAGCAGTTCCGCCAGCGCCTCGAGAACCGCGGAATCCCCGTGTTCTTCCACTACGTCACGCAGGGGTATCCGGCCGACGTGGAGACGATCGTGTCGGAGGCGGGGTACGGCAAGAACGAATACGTGCCGGTGGAGCGTCCGATCGTGGTGTGCACGGCTCCTGGACCGGGCTCGGGCAAGTTCGCCACGTGCCTCTCGCAGATCTACCACGAATACCGCCGCGGACGCACCGCGGGCTATTCGAAGTTCGAGACGTTCCCCGTGTGGAACATGCCGCTCGAGCATCCGCTCAACGTCGCGTACGAGGCCGCCACGATCGACCTCAAGGACTGCAACATGATCGACCCGTACCACTTGCAGGCGTACGGAAAGACAACTGTCAACTACAACCGCGACGTCGACGCGTTCCCTCTGCTGCGCGCCATCTGGGAGAAGATGACGAAGAAGGAGTGTCCCTACAAGTCGCCCACGGACATGGGCGTGAACCGTATCGGATTCGGCATCATCGACGACGCCGTGGTGCAGGAGGCCTCCAAGCAGGAGGTCATCCGCCGCAACTTCCGCTACATGACGGACTTTGCCCTGGGCACTACCGACCGCGAGTCCGTGGCGCGCGCCGACGCGCTCATGCAGAAGCTCGGCCTCAAGCCCGAGGACCGCATCCCCGTGGAGGCCGCGCGCCAGGCCGCGCAGAACGCCAAGGACGCCGGCAAGGGCAAGAAGGGCGGCGCCATCGTCTCGGGCGCTGCAATCCAGCTCAAGGACGGCCGCATCATCACCGGGCGCAACTCCGACGAGATGCACGCCGCCGCCGCCATGATGCTCAACGCCGTGAAGGTGCTATCCGGCATACCCGCGCAGATTCCGCTGATCGCCCCGAACGTCATTCAGTCGATCGCCCACATGAAGCACGACATCCTGAAGGGCGGCTACACATCGCTCAACCTCGACGAGGCGCTGATCGGCCTTGCGATCTCCTGCACCACCAACCCGGCCGCGCAGATCGCCACCGAGAAGCTCAACGAGCTGAGCGGCTGCGAAGTGCACATGACGCACATCGTCACCCCCGGCGACGAGGCTGGCCTTCGCCGCCTCGGCTGCCGTTTCACGAGCGACCCGTACTTCGCCTCCAACGCGCTTTTCATGGCCGGCCAGTAGCAGAGAATGCGATGACTCTGCCGTTGACATTCCTGGCCGCGGCGATCGCGGCGACTGCGCCGAACGGCGAGGCCGCGTGCCGTGACGCGGCGCAGCCTGCCGCGCCGAAGTGCCGCTATGCGGGCGACGGATTGGTCGACGGGAGGCCAGCTGCGCGCTGGCGCGGCTTCAATCTCCTTGAGATGTTCCACATGGGCCGCGGGGCGAAGCCGGGCGAATTCCTCGAGAGCGACTTCAGGATGATGCACGAGTGGGGCTTCAACTTCGCGCGCCTTCCGATGGACTATCGGTTCTGGATAGTGGACGGCGACTGGAACAAGATTGACGAATCAGTAGTGGCGCACATCGACCGCGCAATCGCGCTCGGACGAAAATGGGGCGTGCACGTGCAGGTGTGCATGCATCGCTGCCCCGGCTACACGGTGGCGCGTCCGCGCGAGAGCCGCGACCTCTTCGCGGACCAAGAGGCGCAGCGCGTGTGCGCCATGCACTGGGCCTATTTCGCGAAACGCTGGAAGGGCATTCCGAACGAGGCGCTAAGCTTCAACCTCTTCAACGAGCCGCCGAACGTCTCCGAGGAGAAGTATGCGCCGGTGGTCAGGCTGCTGGTGGACGCAATCCGCCGCGAGGATCCTAAGCGCTTCATAATGTTGGACGGCATTGCCTGGGGGCAGCGTCCGCTAAAGGCGGCGTACGGCCTTGCCGGTGTGGGACAGGCCACGCGCGGCTACGAGCCGTCGAGCGTGAGCCACTATCTGGCGCCGTGGGTGGGCACGCCATCGGCGAAGCCGGTGTGGCCGCTGCAGCTCGACGCACCGGCGGGCATACTCGCTGGCACGGGCAAGCGGGAGCTGCGCGCGCCGCTAGAGGTGCGCGACCTGCCGCCATGCCGCGTCGCGGTGCGCTGGGGACGCGTTTCTGGAGAGGTGAAGGTGCGCTTCACGGCCGACGGGCGCACAGTGGCGGAGGCTGTGTTCGATCCAAAGTCGGGTGCGCCTGGATGGGAAGACGTAAAGTACTATCCTCAGTGGCGCATACATCAGGGCTCCTACACGCGCGCGACGGAGTTCGAGCTGCCCGCCGGCGCACGGTGTCTGGCCGCCGAGGTCGCGTCGGGCGACTGGATCGACTTGGCGTCCCTCACGTTCACTGCGCAGGATGGAAGAAAGGCCGAGCTGCATGTGAGCCGCAACTGGGCCAAGCCCCGCAACTTCAACCAGAGGTTCGCTGGATTCGACGCAAAGGAGAAGTTCGTGCCGGCGGACGCATCGCGTCCGCGCCGCTACGCCGATCCAGGGCGCGAATACCTCTACAGGAGGATGTTCGTGCAATGGGACGAGGCGCTTGCAAACGGCACGTTCGTGATGGCCGGCGAGTTCGGCGTGTGGAAGATGACGCCGCACGACATCGCGCTAGACGTCATTGAGGACTATCTTTCGCTCTGGAAGGAGCGTGACATGGGCTGGGCGCTATGGAACCTGCGTGGCGATTTCGGCATCCTCGACTCAGGGCGCTCCGATGTGAAATACGAGGACTACAAGGGCCACAAGCTCGACCGCAGGCTCCTTGAACTCCTTCAGCGCTACTGAAGCCGCAGCACGTCACGCGTCCACGGGCCGCTACTTCTGCCATTGCGAGCGGTCTGCGGGAGCCTGGCGGCGGCCGAACAGCTTTGAGAGATATCCTGTGGCGTATATCCACGCGGTCATCTCGCATACGGGCACATGGTAGAGCCATGCGAGTGATGGGCGGCGCGCCATGCCGATCAGCATTTGCACCGCGAACGGCAGCACGGTGGCGGCGGATAGGCAGAAGAGCGCGATCCCCGAGCGGCGCTGGCTGTTCCATGGATAGGTGCGCTGCTTTTCCTGGGCGAAGAAGAGGAAGTCGCGTATGCGGCGGCGCTGCTTTCGGGCGAAGTCGCCAAGGCGAGCGCAGTAGAGATGCACGATGCCGGTCTTCACCTTCGCCACGCACACTGAGCCGTCGCGGCGGATGCGGTCGTAGAGGATGTCGATGTCGAAGAGATATGGATCCCAGCCGGAACCTTCAAGCAGAGAACGGCGGAAAACAAAGCCGTTTGCGCCGATGGTGGGAATCGATGTGCCGGAGAGGCGCAGCTTGAGCCAGTCTCCGCGGTCTTCGGAGGGAATGTCGAGGCCTGTCCATCTGCCTGTGATGCCGCAAGTGCGGTCGTAGTTGCGCGTGAAGAGGCAAAGAGGGTCGTTCATGCCGAGGAGGGCGAAGTAGCGCGTGAGTGATGGATCCTGCGCGCGTACCGTGTATGAGATTGGCTCCGATGCGACCACATCGGGATCGGAGAAGGGGGCGAGTAGGCGCGAGATCCAGGAGGGGTCGGGCAGGATGTTGTCTGAATCGACAAGGGCGATCACGTCGCCCGATGCGGCCTTTATGCCAGCGGTCTTGCCGGCCTCGCCGGTCTTGAGGGGATTGGGCACGACGATGTCCACGCCGGCGGCGCGGGCGATCTCGAGCGTGCTGTCGCTGGAACCAGCGTCGGCAATCACGATTTCATACGAGCTGCGCGGCACGTCCTGGGCGCGGATGGCGTCCAGGCATTCTCCGAGCGTGCGTGCGGAGTTCAGTGTGGGTATGACGATCGAGAATTTCACGTGCGCAAGATTATATCAAAAACATGGGGAGTTTTGAAAGTGCGAAGGTTTGCATTCGGAAATCTTGCTCTCGCGGGGAGCGAGGAGATTTGATATAATAACCCGCATGAAAACAACGATTGCACTAGCTGCGCTTGCCGTCTACATGGGAATTGAGTGCCATGGCGCGGCGGCGAATCAGGAGACAGCGCCGAGGAACGTTCCCGAACTAATGCGGACGTTCGACGGAGCGGAGGTCAAGAGCCTGGACGACTGGGAGAGAAAGCGGGCGCCAGAGCTGCTGGCGCGCTTCGAGAAGGAGGAGTACGGGCGGCGCCCCGCGGCCGCGTGCGAGCGCGCCCGCGTGTCGTTCGACGTTTACGACGAGCGCGAGGTGATGGACGGCAAGGCGCTGCGCAAGCTTGTTCGAGTGACATACAAGGGTCCAAACGGCGACTTCTCGTTCCCGTTCACAGCATTCATCCCCAAGGCGAAGAAGCCCGTTCCGGCGTTTGTCCTCGCGGCCAACATCAAGCGCGGCACGCTTGACGAGAAGCAGGCGCTCACGAGCGTCTTCTGGCCGGTGGAGGAGATCGTGGCGCGCGGCTACGCTACGGCGGCGTTCAGGTTCGACTGCGTGGCTGCGGACAGAAAGGGCGCCGGTTTCTCGCAGGGCGTCTTCTCGGCCGTGCAGCGCGAGGGAGAGCGCAACGACGAATCGTGGGCCACGCTCTCCGCCTGGGCCTGGGCCGATTCGCGCATCCTCGACTGGATGGAGATGGAACCTCTCATCGACGCGAAGCACGTTGGCGTGGTGGGGCACTCCCGCGGCGGCAAGACCGCGATCTGGGCCGGCGTTACGGACAAGCGCTTCGCAATGGTTTGCTCCAACAACTCTGGCTGCAGCGGCGCGAAACTGAACCACATCGATCTTCCGAATTCGGAGCACATCTCTCAGATTCTCAAGAACTTTCCATACTGGTTCTGCGTCAACTACCGCAAGTACGCCGGCAAGGACATGGAGATGGACTTCGACCAGCACGAGCTTCTGGCGCTCATCGCGCCGCGCCTTCTCTGCATCGCGTCTGCGACGGAGGACTCCTGGGCTGGGCAGCAAGGCGAATGGTGGGCTGCAAAGTTGGCCTCGCCAGCATGGACCCTCTACGGGAAGAAGGGGCTTGTGGCGGACAAGTACCCCGCGCCCGAGAAGCCGCAGCAGAATGGATGCATCTCGTACCACCTCCGGAAGGGTCCGCATTTCCTGGCCACCTACGACTGGCACAGGTACATGGACTTCGCCGACCGCCACGGCTGGCATTGAGGCCGCCCGCGAAATTTGGTATAATTAAACCATGAATAAAACTCTAGAAGAGATCGAACAGCTGCGCCGCGAGCGGAAGGCCGTTGTGCTGGCGCACAACTACTGCCGCGGCGAGGTGCAGGACATCGCCGACTTCACGGGAGATTCGCTCGAGCTCGCGCGTCGCGCGGCTGGAGTGGACGCAGACGTGATAGTGTTCTGCGGCGTCTACTTCATGGCGGAGACCGCCGCCATCCTCAACCCGGGCAAGACCGTGCTCGTTCCCGACGCGACAGCGGGCTGCCCCATGGCCGACATGATCACGGCCGATCAGCTGCGCGCGCTCAAGGCGCAGCACCCAGGCGCGGCGGCGGTCTGCTACGTGAACTCCACGGCCGAGGTAAAGGCCGAGTGCGACATCTGCGTCACCTCCGGCAACGCGGAGCGCGTGATGAAGACCTTCCCGAAGGACCGCGAGATCATCTTCGTGCCCGACCAGCATCTCGGCTCGCACATCGCGGGGCTGCTCGGAACGGAGTATGTGTTGTGGCCCGGGTACTGTCCCACTCACGCGCGTCTCACGGTGAAGAACATCGAGGATGCGCGCGCCGTGCATCCGCTCGCGCCTGTGATGGTGCATCCCGAATGCAGGAAAGACGTGCGCGACGCGGCCGACGAGCGCCTTTCGACTGGCGGGATGTGCGCATTTGCGCGCACTAGCCAGGCAAAGGAGTTCATAGTTGGAACCGAAGAGGGGATCCTGCACCGCCTGCGCGGCGAGAACCCCGACAAGACGTTCTGGCCGGCGGCCGAGCTGCGGTGCCCGAACATGAAGAAGGCGACGCTCGAGAAGGTGCGCGACTGCCTGCGCGACATGTCGCCGCGCGTGACAGTGCCGCAGGAGATCGCAGCGAAGGCGAAGCGCGCAATCGACGCGATGCTCGCGATATGAACACTTAACCAAAAGAGAAAGAGAAGGCAAGAATGAATAAGATCGTGACATTGTCCCTCGCGTGCGCGTTGCTGACCGCTGGATGCCTGGCGCCGAGGCAGAGCGACTTCCGCGACGTGGTGCTGCAGGCGAAGTCGAAGGTGTTTCCGTCGCTGGTGTATGTGCGCGTGGTGTGCAAGGATCTGGGCGACGGCAAGGAGGGGAAGCTCACGGCGTCCGGATCGGGCGTGGTGATCACCAAGGAGGGCGAGCTGCTCACGAATCACCATGTGATCGACAAGGCGGTTGAGATACGCTGCCTCCTTTCGGACGGCACGTCCTACGACGCGAAGGTGGTCGGAAGCGACAAGGACATGGACGTTGCCCTGCTGCGGCTGGTGCGTCCAAAGGACGCGCCCGATCTTCCCGCCGCCGAGCTCTCGCCCGATTCCGTTAAGGTTGGCGACGTGGTGCTCGCGATGGGCGCCCCTTGGGGCCTTGCACGCTCCGTGACGATGGGCATCGTCTCGTGCACCGACCGCTACCTCGAGAAGTGCGGGCAGTACACGCTCTGGTACCAGACCGACGCCGCGATCTCGCCCGGCAACTCGGGAGGTCCGCTCGTCGACACGAACGGAAGAGTGGTTGGCCTCAACGCGCGCGGAAACACTTCCGGCGCGCAGGCGTTCACGATCCCCTCGACCACGATACTCGAGGTCGTGCCGTTCCTGCGCGAGAAGGGCAACGCCAACTGGAGCTGGTTCGGCTTCCAGTTCCAGCCTCTCCACGACTTCAACCGCAACACCTACTTCCCGTTCACGAACGGCGTGATCGTGGCAGGAACCGACATCGGCTCGCCCGCGCGGAAGGCCGGCTTCAAGGCGAACGACCGCATCGTGGCCGTTGACGGCAAGCCCGTGACCGCCCTCAACTACGAGGACATGCCCGCCCTCGAGCGGAAGCTCGGAAGGTTCCCGGTCGACAAGGCGGTGAAGGTCGACTACATGCGCGGCAGCGAGGCGCTCTCGGTGAACATCGCGCCGCGCGAGAAGGGCAAGGTGGAGGGCGAGGAGAAGGTGTTCTCCCGCTGGGGCTTCACGGCAAAGGAGATCAACCGCTTCAACGAGCCCGATCTCGCGTTCTTCGCGCCTGACGGCGGCGTCTACGTGGCGGCGACCTCGTGGGAGGGCAACGCCGCGAGCTCCGGTCTGCGCCGCCGCGACATCATCAGAAGCATGGACGGCACCAAGGTGGAGACGATCGAAGACCTCGACGCGATATACAAGAAGGCGCTTGCCGGTCTGCCGGCGAAGTCAAAGATGGACGTGACGGTCGACCGCCGCGGCCGCGAGCTGCATTTCGTGCTGAAGTACCTTGAGGACACCGACAAGGACGATCTGGAGTGAATATGAACGCACATTCTGTTCTGGGCACGGCGTTCGCCGCAGCGGCGCTGGCGTGCGGGAATGCGTTCGCCGGAGAGATCGTGGCGAGCTTGGGCGGCAGGGACGTTAGGCTGCGGCGCGCCGAGGTCTCCGCCGAGCCAAAGCTCTTTGACAAGGGCTGGGGCGCGTGCAAGTTCAAGGGAGGATGGACGCCTGCGAAGGACGGAAGCGGCAGGTTCTCGATCGTGGACGGCGCGGGTGCGATCGTGGACGTGCATGCCACGCAGCGCATGGAGGGCGGCAAGGCCGTGCTCGCGTGGGACTTCACCGCGCTGCGCGACTACGAAGGTGCCTCGTTCTGCCTCGCGTTCTCGCTGCCGGCTAACCGCTACGGCGGCGGCGAGGTGTTCTTCAGCGAGAAGCGCTTCGCACTTCCTGTGTCGTTCACTGGAACGGTGCACATCGGCAACACCAGATGCCGCCAAGTGCGCGTGAAGGATGCGAAGGGCGGCGGGTTCTCGTTCACCATGCCTGATGAAACGTCGGCGATGGTGCAGGACGACCGCATGTGGAGTTCGCAGACATTCGCCCTGCGCGTGCAGATCGGCGGCGGCAAGCTCAAGGCCGGCGAGAGGCGCCGCATGGAGATCGCGATTTCCGCAGAAGGTGGAGTGGAGCGGATGGATGCGGGATGCGTTACGGTCTCGCGTTCAGAAGGCTGGGTGCCTGTTGAGGACACGACGGACATCGTTCCCGGCTCGGCGCTCGACTTCTCGAGGCAGGGATGGATGGATGCGCCCGCCGGCAGGCACGGGCGCGTGGTGGCGAGGGGTGCGCACTTCGAGTTCGAGGGCAAGCCAGGCGTGCCGCAGCGATTCTACGGATGCAACCTCTGCTTCACGGCGAACTATCTTTCCGAGAAGGACGCCGACGAGTTCTGCTCGCGTCTCGCGAGGCACGGCTACAACGCGCTCAGGCTGCACCACTACGAGAGCGAACTTTGCGATCCGAAGGACGGCACTACGATTCGTCCGGAGAAGATGGCCGAGCTCGACAACATCCTCAACGCCTGCATAAAATACGGCATCTACATAACGACCGACCTCTTCGTGTCGCGCCGCGTGCCGTGGCGCGCGTGCGGCATCGACCGCGACGGCGTGATCCCGATGAACGAGTACAAGGAGCTGGCGCTCTTCGACGACCGCGTGCACGGCAACTATCTCGCATTCTCTCGCGCCTTTCTGGGCCATGTGAATCCCAAGACCGGTCGCCGCTGGGCTGACGAGCCCGCGTTGGCCTTTCTCGCGCTTGTCAACGAGGGCAACCTCGGCAACCACGGCTATTCCTTCCTCAAGAGCCAGGAGGCCTTCATGTCCAAGTGGCGGTCCTGGCTTGCGGCGCGAAAGGCCGAGGCGCCCGAGCTGTACGGCGACGTCACCGAGAACGTTCCGTCCGATGCCTGGGCGAGCTCCCGCCAGAACTGCGCCTTCACTTTGTTCCTCGCAGATCTCGAGGCGGACTTCGCCGACAGAATGAGAAAGTTCGTCCAGGGCGAGATCGGCTCGAAGGTGCTGCTCACGGACATGTCGTGCTGGCGCAATCCAGTTGCCTACCAGCTGGTGCGCACGCACTACGACTATGTGGACGACCACTTCTACGTGGACCATCCGCAGTTCCTGGAAGCATCATGGAGGTTGCCCTCGAAGTGTGCGAACGCAAACCCCGTGCGCCGTTCTGGAATGGGCTTCGAGGGTGTGGCGAGGCACCGGCTTCTCGACCGTCCATTCACGATCACCGAGTTCAACTACTCCGCCCCAGGGCAGTTCCGCGGCGTGGGCGGAATGATGCTTGGCGCGCAGGCCGCGCTGCAGGACTACGACGGCATCTGGCGTTTTGCGTGGAGCCATTCGCAGGACGGCGTGCTCGAGCCGAAGCCAATGTCGTACTTCGACGTGTCGCGCGATCCGCTTCAGCGGGCAACGGAGCGCGCGGCGCTCACGCTCTATCTGAGGCGCGATCTTAAGCCGCTCAGAGACACGTTCGCCCTCGCGATCGATGAGAAGAAGGTGCGGTCCAACTTCGACTGCGGTCCTCATCGCGACATTGCGCACATGTGGTTCGGATGGTATGAGAAGTTCGGCACATGGGTGGGCGAGGGAACGCCGCCATCCGCCACGCATGCCGCCTCGTTCCCAGAGGCGTATTCGCTCAAGGAGGATCATTTCAAATCGCTCGCAGCGGGACGCAATCCGGGCGATGGACAGATTCGCGTGTCGCGCGAGGATGGAGTGTTCGCCGTGAACACGCCTGGAACGCAGGGCTTCTTCGCGGAGAACGGCAGGCACCGTGCAGGCGCGCTTTCGGCCACCGTTTCGCTCGCGCCTGCCGCAGTGTGGGCGAGTTCTCTCGACGGCGCGGACGTGGCGAAGTCGAAGCGGATACTTCTCACCCATGTGACGGACGTTCAGGACGAAGGCACGATGTTCGCCGACGCCGAGAAGACGATTCTCCTCAAGTGGGGACGCCTTCCGCATCTAATGCGCGCCGGCAAGGCCGAGGTGGAGCTGATGCTCGTGCCTGGCGCCGCGCCGCGCGTCTATGCTCTAAACGCGAACGGCTCGCGCCGCTGCGAGGTGAAGTCGGCCTGGAGCGGCGGCAAGCTTTCCTTCACGGCCGACACCGCGCGCAATCCCTCCAACGCCACTTTCTTCTACGAGATCGAGCGCCGATGAGACACTCCCGTTTTCAATGCGCCCTTGGTCGTAGAAGTGATTTTTGATATAATACCTGAAATGAAGCCAATCACCAGACTAGTCATCATATGCACCTCGGCGGCGATCTGCGCGCTTGCGGGGTGCAGCACAATCTCGCGCGCAAGGCGCGAGCAGAAGACGATGGCCCGCTACACGAACGACTTTGCCGTTGTGCGTGCGCCGTTGCGCGTGAATCTGCTCGGAAGCAGTCTGCAGGACTATGTGACGTTCGCAATGTCGAGCCGTCCGAGCGTGGAGGCTGCGAGGCTGGCGGTGTCCAACGCCGCGCTGGCGCTGGTCTCGGTCACGTCGGACCGCTCATTGCAGATGTCGCTCTCGGGCGGCTATTCGCAGTCCACCGCCAACACCCACGAGTTCTCGTGGCACCAGCGGCGCGGGAAGGGCACGGCGGATATTTCGTTCGATCTCCTGATCTACGATTTCGGCAGAATAGATGCCCGCGAGCGCGCGGCGCGCGAGGATCTCATCTCTGCGAAGCGCTCGCTTGCCGAGGCGGAGCTTGCGGTGTTCGACGAGGTGTGCAAGGCGTATTTCACCGTGCTGCGCAGCGATGCGCTCCTTGAGGTGGCGCGCACGAACGAGTTCATGCACGCAGAGCATCTGCGCCAGGCGGAGTCCCTCTTCGGCGCCGGCGAGGCGAAGAAGCTCGACGTTCTAAAGGCGCGCGTGGACCTTTCCGACGCTCGCCTCGCGACGATCAACGCCTCGAACGACGTTGTCACCGCGGGCGCGGAGTTTCTGCGCTCGCTGGGGCTGGAGAACGACCGGGCCGCGCGAGAGGATGTGATCGGCATTGCCACCAACTCGCTCGAGGAGATGATTGGCGGCCTTCCCGCGACGACGTACAACGCGGCAGATGCACTGCAGATCGCGCGCACCAATTCGCCGTCCCTCATGGTGCTGCGTGCGCAGCTTCGCGCGGCGATGGCCGACGTCGACTATGCCGTTGCGGATCTTATGCCGAAAGTGACTCTATCTTCTGCGTTTTCGTTCGTTGACCCAGCCTGGAACTGGAGTTGGGGTTTCCGCGGAGTGCAGTCCGTGATTGATGGATTCCGCAAGCAGACTGCCGTTGACGCTGCGGTGGTGGCGATGAAGAGCGCCCGCACTGCGGTGGAGGCTGGCGAGCAGAAGCTTTCGTGTGACCTCGCCGTGGCCGCGGCCACGCGCGACAACGCAAGGCAGTCGCTCGACACGGCGCGTGTAGAGGTGGCGCAGGCGCGGGAAAACTTCGAGAACGTCATGATGCAGTACCGCGTGGGCGATGCGTCGCGTCTTGATTTCACGGACGCCGCTGGCACGCTCGCTAGCGCGCTTGGCACCCGCGTCAAGGCGTTCTATGCGGCCGAGATGGCCGAGGCGGCGCTTGTGCGCCTCACGGGGCTCGACCCCTGGCCCGCTTCTGCGCCCGCCGTTCCCGCAGTGTCAATTGAGGACCTCGCAAAATGAAGATCGTTAAATTCATCGTGAAGCTGTTCGTGTGGCTCGCCGTTCTCGGCGGCGCCGGATATGGCATATACCGCTACATGGAGTCGAAGAAGGAGCAGGCCTCCGTGGTGAACTACCGCACGGCCAAGCTCGTGCGAACCGACGTGGCGCGCACCGTCGAGGCAACCGGCACCGTGCAGCCTATCAAGAAGGTCGAGGTGGGCGCGCAGGTGAACGGGCGCATCGTGAAGCTCTTCGTGGACTACAACTCCGTGGTGACTAACCGTCAGGTGGTGGCGCTCATCGATCCGCAGGTCTACGAGGCCAACTACAAGAGCTCACTCGGCGAACTCCACTCCAACGAGGCCAACGTCAAGAAGTGCGAGGCGCAGCTTGTGCTCGCCGAGAAGACTCTCAAGCGCAAGGAGGAGCTTGTGAAGAAGGACATGGCTCCCGTTGCCGACTACGACAACGCCCTCGAGGCGCGCGACACGGCCATCGCCTCGCTCGCCGCCGCGCGCGCGAGCGTGGAGCGCAGCCAGGCGAGCGTCACGCAGGCGAAGGCCAACCTCGACTACTGCACGATCATCTCGCCCGTGAACGGAATCGTGCTTGAAAGGTCCGTAGACGAAGGCCAGACGGTGGTCTCTTCGATGAACGCAGTGCCGATTTTCAAGATCGCCACCGACCTCAAGCGCATCCAGGTTGAGGCCACTGTGCCCGAGGCGGACATCGGCAGCGTGAAGGACGGCCAGAAGGTGTCGTTCACGGTCGACTCCTATCCCGGGCTCACCTTCACCGGCGAGGTCACGCAGGTGCGCATGGCATCCACCACCACGTCTAGCGTTGTCACATACCCGGTGATCATCGAGGCGGAGAATCCGGGCGACAAGTTGTTCCCGGGCATGACGGCCAACATTTCTGTTCACATCGCCGAGGCGAAGGGCGTGCTGGCCGCAGTGTCTGCGGCGTTTCGGTATCGTCCAGCCGATGAGCATCGGCAGGGGCCTGACGGACCGTTCCCGCCCAAGCCGGCGGCCGGTCCTCGCGACGGACGCAGATCCCTTTATCTGCTTGGCGACGACGGCGAACCTAAGAAGATCATGGTCGAGACGGGCCTCAGCGACGGCACGTACACGGAGATCAAGACGAAGGAGAATCTCGAAGGCAAGGAGGTTGTGCTTGGTGTGATGGCAATGCCAACAATGGGTCCGCCCGGGGAGCAATCCTCCAATCCTTTCATGCCCAAGCGTCCGCAGCGCACAAACAGGCGCACTGGCGTGCAGGGTCCGCCAAGATAAACTGGCGCATTCTTAGTTGTGGAGAGGGCTTCAAGAATAAGGCAAATCGAAAGGCATTGAAAATGAGACACGAAATGATGCATGGAAGAGCGTCCAGCTGCGTCAAGATGCTGCTTGCTATGGGCATTGCCGCGGCGGGAGCGGCGTTCGGCGCCCCTGACGTTGCGACGTCGGATGTGCTGGCGCACCGGTGGAGTTTCAATGGGAACGTCAAGGATTCCGTGACAGGCGTGGAGGCGAAGAGCATCGGCAAGGCAAACCTTTCCGCGACGGCGCTCGTCCTGCCCGGCGGCAAGCACGAAGCGGGGCATCTCGACCTCGGGACGAACCTGCTGCCGGCGGATGGCGCCAACGTCACGATTGAAATATGGGCGACTCTCCGGTCCGTCCATTTCTGGGCGCGTATCTTCGACTACGGCTCTGACGACAAGAACTACTTCACGATGGCGTGGAGCGAATCCGCGAAGCCCGACACAGACAGCATCGAGATGTGCTGCAAAGGTGAGAAGCATTCCGCCTTCAAGATGCTGTGTCCGTACAAGAAAGACACACCGTGCCACATCTCCGTGACGTTCGTGAACAACGGAAACGGCTCCACGACGATGCGCGTGATGCGCCGCAACGCGAAGACCGGCAAGATCGAGCGCGAGCACCGCCAGGTGTACAGCGGCTGGACGCTGGCGTCCCTTGTCAATCCGCGATTCCTCCTCGGCGGCTCGCAGTACGCATGCGACGGCGATGCGGGCGCGGACTACGACGAGGTGCGCATCTGGAAGGGAGTGCTGACGGACGAGCAGCTTGCCGCGAACGTCCAGGCCGGGCCGGACGCTCTGCCGGCGAAGGTGTCGGTTTCGACGGATCGCGCCTTGAAGCCGATTCCCGCGTTCATCTTCGGGCAGAACATCGAGCACACGCGCTCGGCGCTTCAGGGCGGACTTTCCGCGCAGCTTGTCCGCAACCGCAAGTTCGCCGGCAAGCCGTCCCGTCAAGGCGTTGCCATGCTCTGGGAGCCTTACGGTTCCACGAAGTCGTTCTACCACCAGGCCCAGGGCCTGAGCGTGACGCGCCACGCGGCGCGCAGCCGGATGCCGCGCTGGAACGAACGCGGGTCGCAGGTGATCGGATGCCTCGATGAAAACGGCGAGGCGGGAATCCGCCAGGGTGGAATCGGACTACGCGGAAGAGTGGCGCACAACTTCAGGGCCGTGGTGAGCACGCTCCATCCCGTCGATACGCCAGTCGTGCTGCGCGTTTCCGCGAACGGAAAGGTTCTCGCAGAACGCGAGTTCACGGTGAACGCGAAGAGCCGCAGCGACTGGAAGCGCATTGCGTTCGAATTCGCGGTGGAGAAGGACGTCACGGCGGAAATCTCAGTCGGCGTGAAGGGGAAGAAGTACGCAGTAGTTGGCGCGGTGTCGGTGATGCCGGCGGACAACTTCCGCGGGATGCGCGCGGACGTGATCGAGCACCTGCGCGAAATCGGAACATCCATCGTCCGCTGGCCGGGCGGCAACTTCGCGGGCGAGTACCGCTGGCGCGACGGGCTCATCCCTGATCCCGACGAGCGCGCGCCGCTCCAGAGCTACACGGAGATCGAGTCGCAGCCGCATGGCCTCGGCTACGACCAGAACGACATCGGCATGGAGGACATCCTCGCGCTCTGCGAGCGAATCGGCGCAAGGCCGTTCTTCACGCTCAACGCGGCGTGGGAGAGTCCGCAGGACTCCGCCGACTGGGTGAAGGCTTGCAAGGGCCGCGTGAAGCTGTGGTCGCTCGGCAACGAGATGGGCTACGGGCACATGGAGGGCCCCAAGGGCGCGAAGGGCTATACGGACATGGTGCGTCCGCATGCCGAGGCGATGCTCAAGGTCGATCCCACGCTCGAGATCACGGCATCGGGTCCGTACCCGGGCGGCGGCGAAGACTGGATCGAGAACAGCGCAAAGGCGCTCAACGCCGTAGCGCCCGTGATCTCCTACCACCGCTACGACGCGTGGGACGGCTGTCTTTTCGACTACACGACGCCCGAAAGCACGGCGAACCTTTTCGACGTCGTGTCGAAGAGCGCAGAACGTGCCGAGGCTGCGCTGACGAACTTCCGCTCGCGCCTTCCCTGGAACATTGGCATCTCCTACGACGAATGGAACATCTGGTACATGTGGTACCGCAAGGAGGCGATCGTGGAAGGCCTCTACGCCGCGAAGATGCTCGGCTTCATGATGCGCAACTGGGAGGCGTGGGGCCTTAGGTACGTCTGCTACTTCCAGCCGATCAACGAGCAGGCGATCACAGTGAGTCCGTTCGAGAGCCACGTCACGTCGATTGGCGAGGCGATGCGCCTCTGGAAGGGACATGTGGGCGGAGTTCCCGCGCCGATCGTAGACCTGCCGGCCGACGCGTTCGCGACGGATCATGACGACGGTTCGCGCTACATGACGTTCTACAACTTCTCCCCTGAGAAGCCATGCACGTTCCGAATCCCGACGGGCGGACGCGGCCAGATCGTCGCGGAGGAGACGCTCGTGCCTGGCGGTCTCGAAAGCGGCTGCCGCTACGTGCGCAGGCCCGGAACCGGAAAGGTCGTAAACGGCTTCTACGAGCTGACGCTCGGTCCGGCGTGCCAGGCAGCAGCGCGCATAGCCCGATAAGTTTTCGGTGAACGCGCTACCGCGATCAAGTGCTGGATTTCTGCTAGGCACTACTCACTAGGCACTAGGCACTCAAATATGCTATAATCTACTTTGTCGAAGGGAAACCGACGGCAGCATAACCACGAAGGAGATGCATATGAAAATAAGTAGACGCGGATTCATCGGAAGCACGGCGGCGTTCGCAGGAACGGCAGCTGCGGCGCTTGACGTTCCGAATGGCAGTGCGAAGAAGGCGCCAAAGGGCGCCGCGAAGCCGCAGCCCAAGAAGCCTAAGTCCGTGCCGCTTCCGCCAGAGCCGCCGCTCTACGAGACGGCCGACGGCCGCGCCACGCCTTCCGTGATGTGCAGGCGCATATACATTGACCTTGCCGGACGCATCCCCACGAAGGATGAGGCGATGGCGTTCGCCGCGAATCCTGACGTCAAGGCGCTCGTGGACAAGCTGCTTGTGGCCGATTCGTTCGCCGACTATTGGTCAATGCGCTTCTGCGATATCCTTCGCGTGAAGAGCGAGTTTCCAATCAACCTATGGCCCAACGCCGTTTACGTCTACCACCGCCGCGTCCGCGACTTCGTGAAGCGCGACGAGAGATGGGACCGTTTTGCGCGCGCCCTTGTGACGGCCACGGGAAGCGACTTCCGCGACGCCGAGGCGAACTTCATCCGCGCCACTGCGCGCCGCACGAGCGACGGCTACGCCGAGGTCGCTGCGCTCACCTTCCTCGGATGGGAGTGGAAGGATGTTCCTGATGCGCGGAAGAAGGAGCTCGCAGACTACTTTTCGGGCGTGCGCATCAAGAACACGCGCGAGTGGAAGGAGGAGATCGTCCAGATAGAGGGACGCGACAGGCGCGGCGAATTCGCGGACCGCATGCTGGGCGAGTGGAGGCGCGACTTCGTGGAGGCGTTCGTCAAGCGCGTCGCCTGGTGGATGCTTGGGCGCAAGGAGGCGGATCCGGAGCATGTGAAGACGTTTGTGGACGGCGGCATGCGTCTGCGTCCGCTCGTGCGCTCTATCGTGCTTTCGCCCGAGTACGCTCGCGGTTCGGTGAAGGGCGGATTCAAGCTCAGGCGCCTCGACGCGGAGGTGCTGGACGATGCGATCTGCGAGCTCACCGGCATGACGCGCGACTACCAGTCCATCGCGCCAGAGCCGTTCACGTTCCTGCCCAAGGACCGCCGCAGCATCCTCATCGAGGATGGTTCGATCACGAACGCCTTCCTGCTTCTGTTCGGCCGCCCGGCGCGCGACACGGGCCTTCTCTCCGAGCGCCACAACGAGGTCACTGCCAAGCAGCGGCTCTACCTCTTCAACTCGGGCAAGCTCTTCGCGAATCTCGGGCGCATCGTCGACGGCAAGGAGTACAGGCGCCAGAAGATGGCGGCCATCATCGAGGACCTCTACTGGAAGTTCCTCGCTCGCGCTCCGCAGCGCGCCGAGACGAAGCGCCTTCTCGACAACCTCGCCACACGCAAGACCGGCGGCGAGCGCTGGCGCTTCCCGCGCGACGTCGCGTGGGCGCTTCTCAATTCGCGCGAGTTCCTCTTCCAGCACTGAACCGTCCAAATCAAGGAGAACAGCAGATGAAACCTGCAAAGAGCGTTATCGAACTGTGGCTCTGGGGCGGTCCCAGCCAGCTGGAGACCTTCGACCCTAAGCCCGACGCGCCTGTCGACTACAACAACGGCCTCAAGGCGATTCCCACGAACGTGAAGGGCATGACCGTGCACCAGTGGTGGCCCGAGCTCGCGAAGTGCGGCCATCTCTACTCGCTCATCCGTTCGATGACCCATCCGCACTTCGGCCACGAGACGGCCACATACCTCATGCAGACCGGCCGCAATCCGGGCGGCGGCGACGTGTATCCCGCCATCGGCGCCGTGACGGCGATGATGAAGGAGAAGGAGTACAGCGGCGACCTGCCGCCGTTCGTGATCCTCACCTCGGCCAAGGGACGCTTCAGCGAAGTGGGATTCCTTGGCGACAGGTACGCCCCGCTCGTCACCGGCGGCAATCCCACACAGGCTCGGTTCGTTGTGGACGGCATCGTGCCCCCTGGCGGACTCTCCCATGAGGAGATTGCCCGCCGCTTCGATCTGCTCGGCGCAGTCGACTCTTTCCGCACCGACGCGAAGGGCGCGTTCGACGCTTTCGAAGCGGCCGGCACAGCAGCCCGCAAGGTGATCGAGGGAAGCGCGGCGAAGACGTTTGACCTCGCGCAGGAGACGCCCGAGACGCGCGACCGCTACGGACGCACCTGGATCGGGCAGAGTCTTCTCGCCGCGCGCCGTCTCGTCGAATACGGCGTGCCGTACATCACTGTGAACATGAGCGGATGGGATTCGCACAAGCGCCACTTCGAGACGATGGAGCGCCGCACCGCGGATACCGACCGCGCCCTCGCCGCGCTCCTGACGGACCTAGACGCGCGCAAGCTGCTCGACACCACGGTGGTGTGGGTGAGCGGCGAGTTCGGCCGCACCACGAAGATCGACAGAGATCCCCCCTGGAACGGCGGCCGCAACCACTATCCGCGCTGCTTCAGCGCGCTCGTGGCGGGCGGTGGCTTCAAGGGCGGATGCGTGGTGGGCGAGAGCGACGCAACGGCTTCGAAGGTGGTGCAGCGTCCAGTTTCGCCGGTCGACTTCCTCGGCTCCATCTACGAGCGCTGCGGAATCGACCCCGACGGTCCCATGCCGAACAACGCCGGCAAGAAGCTCACGATTCTTCCGCCGGAGTCGAAGACAGGTGGGCGCCTGCGTGAAATCTACAAGTCCTAAAATGATGTGATGACGGCATGAGTCAGAAAGGTCTTTTCAGCATAGCATCATTGGCGAAGACGGCGCCTTTCATCGCGCTCGTGGCGCTTGCCGCGGGCGGATGGGCGTGCCAGCGAGGCGGGGCGGCGCGCGCGGCCGAGGTCACGACAGCGCCATCGCCCGCGGCCGAGATGATCGTGGCCGGGCTTGGCGGTTTCCGCGGAATCGCCGCCGAGGTGGTGTGGTTCCGCGCGGACCGGCTTCAGGACGAGGGACGCTACGCGGAGCTCGCGCAGCTTGCCGCGTGGCTGACCTTCCTCGAGCCGCACACGCCCGAGGTGTGGGCTTTCACGGCATGGAACCTTGCGTACAACGTTTCAGTGATGATGCCGACCTTCGCCGACCGCTGGCGCTGGGTGCAGGCCGGGCTCAAGCTGCTGCGCGACGACGGGCTGCACCTCAACCCGGGAGATCCCGTGATACACAAGGAACTTGCGTGGATGTTCCTGCTGAAGGTGGGCGGTCCGCTTGACCAGGCGTGCGGCTACTATCGCGATCAGTGGAAGGCGATCGTGGAGGAATGCGAGAAGAGCGGCGAACTGGAGAAGATCGGGCTAGTGAAGGAGCGCATGGACGCGGTGGACGCGGAGTACGGTGCGCAGAACTGGAAGCATCCGTACGCATGCGCCCTCTACTGGGCGGTGTGCGGCATGGAGTCCGCCCGCAAGCCCCAGCACCGCGCCGAGCTTCGGCAGGTGATATACCAGACGCTCATGATGGAGACGCGCCTCGACAATCGCTTCGCCGCGAGGGCGCTGAAGGAAATGCGCACGGCGTATGCGGAGAATCCCTCCAAGCTGCTGCTGCAGATAATGGTGAAGTTCAAGGAGACGCACGGTCTGGAATGAACGGCCTTTGCCCGTGCTAGCGCAACGCCATGCAGGACTTCGTACATCTTCACGTCCACACCACCTACTCCCTTCTCGACGGACAGTGCGGCATCAAGCCGCTCGTGAAGCGCGCCCGCGAGTGGGGCATGAAGGCTCTCGCCGTCACCGACCACGGCAATCTCTTCGCGCTCAAGGCGTTCTACGACGAATGCAAATCCAAGAAGGGCTACGGAGACCTTCCGCCAATCAAGCCCATTCTCGGATGCGAGGCGTACGTGACGACGAGCGGCGACTACAAGAGCCGCGACAAGAACGAGCGCCGCCGTCACCTGATCCTTCTTGCGAAGAACCTCACCGGCTACCACAATCTCGTTCGTCTGATCTCCGAGGCGCACATCAACGGCTTCTACTACAACGCGCGCATAGACCATAATCTGCTCGAAAAGTACCACGAGGGCATCATCTGCTCCGCCGCGTGCATAGCAGGCGAGGTGGCGAGCGCGATCGACATGGACCGCATGGACGAGGCGGAGAAGGCTGCGAAGTGGTACAAGGACGTGTTCGGGGATGACTACTACCTCGAGGCGATGCTGCACAACTCCACCAAGACCAACATCCCAGGCGCGGCCATTGACGAGCACCGCGAGCTGTTCGCGCGGCAGATGAAGGTCACGAAGGGGATGCTGGAGCTGGGGAGGAAGCTCGACATTCCCGTGGTGGCAACGAACGATGTCCACTTTCTCGACGTGGCGGACGACGACTCGCACGACGTGCTCTTGTGCCTTTCCACGCAGAAGAAGCTCTCCGACCCGTCGCGCCTCATCTACACCGGCCAGGAGTGGTTCAAGGACGGCGACGCCATGGCCGCTCTTTTCCCCGAGACGCCAGAGCTGATCACCAACACGCTGGCCCTCGCCGAGAAGGTGGAGGAGTACGAGCTCGACTCCAAGCCCATCATGCCGAAGTTCCCCATCCCCGCGGAGTTCGGCAGCGAGAGCGACGCGAAGTACGACGCGTTCGCGGATGATCCTGCGCAGAGGCGCATACAGTTCGAGGCCGACTACCTCGACCACCTCGTGTGGGAGGGCGCGAAGCGCCGCTGGCCCGGCGAGAAGCTTACGGCCGACAAGAAGGAGCGTGTGCAGTTCGAGCTGGACACGATCCGCAAGATGGGATTCCCAGGCTACTTTCTGATCGTGCACGACTACATCAAGGCCGCGCGCGACATGGGCGTATGGGTTGGTCCAGGGCGTGGTTCTGCGGCAGGCGCGGCGGTCGCGTACGCTCTCGGCATCACCAACGTCGATCCCATCAAGTTCGACCTCCTCTTCGAACGCTTTCTGAATCCCGACCGCATCTCGATGCCCGACATCGACGTGGATTTCGACGATTCAGGCCGCGGCAAGGTGCTCGACTACGTCACCGCAAAGTACGGCGCCGACCATGTGGCACACATCGTCACCTTCGGCCAGATGGCCGCCAAGAGCGCCATCAAGGACGTGGGGCGCGTGATGGAGTATCCGCTGGCCGAGACGAACAAGCTCGCGGGCCTCGTCCCAGATACGCCCAAGATCACCTTCAAGGCGGCGATGAGCCCAACGGACAAGAACGGCGAGCCGAACAAGGACTACTCCCCCGAGCTGGTGGCCGCCTTCAAGAGCGAGGATCCAGTTGTCCACTCTCTGATGGAGCGCGCCGCCCGCCTGGAGGGATCCATCCGCCAGCCCGGCGTGCATGCGTGCGGCGTGATCATCTCGCGCGATCCGCTGATCGACACCATCCCTGTGATGCCCACAGAGAACGAGACTCTGCTCACCACGCAGTACGACGGCCATTTCGTGGAGCCGGTGGGGCTTCTGAAGATGGACTTCCTCGGCCTCAAGACTCTGACCGTCGAGAAGGAGTGCGTGGCGCTCATCAAGCAGTTCCACGGCATTGACCTGAATCCTGACGACATTCCGGACGACGACGCCGAGACGTATGCGCTCTTCGGGCGCGGCGAGACGACGGGCCTCTTCCAGTTCGAATCTGACGGCATGAAGAAGTACCTGATGGAGCTTCAGCCGAACAGGCTCGAGGACCTCGTGGCCATGAACGCGCTATACCGTCCGGGTCCCCTCGCGTACATTCCCACGTTCATCGCCCGCAAGCAAGGCCGCGAGCCGATCAAGTACGACCACCCGCTCATGGAGAAGCATCTGAAGGACACGTACGGCGTGACCGTCTACCAGGAGCAGGTGATGCTTCTCTCGCGCCTCCTGGGCGGCTTCTCGCGCGGCGATTCGGACAAGCTGCGCAAGGCGATGGGCAAGAAGCAGCTCGCCGTGATGGAGGAACTGAAGGTTAAGTTTGTGGATGGGTGCCTCGCGAACAAGGAATTCCGCATCGACAAGTGGGAGAACGAAAAAGAGGCGCGAAAGCTCATCGACAAGATATGGGACGACTGGAAGGCGTTCGCGAGCTACGCGTTCAACAAGTCCCACGCAGTGTGCTATGCATGGGTTGCGTACCAGACTGGGTACATGAAGGCGCACTACCCGGCGGAGTTCATGTGCGCTCAGATATCGTCCGAAATCGGCAACTTCGACAAGTTGCCCGGATTCGTGGCGGAAGCAGAGTCGATGGGCCTCGAGGTGAAGCCGCCCGACGTGAACATGGCATACGCGCGCTTCTCGCCGGTGGACGGAGAGCGCGCGATCGTGTATGGACTCGCGGGCGTGAAGGGCGTGGGCGAGGCGGCTGCGGAAGCGATCGTGGCGGAGCGCGAGGCGCATGGTCCGTACAAGGGACTGATGGACTTTGCCACGCGCCTTGCGGGCACTGCCGTCGTCAACAAGCGAGTGCTCGAGAATCTCGTGAAGTGCGGCGCGTTCGACGGTCTCACGTCTGACCCGAACTTCCACCGCGCGCGCTACTTCAACAACATCGAGTTTGTGCTGAAGCGTGCCGCTGCGCGTGGACGCGAACGGGCGAGCGGACAGATGGACATGTTTGGGCTCCTTGCGCCTGGCGAGGACGAGACCGACGCCGAGCTCGCGGCCTGTCCGCCCTGGCCTGCAGCGCAGAGCTTCAAGGACGAACGCGACCTCTGCGGCATCTATCTCACCGGCCATCCTCTCGGTGCATACGAGAAGGTTCTCACTTCGCTCTCCACGTTCCGCCCGGCGGAGCCGCCCGAGATTCCGATGATGGAGGAGGTGAACGCCGAAAGGCCGCTGCGCGTGCCAGTGCGCCTCGCCGGGATGCTCAAGGCTTGCACGGTGAGGATGTCGAAGCCAAAGCCGAAGCGCGAGAATGGTAAGGAAGTGAAGGATGCGTTTGGCAACATCGTAATGCTGCCGCCCGAGCCATGGGCGATTCTTCTGCTGGACGACGGCGGCGACGTGGAGATGGAGGCGCTCGCGTTTGCGAAGACGTACGGCAAGTTGAAGGAGATCAATCACGAGACCGGCCAGGAGGAGTTCTGGCTGCCGGGCGCAGTGGACCAGCCTGTTCTCGTGTGCGGCGAACTTTCGCATCGTACCGACCGCGACACACACGAAGAGACGCCCGAGATCCAGTTCGTCGCCCGCGAGGTGTACCGCCTTTCGGACGGTCTGCGCAAGTTCTCGAAGGCTCTGCACGTGTCGATGAGCTACGAAGACCCCGATCTCATGAAGAAGGGCGCCGCGCTCAAGGAGCTTGCTGAACGATGGCCGGGAGGCGTGAAGGTTGTAGTTGACCTGTCGCGCGCCGATGGCACGAAGGTGGAGATCGACAGCGGCGTTAGGGGCGTTGACCTCTCGGCCGAGTTCCTGCTTGCGCTGAACCGCCTGCAGAAGACTGCGCCGTATCATCTTGAGACGGTGCGCGATATATTCCTGCAGGCGGAGGAGAGGCGCCCGTGGGAAAGAAGATAATGCTCCTTTTCATGTTGTGATGGGTGGTCGACAATTGTACTTTCTTTGTCACTCCTATTGCATTAGATATGCGGATGTGGTATTATTTAACTAAATTGTTTTTCTGGAAAGGGATTGGTGACATGAAGGACGAAAAGCGTCTGACAGCTGTGATTGCAGCAGTCTTTGTAGCGTCTTTGGCCTTTACGGCGGCGGCGGACAATCCGCGCCTGCGCGTGATGCCGCTGGGCGATTCGATCACGGAAGGCGCGGGCAGCGCGCAGGGCGGCGGTTATCGCACGCCTCTCTACACGATGCTGAAGAATCTCGGCTACAACGTCGATCTCGTGGGCGCGTACACGGCGAATCCCTCGAGCATTCTAACTGAAGCGGGTGAGATACACCACGAAGGCCACAGTGGCTGGCGCATCAGCCATCCGTCTGTGGGACTCTACGAGCATCTTCAGGCATGGGCAAGGTCGTTCGAGACGCCGAACGTCATCCTTGTGCATGTGGGAACGAACGACACGAACGACAACGACTATGAGCACGCGATTGACCGCCTCGACCTGCTGGTGGACCGTCTTGTCGAATGCCACCCCGACGCCTATATCGTCGTGACGACGCTCCTTGAGCGCGAGCCTGCCAGCCTCAACGACAAGATCCACCAGTACTTCAACCCGTTCGTCGAGGAGCGCGTGGCGGCGCAGGTGGCGAAGGGCCATACCCGCGTGCGGTTTCTCGACATGAACAAGGTGGTGCCGCTGTCCAACATGCCCGACAAGCTCCACCCGAACGACACGGGATACGCGCAGATGGCGGAAGCCTGGACGGCGGCGATCCAGGAGATATTTCCCGATCCTTCCCAGATCGACACGCCCTCGCCGGCGTTCCTGAGCGTGACGGGCACGACTGGACGCAAGACGCTCACGGCGTACTTCAACGAGACGGTGGAGAAGACGAGCGCGGAGACGCTGGCGAACTACGCGTTCTCGGGCGGGACGATCGTCTCTGCCGAGCTTTCGGGCGATGGCCGCACGCTTCTGCTCACGCTCGACGCTCCGCTTGAGGAGGGCGGCAGCTTCACGCTCGCGGCCAACAACGTGCTCAGCGCCGACGGCCGCGCGTCGAGCGCGACGTCGAAGGCGTTCTCCGTGGCATTGGTCCAGGGCGCAAGCCGAAACGTCCCGAGCGAGGAATTTGGCCTCTACGAGAAGGTCTATGCGATGAACCTACCGTCGCGCAACGCGGTGTTCCAGAACGAGCACGTGACCTACGACGAAGACTACCACTTCACCACGCCTAAGTTCACGCGCATCGCCTACTACCTCGAGCTGCGCAGGCCCGGCGAGAACCTCGAATACATCTGGGTCTCCATGGACGCGTTCACGGACGACGTTCTGAAGATCGGCATTCCCACCGTCGCCTCTGGCGCGCAGTTCCAGCAGTACGTGACGAACCTTAAGATATACTCCAACTCTCCGAACGTCGAGCCAGGAACGCGCGAGCAGGGCAACATCGAATTCTGGCCGTCGAACTACGAAGGCACGAACTCCGCGAACATCCCCGGCGCCGACGCGAACAACTTCGACTTCGGCGACCGCATCACCGCGGGCAACTACGGCTCAATGCAGGTGCACGACTACACGCGCGGCAAGACGCTCTTCGGCTACAACCGCTGGGGCGGCGGCGGTAGCAACGTGCAGCAGGGCATCGGAATCGGCACCTACACGGGTTCCGCTGGCTACCCAGACTGGACGCACGTGGAGAACTCAGAAGGCTACGACATCCGCCGTCTTGAAGTCTATGTGATGCCCGACGCCGCCGACCTCACGCCGCCGCAGGTGGTGAGCGCCGAGCTGGGGCTTGGACGGCGCACGGTGACGGTGACGTTCGACGAGCCTGTTTCCGAGCAGGGTCTTGGCACGGCCTTCGCGGTTGGCGACTATGGCGTCGCCTCGGTGCGCAGGCTTCCGCGCACGCGCACCGACAAGCAGGCGACGCGCGTCTACCTCACGCTTTCGCGCGCCGTGCCTGAGACCGACACGGACGTGGCGCTGACGCTGGGCGGAGTGCGCGACACCTCTCCGAACGCGAACGCAGTGCCGGCCGGCACCACCGCGCCGATCACGCAGGGCGGCGCGGGCCTGCCGAGCGAGACGCGCATCGTCTCGCCCGCGCTCACTGCCGGATACAAGCTGCTGTACACTGTGGACGTTCCGGTGCAGAGCGACTGGCCGAGCAAGCAGGACGCGCTCTACACCGTCAACGAGTATGGTCCGGCCATTGGGCCGTTCGACCGCGTGGCGTACTACTACGAGCTCGACAAGGCAAACAGCGGCTCGGCTTATGTGTGGGTGTCGATGGACGCCTGGAGCCAGGATGCGCGCCAGCTGGGCGTGCCGTCGGCAAAGCAGTCCATCATGCCTGGCGGGTTCTTCGTGCACAACCTAGAGGTGGAGTCGAACGGCGGCGCGGTGCAGACGCGCGGCGCTGACGGCTTTGTGGAATTCTGGCCGAACAACTACAACAACGCCAAGCAGACTTACGTTCCAGGACAGGACGCGAGCTGCTACAACATGGGCGACAGGCTCGAAACCGGCGGCGATTACGGATGCATGCAGGTTCACAACGTGACTGCTGCGTCGACGGTGTTTGCAATCAACCACTTCGGCGGAAACGGCTTCACGATCGCCACTGGCATAGGCCCCTCGCAGAAGGCTAACAACGCCAACTCGACCGACTGGACGTTCCGCGAGAACGCTGGCGACTACGTGGCGCGCCGCCTCCATGTGCTGGTGCGGCCCTGCCCGGCGCTCTCGCCCGACGACGCGTCGCTCGACGTGCCGGCCGACGTGACGGCGCTTGTGGACGACGCGGCAGGATACAAGCTGCTGTACAAGATCGACGTGCCGGCCAGCGCATCCTTCGGCGACGCGACGAGGCGCGCTGCCTGCTACGCGGTTGACAACCGCACGAAGCTGCCGGAGAACGCCGCGCGCGTCGCGTACCTGCTGCGGCTGACGGACGGCAACGGCGTGCGCTGGGCGTGGACGGCGTTCGACATGCCATGCGCGGGCTTCACGCTTCTCGACGTGCCGTTGAACAGCACGCTGCAGCGCAAGGTGTCCAATCTTGACGTCTTCTCGAACGTGGAAGGCATCGTGACGGGCCGCGGCATCGCCACTGGATGCATCGAGTTCGGTTCTGGCAACTACTCGCAGAACGCGGTCCTCGGCGTGGGCGATGGCTCGATCTTCGACTGCGACGACACTCTCACCGCCGGCACGGGCCATGGCACGATGCAGGTGCACAACTACGCGGAGCGGCAGACCGTATGGTCCATGAACCACTTCAACAACAACAGCGTGCCAGGCCTCTTCATCGGCAACGACGCGTCGAGGTCAGACGCGCCGGACGGCACGTTCACCTACAACGCCGCGAACTTCACGTCCCGCGAGCTGTTCGTGATGGTGAAGTATGACGACACGTCCGCCCCCGCCGAGGTGGTCGACCGCGTGCCGGACGCGGCCAACTACCAGCTTCTCTACAAGATCGACATTCCCGCGAACGCCTCCTTCCAGGACGCGGCATCGCGTGCGGCGTGCTATCTCGTGGACAACAGCGGCCGCCTCAGTCCTCGCCCTGTGCGCGTGGCGTACATGATGGACCTGGACGGGCAGTGGGTGTGGACGTCGTTCAAGTCGCTCGCACGCACGCTAGGCTATCTGGGCGTGCCCTACAACGCCATAGTCCAAGGCAAGGTGGAGGATATGGACGTCTTCTCCAATGTGGACGGCATCGCCACCGGCACGCATCTGGAGACGGGCTGCATCGAGTTCTGTGCCGGCAACTATGCGCAGGGCACGGCCCTTGGCGTTGGCAACGGCTCGATCTACGACTGCGACGACACGCTCCAGGCGGGCCCTGGAGGCCACGGGTCGATGCAGGTGCACAACTGGCAGGCCAACCAGACCCTCTGGGCTGTGAACAACTTCAACAACAACAAGACGCCAGGCATCGGCATCGGCAACGACCCTGAGCGGATGAGCAACGCTACGGACTGGACGTTCCAGACGAATGCCGGCAAATACACGAAGCGCACGCTCTACGTGCTCGTGAACTACGACGGAGTCGCCGACAGCTACAACGAGAACGCCGCCGCGGGCTCCGCGCCGATCAACCAGGTGGTTGCGGCCAAGGACGGTTCGTCGCTCGCCGTATGCTTCCGCAGCGCGCCCGCGCCGGCGCATACCGTGAAGGAGAACTTCTCCATCGACGGCGCGGAGATCGTCTCTGTAGCGAACTCCGCGTACGACGAGCGCGACGTGATACTCTCGTTTGCGTCGCCGCTTGCCGCCGGAGGGTCGTACACGCTGGTGTACACATGCGGCGGCGAGAGGCAGGAGCGCGCGTTCACCGTAGGCGGCACGGCTTCGGCGGCGCTTGCGAACGTGCCGGAGGCAGCGGAGTACGCGCTCGTGTACCAGTATGCGATACCTGCGACGGTCTCTGCCAGCTATGGTTTCGCGTACGCGGTGGACGAGTCGCGCTTTGGTCCGATGGCCTTCGACCGCGTGGCGTACCTGATGGAGCTCACAGACGGCGCGGGCAAGGCCCAGTGGGCCTGGGCGTCGATGGATGCTTTCACTGGCGACCTCTCGCTTATCGCGATTCCCACGCCGTGGCGCCCCGGATCGACTTTCCAGTGCTACGTCGAGAACCTGTTCGTCGCGGGCGGATCCTCGACTGGCGCAAGCCCGGTGGAGACGGGATCGTTCGCGCAGGGCAACATAGAGTTCTGGCCTAACAGCTACACTACGGCGAATGCGGTTGGGATTCCAGGCGCAGATGGCGCAAGTTACGACTTCGGCGACCAGATCACCAGCGGAGGCTACGGCTCCATGCAGGTGCATAACTACATGAAGCGCGAGACGGTTTTCTCGTTCAGCCATTTCTACGACGGCGGAACGGGACTTCTGAAGCCGTCGCTCGGCATCGGCAACGATGAGCCGGATACGGGGCACAGCGGCTCGACCGACTGGACGTTCCGCGAGAACGCGGCGAACTACACGCTGCGCTCACTCTCCGTCTTCGTGCGTCCCAGCGGCGGCGAAAGCCAGGGGCACGGGCCTGTCTTCACGGTGCAGCCGCAGAGCGTGCGCGTGCGCAAGGACGCCGAGTCTGTCGTTCTGTCGGCCTTCGCTCCTGGCGCCGCCTTCTACCAGTGGCGCAAGGACGGCCAGCCGATCACCGGCGCTACGTCGCGGTTCCTTGAAGTGCGCGCCGAGACTGAGAGCAGGGGCACATACGACGTCATCGCCTACGTGGATGGCGCGAACTTCACGGTAAGCTCCGCGGCGACGGTCGAGATCGTCCAGCCGCCGACGATGATTCTCGTTCGGTAGCCCCGCATGAGACGGCAAGTTCCTTATGGACGGGCGCGGCATGGCCGCGCCCGTTTTCATCAAGGTGTTGGAAGTGCGCGGAAATTTTTGGTATAATTTTCGCCGCAGTGAAAATACAAAGTCACTCATTCTGAAAGGACAATAGACATGACAATAGACACGCTTTGCGTACAGGGCGGCTGGCAGCCGAAAAAGGGCGAGCCGCGCCAGGTGCCGATCTATTCTTCGACCACGTTCAAGTACGAGACTTCCGAGCAGATGGCCGACCTGTTCGACCTCAAGGCGCCGGGCTATTTCTACACGCGTCTCGCGAACCCCACGAACGACCTGGTGGCGAAGAAGATCGCCGCGCTCGAAGGGGGTGTGGCGGCGATTCTCACGAGCTCTGGCCAGGCCGCGAGCACGTTCGCGGTGCTGAACCTATGCCAGGCCGGAGACCACGTGGTGTCGAGCGCGCAGATCTACGGCGGCACGTTCAACCTCTTCGCGGTGTCGCTGAAGAAGCTCGGAATCGAGTTCACGTTCGTCGATCCCGACGCGTCGCCGAAGGAGATCGAGGCGGCGTTCCGTCCAAACACGAAGTGCGTCTTCGGCGAGACGGTGTCGAATCCCTCAGGCGTGGTGCTGGACATCGCGAAGTTCGCGAAGGTCGCGCACAAGTTCGGTGTGCCGCTGATCGTTGACAACACGTTCCCCACTCCGGTGCTGTGCCGTCCTTTCGAGTTCGGCGCAGACATCGTTACGCACGCCACAACGAAGTACATGGATGGACACTCCTCACAGGTGGGCGGCTGCATTGTGGACAGCGGCAACTTCGACTGGTCCAAGTATCCCGAGCGCTTCGCCGGCCTCGTCGCCCCCGACGAGTCGTACCACGGCCTCTCCTACGTGAAGGCGTTCGGCAAGCAGGCGTACATCGTCAAGGCAACTGCGCATCTCATGCGTGACTTCGGCTCGATTCCCTCGCCGTTCAACGCGTTTCTGCTGAACCTCGGCCTCGAGAGCCTGCATGTGCGCATACGCCGCCATGCGGAAAGCGCGCTTGAGGTGGCGAAGTGGCTTAGAAAGCAGCCGAAGGTGGCGTGGGTGAACTTCGCGGGCCTGCCCGACTCTCCGTACCACAAGCTCATGAAGAAGCAGTTCAACGGCAAGAGTCCGTGCGGCGTGATGACGTTCGGAATCAAGGGCGGGCGCGCGAAGTCGATCAAGTTCATGGATGCTCTCAAGCTCATCGGCATCGTCACGCACGTGGCCGACGCCTGGAGCTGCGTGCTGCACCCCGCGTCGCATACGCACCGCCAGCTCTCCGACGCCCAGCTCAAGGCCGCCGGCATTCCTCCCGATCTCATCCGCCTTTCCGTGGGCCTTGAAGATCCGAAGGACCTCATCGCCGACCTCAAGCAGGCTCTTGCGAAGGTATAGTCGGCTGTTGGGCGAAGTATACTTTTTTTCATGACTTTTAAACTCTGCCATTGACGGAGCGGTCAGGAAATAGTATACTATTCGCCGTTTTTCCGTCGGAGCGTAGCGCAGTCTGGTAGCGCGTTTGGTTCGGGACCAAAAGGTCGAGGGTTCAAATCCCTCCGCTCCGACCATTTTTTTGCAGTCCACAGCCCCACCCAGTCTTAGGAACTGTTTGGCGGCTCTTGACGCAGGCGGTTGTGGTTTGGTAAAATAACCGCATGAAAACAAAGACCCTATTCCTCGCGGCGGCCATGTTTTCGGCCGCCGTTTCTGTTCTCGCGATGGATGCGCAGAAGCGTCCCTGCTCTGACATCTTGTTCAAGGACATGCCGTCGCTGATGCTGTACGGTGACACTTCGCGGAGGGGCGAGAAGCGTCCGTTCGCGAAGGATCCCACGGTGATCCGCCACAACGGCCGCTATCTCATGTACTACAGCGTGTGGTCGTACGACAGGGAACACCTCCCCAAGAACTTCGGAAAGAAGCCAAACGGCTGGTGGGGGGCGATTGCCGAGAGCAAGGACCTTGTCCACTGGAAGCGCGTTGGCGACATCAAGGCCGACGGACTGGACGTGCCCGGCCAGATGGAGATGTGGGTGGCGCCGTGCGTGAAGAAGATCGACGGCAGGATCCACATGTTCGCGCAGTGCCGCGTGGGCAGGGCCAATCCCGCCACGGGCCGGACGGAGTGCCTCATCTGGCATGCGACGAGCGAGGACGGCCTGAACTTCAGGTTCACGGAGACGCGCCCCATGTTCACGCCGCAGAACAAGTGGTCCATCCCCCGCGCCATCGACGCAGAGGTGTACCGCGTGGGCGACAGGCTGATGCTCATGTACGCCACGCGCGAGAAGCCCGGCGCGCAGATCCAGCGACTTGGCATCGCCTGGGCGCCGTACGCGAGCGACTGGGCTGCGGACAAGTGGACCGAGCTTTCGATCGAGAAGCCGTTCTTCGAGCCCGAGCTCCCCTGGGAGATGAAGTGCATCGAGGCGCCCACCGTGATTGAGCGCAAGGGAATCTGGTACATGTTCTACGCGGGCGCGTACAACCACGAGCGCCAGCAGATCGGCGTGGCATGGTCGGCCGACGGCGTGAACTTCAAGCGCTGGCGCAATGAGCCTGTGTTCCCGCACGGCAAGCCAGGATCGTGGAACGAGTGGGAGAGCGGGCATCCTGGGCTCTTCGTTGACGACGACGGGCGCATCTATCTCTTCTACCAGGGCAAGTCCACCCTCAAGGGCGACTACAGCCTCTCTTGTGTAGAGGTGGTTTTCAAGGACTGACGGCGCAATGCTTAGTCCATTCGCGTATTTAGTGTATTTCGTAGTTTAGAAATCTCATCAACGGAGAACCAAAATGAATTCCAGAAGACGATTCCTGTTGGCGTTTGTCGGCGCGATGGCGCTCGGCGGCATAGGCGCGGCGCCTGATGCCGCATTCCGCACGCCGCCCAAGGAAAGCCGTCCCGAGACGTGGTTCCACTTCATCGGCGGCAATGTGGCGAAGCCGGGCATCACGGCCGACCTCGAGGCCATCAATGGTGCGGGGATTAGCGGCGTGCAGCTCTTCCACGGGCAGTTCGGCGGACCATGGCCGGGCGTTTCGCCTCAGATCACCTGCCTGAGCAAGCCGTGGGACGGCCTTGTGGGGTTTGTGGCGGACGAATGCCAGCGCCTCGGCCTTAGGTTCACCATGCAGAACTGTCCGGGCTGGGCCATGTCAGGCGGGCCGTGGATCAAGCCCGAGAACGCCATGCGCCATCTCACGTGGAGCCGCACCGACGTGGAGGGCGGCAGGCGCGTGGAAGTGAAGCTGCCTAGGTCCGGCGGCAATCAGGACTGGCGCGACTACCGTGACGTGGCGGTGCTCGCCTTCCCAGCAACGGCAGGCGACTGGAACCGCGCCCTGAAGGCGACGGTGTCGAGCGACCTCAAGGGGCTGGCCGCCGCCTGGCAGAACGGCAAGTCCGCAGGCATAAGCCCATACTCGGTCGTGAAGATCGTCTTCGACTTCGAGAAGCCCGAGACCGTGCGCACGGTGGAGTTCCCGTCCATAAACAGCCTCGGCCACGGCTGGTGCTACGAGCCGCAGACGACAGTGACGTGCGAGGCCAACGGACGCGTCCTCTTCGAGCGCGAGCTGCCTGCGGCAAACTGGCAGGACGACAGGCCGGTCACGTTCGCAATCGACGAGACAACTACGAAGCAGCTCGTGCTCACGATCAAGAACAAGCATGACATTTCGCTCGGCAAGGTGCATCTCTTCAGCTCTGCGAGAAACGACGACTGGGAGGCGCAGGCGGGCTGGACGCTCCGCAGGCTGATGCGCAACCCTCCCGCGAAGCAGAGCGAAGCCGCGTGGGTGAAGAGCGCCGACGTGAAGATTCTCTCGGGCTGCATGAAGCCAGACGGAACGTTCGCGTGGGACGCACCCGCCGGCAACTGGGCGATTCTGCGCGTGGGTCATGTCAACACGGGCGCAAAGAACGGTCCTGCCCCCAAGGAGGGCACTGGATTCGAATGCGACAAGCTCTCGCCCAAGGGCGCGAACATCCAGTTCGACAACTACATCGGCCGCATCACCGGCAATGCTGGGCCGGCAAAGGGCAAGATGGCGAACATGCTTATGGACAGCTGGGAGTGCAGGCGCCAGACGTGGACCGACGGTCTCGACAAGATGTTTGCCAAGTGCATGGGCTACGACATCTTCGCGTGGATGCCGGCGATATTCGGCTATGTGGTCGACAGCCCCGAAATGACGGCGCGCTTCCTCAACGACTGGCGCGGATTCATCGGCGAGCTCGTCTCCGAGAACTTCTACGCGCAGATGGCCAAGCGCTGCCACGAAAGGGGTATGACGATCTCATTCGAGACGTCGTTTGGCGACGTGCTGCCCGGCGACGTGATGAAGTACTACAAGCACGCCGACACGCCGATGTGCGAGTTCTGGCAGCCGCGCCAGAGCGGATACGTGGGCTCGCACAACTTCAAGCCCGTAAGGCCCACGGTCTCCGCCGCGCACGTGTACGGCAAGAAGAGCGTGGCAGCCGAGGCGCTTACGTCCTTTGCGCTGACTTGGGACGAAAAGCTGCGCGACCTCAAGTACGTGGCGAACATCCACATGGCGATGGGAGTTTCGCACCTCGTGTTCCACACATACACGCACAACCCGCGCACCGACTGGCTGCCGCCCGGCACCTCTTTCGGCTCGCGCATCGGCACTCCGTTCCTGCGCGGGCAGACGTGGTGGAAGTTCATGCCCGACTTCACCGCCTACCTCGCGCGCTGCCAGGTGATGCTCGAGGCGGGGCTGCCCGTGAACGACGTCCTCTGGCATCTCGGCGACGAGTGGGACCACAAGCCCGACGAAGACGCCGCGTTCCCCGCGGGTCACTCCTACGACTACTGCAATCCCGACGCGTTCCTGAACCGCTTCACCGTCAGCGACGACGGCTTGTGGCAGACTCCTGACGGCACGTCATACCGCGTGCTCTGGATGCCAACGTGCAAGCGCCTCGCGCCGGAAACGCTCGAGCATCTGCGCGACTGCGTGACGAAGGGCGGCGTGGCCGCCATGGCCTCTCTGCCGCAGAGCTCCGCCACGCTTGCGGGCGGCAAGAAGGCCGAACGTTTCTTCTTCTTGGCTCGCAAGGCGCTTGCCGACCTCGCAGCGTCGAATCAGGCGAAGGGACGTCTCTACATCGGCCGTCCGCTCAATGAGGTGCTTGCTGCCGAGAAGATCGCGGTTGACGTTGACGGTGAAGACGTGCTGTGGAACCACCGCCGTTCCGAGAACGACGACTGGTACTTCATCACGCCGGCACGCCAGAACATCGGCTTCCAAGGATCGCTTTCCTTCCGCGCCGAGGGCGAGGTTGAGATATGGAGCCCCGAGACGGGACGCTCCGCGAAGGCGCCCATGGCGTCGGCGAAGAACGGCCGCACCACCGTGGCGCTCTCGCTCGCGCCGCACGAAAGCTGCTTCGTCGTGTTCAGGCGCGGCAAGAAGGCGGAAGCCTCAATCGCCGCCGTGGAGAAGGGCGGCAAGGCGCTGCTCGCGGGCAAGGGGGGCGCGAAGGCAAGCGCCGTGAAGGTGATAGAGGCGCGCTACGGTGACCTCGATACAGATCGCTGGATCGACGTGCGCGAGATCCTGCAGGCGGAGCTTGATGCGAACAAGACGCGTGTGGGGGTGAACAACAGCTGGGCTCGCGGCGATCCCGCCCTGCACACGGTCAAGAGATTCAAGGCTAGGCTGCGCCTGCCTGGCGGCGAGGAGAAGGTTGTCGAGGCAAGAGAGGGCGGCACTGTTGAACTGCCGCACGGCGGCGTTGTGGACAGCGTGTGCGACATCGTTGGCGGCCGCCTGGTGGCGTTCGAGAACGGCGCGTACGGAATAACCGGCGCGGACGGATCAAAGACGAACGCGCAGGTGAAGGACGCGGCGAAGTCCGTCGTGGCTGGGCCGTGGCGCCTGACGTTCCCCGAGGGCTGGGGCATGCCTGGCATTGTGACGCTCGATTCGCTCAAGCCATGGAAGGAGATCGGCGCAACGCCCGAGGCGCGCGCGTTCTCCGGCACGGCAGTCTACGAGACGGAGTTCTCGGTAGGCGCGCTCGATCCTGGCGCGGTGGTGGTGCTGGACCTCGGCCGCGTGGAGTCGCTCGCGCAGGTTGAGGTGAACGGAAAGAAGTTCGACGACGTGTGGAGCTATCCGTATCGCCTTGACGTCACGTGCGCGGTTAAGGAAGGCTCGAACAAGCTCAAGGTGAGCGTAACCGACACGTGGTTCAACCGCCTCGTGTACGACGCCGGGCAGCCCGAGGAGAAGCGCCGCACGTGGACCATTGCGGGACCTTCCGCAAACGCGGCGCTGCGCGACTCCGGCCTCATCGGCCCTGTGCGCATTCTGCGTGGCCGCGCGCCTGCTCAGGGCGTCATAAAGTGATTGCGCTCTCAAATGAAAAGAGTTAAAATAATCATCCGCAAGGAGTAATTAGCCATGGCTGAAAAGAAAGCTCAGAAGAAGATTGAATGGTCGAAGCTCGGCTTCGGGTTCTCGGACGTGAACTGCCACATCCGCTACACGTGGAAGGACGGCAAGTGGTCGAAGCCCAGCTTCGTGAAGGATCCCTACATCACGATGCACATCGGCGCAAGCTGCCTGCACTACGGGCAGGAGTGCTTCGAGGGCATGAAGGCGTTCCGCCAGAAGAGCGGCAAGATCGTGATATTCCGTCCCGACGAGAACGCCAAGCGCATGTACCGCACTGCCGAGCGCTGCGTGATGCCGCCCGTGCCGGTGGAGATGTTCATCGAGGCTGCGGTCAAGCTCGTCAAGAAGAACAAGGAGTTCGTGCCGCCGTACGGAACGGGCGGATCGCTCTATCTGCGCCCGCTCCTCATCGGCACCGGTCCGCAAATCGGCGTGGCGCCAGCGAAGGAGTACACGTTCATCATGATGTGCATGCCAGTGGGCGCGTACTACAAGGGCGGGCTCAAGCCTGTGCGCGCCGTGATCCTCGACGACTGGGACCGCGCCGCACCGCACGGCATGGGCGACGTGAAGGTGGGCGGAAACTACGCGGCATCTCTCTTCGCGCACGAGAAGGCGAAGCGCGAGGGCTGGCCCGTTGAGCTCTATCTCGACGCGAAGAGCCACAAATACGTGGAGGAGTTCTCAACCTCGAATTTCGCCGGCATCACCAAGAGCGGCGCGTATGTCACGCCCGACTCCTGCTCCGTTCTGCCGTCCGTCACCAACAAGTCGCTCTGCCAGGTGGCCGCCGATCTCGGCATCCCCGTGGAGCGCAGGAAGATTCCCTACGCGGAGATCAAGCGCTTCAAGGAGGTTGCGGCTCTCGGCACCGCGGTGGTGATCACGCCCGTGTGGGAGATCACGCGCGGCAAGGACGTGATAAAGATCTCCGAGCCGGACGTAGTGGGCCCCACGCTGCAGAAGCTCTACGACACCGTGCAGGGCATACAGTACGGCACGTTGCCCGACAAGCACGGCTGGTGCTACGAGGTGAAGTAGGCGAAGACGCGTTGTTCCGCACGCAGCGGAACATGCGTTCGCAGCGGATGGGCCATCTCAGATGAGGTGGCCCATCTTGTCTTTCTTCGTCTCCAGATACCGTTTGTCGTACTCGTTTGGCGGTACGATGATCGGCACTCTCTCGACGATGCTGATTCCGTAGCCTACGAGTCCCTTGACCTTGCAGGGGTTGTTCGTGAGAAGGCGAATCTCGCGGATTCCCAGGTCTTCAAGAATCTGCGCGCCTTCGCCGTATTCTCTCAGGTCGGGAGCGAAACCGAGACGCACGTTGGCCTCTACGGTGTCGAGACCTTCCTCCTGCAGATGGTATGTGCGCAGCTTGTTCTGAAGGCCAATGCCGCGTCCCTCCTGGCGCATGTAGAGAACGGCGCCGCGTCCTTCGCGCTCGATCATGCGCATGGCGTTGTGCAGCTGGCTGCCGCAGTCGCAGCGGTTGCTGCCGAGCACGTCGCCCGTGAAGCATTCGGAGTGGACGCGCACCAATACGGGAGCGCCGTCTGAGAAGTCGCCCTTGAGAAGGGCGAGATGCTCGAGGCCCGATATGCGCGACTTGTACATCCGCAGTCTGAAGTGCCCCCATTCGGTCGGCATGTCCACTTCGTCCACAACGCTTTCCACAAGCCGTTCCGTTCGCCGTCTGTAGGCGATGAGCGAGGCAATGGTCATGAACTTGAGGTTGTGCTTCGCCACGAACTTCTCGAGGTCGGGAAGGCGGGCCATCGTGCCGTCGTCGTTCATTATCTCGCAGCATAGGCCGACCTCCTTGAGCCCTGCAAGGCGGCAGAGGTCCACAGTCGCCTCGGTGTGGCCTGCGCGCTTCAGCACGCCTCCTTCGCGCGCCCGGAGGGGGAACATGTGGCCGGGGCGGCGGAAGTGTGAGGGCTTCACTCCATCGCGCACTGTCGCCAGGGCGGTGAAGGAACGCTCTTCGGCGGAGATGCCGGTCGTGGTCTCGACGGCATCTATCGAGACGGTGAATGCGGTCTGGTGGTTGTCGGTGTTTTCGGCAACCATCTGGGGAAGGTCCAGTCGCTCGCACCAAGCTGCGGACATTGGCATGCAGATGAGCCCCTTGGCGTTGGTTGCCATGAAGTTCACGTTTGCGGTGGTGGCGAACTCTGCGGCGCAGATGCAGTCGCCTTCGTTCTCGCGGTCTTCGTCGTCAGTCACCACCACCACCTCGCCGCGCCTTAGCGCCGCGATGCAGTCCTCTACGTCGTTGAAAGAATCCTTTGTCACTTGATCTCCTTCTCGTACGGAATCTCGATGCCGTAGCGCGTCGCGAAGGCGCGGATGTTCTGCATGGCCTTCGCGTTCGGGGCGCGGGTGTATGCGGCGATCATCGCGTACATGCGCCTCTGGGCCCATGCAGCGCGCGTATCCTTGCCCAGCTTCTCTGCTTTCGAGAACGGCAGCGTGAAGATGTTCTCGAACACCGTTCCGCCGTTCAGGCCGCGCATGGAGAAGACTAGCTCCTTCTGGTTCGCAGGGCATTTGCCGAATATCTCGATGGGCTCGCCCTCGCATAGGTTCGTGACGAGACGGGGGTATGTCTCGGAGTTGGAGGATGTGGTGAAGAGCACGGTTATGTCGGTGAGAACCGGGCGTTCGAACTTCTTGGCGAGAGCGGGGATGCCGTCTGCGGCGGTCCAGCGGAAGCCGTTGTGGCGAGACCAGCTGCCGCGGCTCTGGCGGGTGACCATGTCCATGAGATATGCGTTCGCGTTGTCCTTCACGCCGTACATGTAGATGGAGACGAGGCCGTCGTTTAGCTCCGAGAAGCGTGAGATGATCTCGGCGCTGCGAGTCATGCCGCTGGTGGCGTCGCCGTCGGTGATGAAGAACGCCACCATCGGGCGCGCCGGATCGCGCGGCATCGCCAGCACGCCGCGCAGCGTGCGGAAGACGTCCGTCTGCCCATGCGCGGTGAGGTTCGATAGCCATTTGTCGGCTTCGTCGAGCGACTTCTCGGTGACCTCCTGCCATGCCGAGTTGGGGAAGGCGTATGAGAACTTGTCGCGAAATGCGATCACGTTGAAGCGGTCGCCCGTGTTGAGCAGGCGCAGCGATTTGGATATTGCCTTGCGGCAGGCCTTGAGGCGGTCGTTCATGATGGAGCCAGAGGCGTCCATGAGGTAGACGATGTCCTTCGAGACGACGGGAAGCGGGTTCTCGGGCTTGCTCGTCATCACGATGCGGAAGTACATTTCCTGCGGGTTCGCCGGGTCGATCCACGATCCAAGGCCGAACTTCACGTGTTCCTCGAACGGTTTGCCCTGCGGGGTGGTTTCGTCGCGCAGAGTGCGCACGGCCTCCTTCTCCTTTGCGATCTTCTTTTCGTCCACCGCTGTGGATGTCGGCGCAGGTGGAGGCTTTGCGGCCTTGGCGCGAGCCTCCTCAAGCTGGCGCTCAGCGGCCTTGCCTGCCTTCTCGGCAGCCCGTTCGTCGTCGGCGGCCTTCTTCGCCGCGGCCTCTTCGGCGGCCGAGAGCACTGTGAGCGACGGCGGCCTGTCGATCGCGGCCGATATGCCTCCTCCGACGCCTATTGGCTTGGGAATTGCAGCTGGCGGAGGCACTGCTGGCGCGGACGCGCTTTCTGCCGCGGCGACGAGTGACGAGGAGCCGAGCGACGCGCCGCCCAATCCAGTTCCGCTTGCGGATGGCGCCGACATGAGTTCGTATGCGGGCGCGATGTCTGCAGCGTGGCTCACCCGTTCCACTTTGGGAATCACTAGGCGCGGAAGGGCGGCCTGATCGTCGGGAACGGTAGGAGCCTCGATCTCGACGATCTTCTGGCGCGGAGTCCATTCGGCGGCGGTCGGCGTGGCGGGAGCGGGCATCGTGTCCGCAACGGGATCGACCGATGTAGGACGCGGCATCTCCGGCATGAGAGTCGGCTCAACGGCGGACTCCAGGCGCAACACGCGGTCTTCCTGCTTTTCCACAACGGGAGCGGCAACAGGGCGTGCCTCCTGCATTATGCGGGCGAGAGGATCTTCCGTCATCTTGTTCACCTGCATCACAGGCAACTGCTTTGTCCACTTCCGCTCGTTCATTTTTTCCGGGAGCGGGGCGAACGCACAGTCGGAACAGGCGTACATCAGCGCCACATGCGTGGCGCACGAGATGAAGAACACGAACGCGAGCAGTCCGATTCCGCCGGATTCGCCTGTGCGTTCGGCTTCGGTTTCCTCGATTTCAAGAGTTGGATCCATTGCTCACCTCGCTCAATTGTTCGGCTTGGCTTTTGGGAAGCGCTTGGCGCGTTCGGCGTCCAGGACGGCGGCCTCCTTGCTGCGTCCCTGGCGGCGCATTATGGCGGCGGCGCGCTCCAGCGCGTGCGGCACCACCTCGGGATCGTCGAAGAGCGTGCCGACGAGCATGTGGTAGCCGAGCGCCGCGTTCGCATCGCCGCGCTCCTCTTCGTTTGCGGCGAGGGCCACGTAGGCCTGCATGCACACGTTGCGAAGTTCTTCGCGCGACGCGGTGCGCTCAACGGCGTCGGAGAGATGCGCCTTCGCGGCGTCGAACAGGCCGTTGGCGGTCTCGATGCGCCCAAGCGCGAGCGCCGCGGTGGCGCCGCTAGATGTGCGCGCCCCAGTGGCGAGTGCGCGCTCGTATGCTGCCGCGGCTGCATCGCGTTCGTCGAGGCCTTCATGCGCGGTGCCTGCTAGCGTTGCGCCGATCTGGTTCCAGTCGGCGCCGAGGTTGCGCGCCTCGATCACCTTGGCTGCCGCCAGCGCGGCGGCGAAGTTGGTGACTGAGTTCATCGACTCCGCCACCCATTCTAGCGTGGCTGGCGGCAGACGGTTCACCGCCTTCGTGGAGATGAGCTCTGCGAATATCTCCGCGGCCTTCTGGCGGTTGCCGAGCTTCTGGAGCACGGATGCGAGCTCAAGCTTTGTCTCGCGCTCGAACTCGGCGGTGGGGTGGGCTTCAAGCGCCGCGCGGAAATGCTTCTCCGCCTCGGGCGCGTCGTCGGAACCGTTGGCGGCAACCCCCCACCAGTACAGCGCCTCGGCACGCTTCGCGCGTTCGGGGAAGCGCGAGGAAAGTTCGGAGAGCGAACGCTCCGCGAGGCGGAACTCCTTTCTGCGCAGCTCCTCCATGGCGCGCGAGTACAGGGCCTCGGCGGCGTATGGAGATTCCGGATGCTTGGCGAGCAGCTTCGTCCAGTCGGCGCAAGCCTGCTCTGGACGCCCCGCTTTGGTCTCTGCGACGCCGGCGAGGTATAGTGCCTGCGGGGCGATCTTGCTTTCGGGCCATTTCTCGGCGAGCATGCGGTATTCCTGCGCGGAGCGCGCCCAGTCGCCTGTCTTCTCGTAAAGCCAGGCGAGGCGGTGGACGGCGGTGACCGCGGTCTTCTCGTCGGGGCGCTGCGCCACTAGACGCGCGTACTCGATTGCCTGGGGGAAGTTGGTGACGGCTATTGCGGCCTCGCAGCCGTAGCTCCAGGCGCGTGCAGCGGTCTTTTCCGGAGGGTGGGGGCGTTCGGCGAGCGCGGCGAGCACGGCCCTGTGGTTGCCGTCCGATGCAAGCACGCTTAGGCGCTCAAACCATTCAGAGTCGCGGTGGACGCCGTTGGGAAATGCCTTAAGCGCGGCATCGTATGCGGCGATGGCGTCCGCACGGCGCTCGAGATAGCGCAGAGAGGAGGCGACGAGGTAGTGCGCGTCTTCATTGCCGGCGTCTCTGAGGGGAACGGCGATCTTGAGCGTTTCGGAGTAGTGCTTCGACAGGAAGTTGGACCATGCGGAGAAGATGGCGCTTTCTTTTGTACGGTCGGAGTTGGGAAACTGCGCAGAGAGCCTGCTGAAGAGCGATGCGGCCTCTAAGTAGCGTCCCATTCGGTAGCTGAGCATGCCTGAGAGGAAGATCGCCTCCTTTGCGAGCTCGCGGTCCTTGTCTTCGGCCATGTCTAGGTATATGGCCTGCGCCCTGCGGCGGTCGTCGGCTTCGTTCGATGCTGCGAGAAGCGATGCGCGGTGCAGATTCGCGAGGCGTGCCACGTCGTTGGTGCGGGAGAGCTCCACGGCCTTCTGATACCAGTCAATGGCGGCCTTTGCGTTATTGGCCTTTTCCGCGGCCTCGCCGAGCCAGTAGAGGGCGTTCACCCGGATCTGCAGCGGGGCGCCCTTGTGGTTGAGCGCCGAGAGTTCGTTCACGCGCGCCTGGCCGTCGAGGAGAAGGGCCCGGTTTAGGCGGGCGTAGTCGACGTATCTGGACTGCGGATACTTCTTTAGAATCTCGTCATAGGCGGCGAGCGCGTCTTTTGGACGGTTGACGTGCCGGTACGCCTCGCCCATGCGGAAGCGCACCTCGTCGCGCGGGAGCGAAGCGTCGTTGCGTATGGCCTCGTATTCTTTGAGGGCCTCGGCGTAGAGACCGCGCCTTGAGAGCTGGTTTGCGAGCGCAAGGCGGTCCGCCGGAAGGGCGCTCGCCACCTGCGCCGCCAGCGGCAGGCCGGCTGCGAGAACTGTGAATGTAAGGAGTCGCTTGAACATGGACTATATTTTATCATAAATCCCCCTTGACTTGAATGGGGAAATTGAGTATACTTCATTGTGTTTTCTTTAGGGAAAATGGGGGTGATCCGGTTTCGACGGGATGCGTTGAGGTCAGATTGCGCGTCGAGGATTCTCGTTGGCCTCGTTAAAAAACGGGAAAAACAGTAATTGCGAACAACGATTACGCTCTCGCGGCCTAACTAACCGGCCGCATGTCGCCCGGCCGACGCCTGCTGAGCCGAAGCGGCATCATCTAGCAGGACTTGCCTTCGAGCGCTCCGTTCGCGCGCCTGGGTCACGTACAACCGAGCGGATGGCCATGGCTACGCCCGCCTGTCGGCAGGCCCTGGTCGAGATTAAAGGCCGGCTACACGCGTAGAAGTTTGTCCGATTCCATTTCGGACGCGGGTTCGACTCCCGCCACCTCCACCAAATTAGGGAATAGGTTACAGTGAATAGTGAATAGGTTGCAAGAGAAACGTCATAGACCTATTCACTAATTTGGTGGAAGCTATTCACTATAAACTATAACCTGCGCACTACCTAAGTAAAACAAGGAGGTTCTTGATGACCGAGTCAATAATGCTCACCAAGTCCAAAGCCTTTGCCCTACGTGTCGTTCGCCTATACAAATATCTTCGCGACCGCAAGGAGTCGGTCATCGCAAAGCAAATGCTGCGCTCAGGAACCTCAATCGGCGCGAACATCGCCGAAAGCCGCTATGCGCAGAGTAAGTCAGATTTCGCGTCGAAGCTCCAGATTGCGCTTAAGGAAGCTGCAGAGACCGAATACTGGCTTGAACTTCTCCGCGACAGTGAACTTGTCGAACAGTCCTCTGCCTTCGACTCCCTCTGCGCCGACTGCACCGAGCTCATCAAGCTCCTCACCGCCAGCGTCAAGACGGCAAAGGAGAACGCCTGATGTGTTAGTTTTATGTTTTCCTTTCTCGGTTTGATATGGAGCCGTGCAGAATCGCCTGATACTCGCCCTTGCATGTGATTATGCCGCACAGGAGTATTCTGCCTAATTGACAGGGGGCGGTTCGCCGTGTTATACTTTTAGAAAAATTCCAAAGGAAAGAGTCCATGACAAACCGCAGAGAGTTTCTTCAAAGAGGTCTTCTAGGCGCGGCAGCCGTTTCGTCGCCGCGTCTCTTCGCGGCGATAGCGCCGGCGCGCAGACGTGCGCTCAACGAACTGCCTACAGTCGCGATGGTCGGCATAGGTCTTCAGGGGCGGGGCCTCCTAAACCAGTTTCTGGGCCAGAAGTGCGTAGTCACGCGCGTTTGCGACTGCGACCGCATCCGCCGCGAAGACGCGCTCAGGCGCGTGCGCGAGTATTACAGGGACCACAAGGACCTCGGCGTGCCTGCCGACGTCTGCAAGGCCGAGAGCGACTTCCGCAAGATCATCCAAGACCCCTCGATCGACATGGTGTGCGTAGCCACGCCCGACCATTGGCACGCCTACATGGTGGTGGAGGCGATGAAGCACGGCAAGGACGTCTATTGCGAAAAGCCGCTCACCTACAGCGTGGACGAGGCGCGCGTGATCGTGGAGGTGGCAGAGCGCACCGGCCGCATCCTCCAGACTGGCGCGATGCAGCGTTCGGGCTACGAGTTCCGCGCGGCCTGCGAGATGGTGCAGAACGGCGTGATAGGCAAGGTCAAGTACGTGGAGAACCAGTTCGGCGGCCCGGCGTGTCCGCGCCGTCCCTACAAGGACTTCAAGAAGTGGGAGAGCGAGGGCGCGCCGAACCCCGACTGCGATTTCAGGATGTGGATCGGCCCTGCGCCCGACGTGCCGTATTCCGACGAACTCGCACCGCGCGGGGTCCACAACTTCTTCCCTGGCTTCTGGCGCGAAGACGACTTCTTCGGCAGCGGAGGATGCGGCGACTGGGGCGCCCACCACATGGACATCACGCAGTGGGGCATGGGCAAGGACGGCACGGGGCCGGTCAAGGTGATAGCAAGCACCGAGGGGCGCCACTGGGCGTGGGACCGCGGCTTCCGCCGCCAGAACGGGGCGCGCCTCGTCTATGCCGACGGACTTGAGCTTCTGCATGTTGGCGGCACGCGCTGGGGCACCGTGTTCTTCGGCGATCGCGGCGTCATCTGCGTTGACCGCGGCCGCTTCGCAATCTGGGAGGGCGATGGCCGATTCGGCACGGACCGCAAGGTGCGCGAAGGCCTGAGCCGCGGCACGTTCGACGGCCTCAAGAAGATCGCCTACTACAACGGCCGCTACGACGAGCGCGTCGACGGCGTCAAGAGGGAGATAGACACGGCGACGAATGAATTCGGCATGAGCTCGATGCATGCGATCAAGCTGGCCGAAGAGCGCCTCGGCTTCAAGGTGAAGGACTTCAGCAAGCATCTCTACGCTTCGCGCAACCAGGTGCAGAACTTCGTGGAGTGCGTCACGGCCCGCACTGACACGATCTCCAACCACCACGTGGGGCCCTGGACTTCCGTGCTCTGCCAGCTAGTACACATGAGCTACGTGCACGACACGGGCTTCGACTGGAATCCCGCGAAGATGACGTTTGCGAACGGCACCGGCAATACCGACTGGCTTTCGCGCGTCGAGATCCGTCCGAACGCCCATCGCTTCGAGGTCAAGGCCTAGGCGCCATGCTGCGCGCGAGCCTTTCGAAGGCCGCGAAGGCGCGTTTCAGGCCCGATGTGATTGCGCACGCTCCAGAAAGTATTATGCGTTGCGAACTTAAATTTGCTATAATTGCGTCTAAGGAAAGGAAGAAGAAGAATGAATTTTCTGGGCAAAGGATTGCGTGCAAGTGCGTTGCTGGTTGTTTTCGCGATAGTCGCTTCAGTTGTCACGGCCGGGCCGTCACTTGAGGAGATGTTTGCGAATCCGCCTGACTCGGCGCGGCCGTGGGTATACTGGTACTTTATGGACGGCAACACCACTCGTGAAGGCATGAAGGCGGACCTCGACGCGATGAAGGAGGCGGGTATCGGCGGCGTGCTGATTCTCGAGATCGGCGCTGGACGCCCCAGACGCGGTCCCGTGGAGTTTCTGAGCCCGAAGTGGCTTGAGCTCTTCGGCTACGCAATCGCCGAGGCGGACCGCCTTGGAATCGAGGTTGCCGTGGGGACAGGCCCCGGTTGGTGCGGCGCCGGCGGAAAGTCAGTAAAGCCCGACGACGCCATGCAGCACACCGTCGCAAGCGAGACCACCGTCACCGGTCCGAGCGAATTCTCGTCCATCCTGCCCATCCCCGCGCCGCGCGCGCCGTTCTTCGGCGTCAACACGCTCACGGCCGAGATGAGGAAGGATTGGGAAAGCTACTACCGTGACGTGGCCGTGCTGGCGTTTCCCGAGCCGGAAGGCGCGGAACGTCTTCCCGACGCGGACGAAAAGGCCATCTACCAGCGCGCGCCGTTTTCGTCCCGGCCCGGCGTGAAGCCATACCTTCCGACGTCGCACAAGGTGGTACCGCCGGAGAAGTGCGTCGATCCCGCGAAGGTGGTGGACCTCACGGCGAAGATGGATGCCTCCGGACGTCTCACCTGGCGCGTGCCCGAGGGACGCTGGACGATCATGCGCGTTGGCCGCCGCCTCACCGGACAGACCACGCGTCCCGCGCCGAAGCCCGGTCTTGGATTTGAGACGAGCAAGTTCGATCGCGGCGCAATCGAGCGGCATCTGCACGACTATGCGGACAAGATCCTCGCCGCAGCGGGTCCTCGCCGTCCGGGACGCGGACTCACCACGCTCCACTTCGACAGCTGGGAGATGAGCGCGCAGAACGGCTCCGCTGAGTTCTTCAAGGAGTTCGAACGTCGACGCGGCTATTCGCCGCTTCCGTACATCCCCGCGATCAACGGGCGCATCGTGCGCTCGACGGAAATCACCGAGCGCTTCCTCTTCGACTGGCGGCAGACCGCGCAGGAGCTCGTGATCGAGAACCAGCTTCTGCCCATCAAGGAGTTTGCGCACAGCAAGGGGCTCGTGATGTCGAGCGAACCGTACGACATGAACCCGTGCTGCGACATCACGTCCGGCGCGGTGGCGGACGTGCCGATGTGCGAGTTCTGGTCGAAGGGCATGGGGTGCCCAGCGGAGTACAGTTGCGTGGAGTCGGTCTCCATCGCGCACACGATGGGGCGTCCCGTCGTGGGTGCGGAGGCGTTCACGGCAAGCGCTGAATACTGGAAGCAGTACCCCGGCTCGATGAAGGCGCAGGGCGACTGGGCGCTCGCCTTTGGCATCAACTGCTTCAAGTTCCACACGTACCAGCACCAGCCGAGCATGACGGACAAGCCCGGAATGACGATGTGCGGGTACTACGGCGTCAACTGGCACCGCAACCAGACGTGGTGGCCGATGGTGGATTCCTACCACCGCTACCTCACGCGCTGCCAGATGATGCTGCGGCAGGGGCGTCCAGTCTCTGACATCCTCTACCTCCTGCCCGAAGGAGCGCCGATGGTGTTCCAGCCGCCGAAGGACGCCTTCATGGAAGGCGACTTCCCGGATCGGAAGGGCTATTCCTTCGACGGCTGTTCGCCTGAGGTGTTCATGTCGCGCGCCAAGTTCTTTGACAAGAAGATCGACTTCGAAGGCGGCGCCACGTACAGCGTTCTTGTGCTGCCGCGTGTCGATGCCATGACGCCAGCGCTGATGAAGAAGATTCTTGAGTGTGCGGAGGCGGGGGTGAAGATTGTTGGGTGCGTGCCAAAGAAATCTCCTAGTCTTTCCGGCTATCCAAAGTGCGACTATGAGGTCGCCGCACTGGCCAAGCGTCTAGAAAACAGCCTTGTTCCTTGTGCACGTTTCTTTAACGTGGCTACGGCAAAGGCGTTTGATGTTCTTGAAAACGATGCAAAGTGGATTTGGTCGAGCGGCGAAAAGGACGTGATGAAACAGCCGCCGGGTTCGCGTTGGTTCAAAAAAACGTTCATACTCGAAAAGCCCTCAACAGAAGACATTAAAAACGAATTGATGTCGGCAGTGCGGTTCTATAGCAGGGATCTTCGAGAAAGATGTCGCAAGGGCGAGTTTTGCTGCAATGTGAGAAACGCATCGATTGGAATTGCCGCAGACAACGCATATCGTCTGTACTTGAATGGCAAGTTCGTAGGCGAAGGGATTGATTTTCACGATGTTGGCTCGTATGCTAACGTGATCGAACTGCTGAAGCCCGGCGAGAACGTGATAGAGGTGTTGGCGGACAACTGGGATGACTCGTCCAATCCGGCAGGTCTTATTGTTGCCTGCGCGATCGAGTACTCAGACGGTCGTATCGTCACCTTCAAGACGGATGCCTCTTGGACGTGTACAAGAAACCGCGGGCTTCAGGGAGAGAAGGATGCGTCAGTGCAGGAATTCGGATCTTACGCAATGAGTCCGTGGCGTCTGCGCCCGCAACGGAGCGAACTTTATCCGCCGTACGAATTAATCGTCGGCTTGTTGCGTAATGAAGGAATTTCTCCTGATTACATTGGAGGACGTTACATCCATCGCAGACTTGACGATAAGGACATTTACTTCTTAAGCCATCGTGATGATTATTGTCGTGTCACAGCGGCTCATTATTTTAGGGTGGATGGTGTAAAGTCCGTGGAATGGTGGGATCCGCTTACGGGCGAGCGTAGAGAGTTGCCGAGGTGGAGATATGCACACGACGGTACTGTTGAAGTAGAACTTGAGCTAGGACCCAGCGAAAGTGGATTCGTCGTATTTTCCCATGGGGCTACAGGCATGTTCAAGTCAATGTTCTCTTCCATCTTCCCGACGAAGAAAAGTAATTTCCGCTCTTACAGTGTAATTGCTGAATTGCCCGACCAGTGGAAGGTCTCGTTTGATCCGGCGTGGGGCGGACCAAAGGAAGTGGAGTTCAAGACGCTTGACGACTGGACGAAGCGTCCGGAGTGGGGCATCCAGCACTACTCGGGTATTGCCACGTACCGCAAGACGGTGACGAGCAAGGATGCGCCCACGCATATCAGTCTTGGCGACGTGGCGAACCTCGCGCGGGTGAAGTTGAACGGCAAAGACCTTGGTTCGGTGTGGTGCTGGCCGTGGCGCGTGGCGGTGCCGAAGGGCGCGTGGAAGGATGGCGAGAACCTGCTTGAGATCGAGGTTGCGAACCTTTGGGCGAACAGACTCATCGGCGATGCGTCGCTTCCGGCCGAGAAGCGACTCACGCGTACGACGGTCAATCCTTACAAGCCAACCGATCCGCTGCGCAGGTCGGGACTGTTTGGTCCGGTGAAACTCGAAAGCCTGCCGCCCGCGCTGCGTACAGGAATGTAAATGAGTATATAGTGGCATGGAAACAACATTGACAAATGGTAAAAACAACTTCTTTTACGGCGGGCAACATGCCCGCCGATTCAGGAACGCCGCGAAGTTTCGCGGCGAGAAAGAGGAAGTTGTTTTTACACGTTGTTTTTGTTGTTTCCAGAACTTATAGGTAAGGTGCGAATGATGGAAAAGGAAGTGATGCCGCTTGGGCCTATAGAGGCCAACTGCATAATCCTCTGGAATGATCCGGCTAAGGCGTGGATCGTGGATCCAGGTGCGGATGCAGAGGCGGTGGTGGCGTTCTGCGAAAAACGCGGACTCGTTCCAGGTCTTGTGGCGCTTACGCACGGACACTTCGACCACATTGGCGCGGTGCCGGATCTGGTCGCGAAGTGGCCGGGCCTTGCTGTGCATCTAGCGCCGGCGGACGAGGTGCTGGCGTTCTCGCCGCTCAACGCCTGGCCGCCGCACTACACGCGCACGGAGCGTCCGGCTACGCTCGTTGCCGATCTTATTGAGGGAGCGGTGCTTGAAAGCGGCGGGCTTTCGGCGAAGGTGCTATCCACGCCCGGCCATACGCCGGGGAGCGTGTGCCTGCACTTCGAGGGCGAGGGATTGATGCTGACGGGCGACACGCTCTTCGCGGGATCGTGCGGACGCACCGACTTCCCGGGTGGAAGCATGAAGGAGATGTCCGCCTCGCTGAAGCGCCTCGCCACGCTTCCGCCTTCCACCGAAGTCGTGCCTGGCCATGGCTGCGCCACCACTATCGCGCGCGAAGTCCAGACCAATCCGTTCATGGTCGGTTAGCTCATTCTGATGCCTGGCGGCGCATAGGCGCAAGGCGGTACTCCTAATTTTTTTTTTGGAGATTCCGCTTGCGGTGGCAGACGGGTTATGGTATACTAATTCCCGTTTTCAACCAAGCGGGGAAGTAGCTCAGTTGGTAGAGCATCACGTTCGCAACGTGAGGGTCGGCGGTTCGAATCCGCTCTTCTCCACCAATGCGCGAGTCTCTTTTGGGACTCCGTTTTTTTTTACTTTGGATGCAAGCCGTGCTAGCGGTTGAGGAGTTCTTTGACGTAGTTGGGGAGGGCGAAGGCGCCGCGGTGGAGATCGGTGTTGTAGTAGCGCGTGCGGATGCCAAGGCGGTTCCATCGCGTGGCGTCAAGGTCGCCGATGGGGTGGTACTTCTTCGAGGCGAAGCCGAAGAGCCAGTGTCCTGAGGGATAGCTTGGGATGTGGCACTGGTACACGGTTGAGACAGGAAACTCGACGGCGATGTGGCGGTGGGCGTCGCGCACAGAGCGCTGGTGGGCGGCGTAGAAGGGTGACTCGTGCTGGTTGATGAGAATGCCGTCATCCCTCAGCGCCTTGAAGCAGGTGCCGTAGAACTCGCGCGTGAAGAGACCCTCGGCGGGACCGTACGGATCAGAGGAGTCGACGATGATGAGATCGTACTCGGCCTTCTTCCCGCGCACGTAGCGCAGGCCCTCCTCGAACCACACGCTCACGCGCTTGTCCTTGAGCTTGGACGACGTGAAGGGCAGATGCTTCTTCGCGAGCAGCACCACGAACTTGTCTACCTCCACGAGATCGATCGACTCTATGGTCTTGTACTTGGTGAGCTCGCGCACGGTTCCTCCGTCGCCTCCGCCGATCACGAGGACGTTCTTCACGTTCGGGTTCACGGCCATCGGCACGTGCGTGATCATCTCGTGGTAGATGAACTCGTCCTTCTCGGTGATCATCAGTCCGCCGTCCAGCACGAGCACGCGCCCGTAGGCCGGGGTGTCGAGGATGTCGATCTGCTGCACGGCGCTTTTCTTCGAGGCGATCTGCACGGTCGCCTTCATCGAGAAGCGCACGTCGCTTGTGTGTTCGTCGGTGTACCAGAGTTCCATTGCTTTATTCCACCACTTGGATGTAGTCGAGGTTCATGTCTTCGGTGCCCGTCATGAAGCAGCCTCTGTCCTTTGCGAAGAGGATGTGCTCGAGGATGTCGGGCGTGATGCGCTCGCCAGGGGCGACGATCGGGATGCCGGGAGGGTAGCTCATCACGAACTCGCCCGCGATGTGGCCGACCGAGTCCTTCATCGGCACGCGGCGCTTCGTTGTGTAGAAGGCGTCCTGCGGGGCCATGGCGATGACGGGGTCGATGTATTCGTGGTCGAAGAGTCCGGCCGGGCTGCGCTCGTGCAGGCGCTTGATCTCGGCGAGGGCCGAGATGAGACGCTCCACGTCCATCATGCGGTCGCCTGCTGAGAGGATTGCGAGCAGGTTGCCGATGTCGCCGAACTCGATCTGTATGCCGTAGTCGTCGCGGAGGTAGTCGTAGACCTCGATGCCGGCGAGGCCGATGTCGCGTGTGTGCACGGAGAGCTTGGTGCGGTCGAAGGCGAAGGCCGCGTCGCCGTCCACAAGCTCCGTGCCGAAGGCGTAGTAGCCGCCGAGAGCGTTGATTTCTTCGCGCGCGTAGTCGGCGAACTCCATCGTCTTCTCGTACATCTCGCGTCCCTTGTGGTAGAGCCTGCGGCGGGCGATGTCGAGCGAGGAGAGAAGCAGGTACGATGCCGAGGTCGACTGCGTGAGCGTGATCGTCTGGCGCACGTAGTCGGGGTTCACCGGCTTGCGCGTGAGCAGTATCGAGCTCTGCGTGAGGCTGCCGCCCGTCTTGTGGATGGAGGCCGCGGCCATGTCGGCGCCTGCGGCCATTGCGGATATGGGCAGCTCCTCGTGGAAGTAGAAGTGCGTGCCGTGCGCCTCGTCGGCGAGCACCAGCATCCCCGCCTTGTGCGCGATGCGCACGATCTCCTCGAGGTTCGAGCAGATGCCGTAGTAGGTGGGGTTGTTTACGAGTATGGCCTTGGCGTCGGGGTGCTCGGCGATCGCCTTCTCGACGGCGGCCACTGACATTCCAAGCGGTATGCCGAGGCGCTTGTCGCGCCCGGGGTTCACGTAGATGGGCACTGCGCCGTTCACCACTAGGGCGTTGATGGCGCTGCGGTGCACATTGCGCGGAAGGATGATCTTGTCGCCGCGGCCGCATGAGGACCATATCATGGTCTGCACGGCCGAGGTGGTGCCGTTCACCATGAAGAACGCGCTGTCTGCGCCGAACGCCTCGGCGGCGAGCTGCTGGGCGTCCTTGATCACGCTTACCGGGTGGCCGAGGTTGTCGAGCGGCTTCATGGAGTTGACGTCCAGGGCCATGCATAGCGGGCCGAAGTATTCTCCGAGCTCCTGGTTCATCCGTCCGCCCTTGTGCGCGGGCACGTCGAAATGCGCGAGGCGGTTTATCCGCTGCGCGTTCAAAGCCTCGGCGAGAGGCGTGGACTTCTGTTCAAGGTGCAATTCATGAATCCCCTGAGCAGGTTTTTCCGTAGGGGCGTTGCTTCCCGTCGTGCACCCGCACGTGGAGAGTCGCCTATTCCGGAACGAACGGCGCAAATGATACCATAAGCACGGCCCAAGCGCAAGCGGTTTGTGCGGTTCAAAAATCCTGCGCCCCGCAGTTCTCATGCGAGATTCCAATTTGCCGCCGGATTTGGTATAATACGCGCGTTGGTTTTCAACAGGAAGAATGAAGGCGGAGATTTTAATTCAATGAATACGGTTCTGATCGGGTCCCAATGGGGCGACGAAGGAAAAGGCAAGATCATCGACGTGCTCACGAGCAAGGCCGACTACGTGGTGCGCTACCAGGGCGGCTCGAACGCGGGCCACACCGTGATCGCGGACGGCGTGAAGCGCGTGCTGCGGCTCATCCCCAGCGGCATACTCCACGAGGGCAAGACATGCGTGATCGGCAACGGTGTGGTGATGAACCCCCTCGACCTCATCGAGGAGATCGAGACGATGCGCAAGACCGGCGTGGAGTGCCGCGGGCGTCTCTTCATCTCCACCCGCACCCAGATGGTGATGCTCTACCATCGCGCCCTCGACAAGGCCGAAGAGGCCGCACGCGCGAAGGAGAAGAAGATCGGCACCACCGGCCGCGGAATAGGTCCCGCCTACGCCGCCAAGGTGAGCCGCACGGGCCTCAGGTGCGGCGACATGCTCTCCGCCGACTTCCTCGACCTCGTGCGCGAGCAGGTGGCCGAGACGAACGCGAAGCTGCGCATGCTCAAGGCAGAGCGCGTGGACGAAGGCGACCAGATCGAGGTGCCTGGCTGCACCATCAAGGACTACCAGCTCGACGCCGACGAGATCGTGGCCATCTACGCCGCCGCCAAGGAGAAGCTCTCCCCCTACATCATCGACACCGTCCCTCTCCTCCACAAGGCCAAGGCCGAGGGGAAGGCAATACTTATGGAAGGCGCCCAGGGCACGATGCTCGACATCGACTTCGGCACGTATCCGTTCGTCACCTCCTCCAATCCCACCTCCGGCGGCGCGTGCATCGGCACAGGGCTCTCCCCGCGCGACATCGACTGCGTAGTCGGCGTGGTGAAGGCGTACACAACGCGCGTCGGCGAAGGCCCGTTCCCCACCGAGCTCTACAACGCCGCAGACAAGCAGGATCCAGACGGACGCACGATGGCCGAGCGCGGGCACGAGTTCGGCGCCGTCACGAAGCGTCCCCGCCGCACCGGCTGGTACGACGTCGTCGTTGCCCGCTACGCCCAGCAGGTGAACGGAATCGACTACTGGGCGCTCACGAAGCTCGACGTGCTCGACACGCTCCCGAAGATCAAGATCTGCGTAGCGTACGAGCTGGACGGCAAGCGCATCGACTACATGCCGAGCTCATCCTCCGAGCTCGCGCGCGTGAAGCCCATCTACGAGGAGATGGACGGCTGGATGTGCGAGACCTCCAACATCACCCGCATCGAGGATCTTCCGCCGAAGGCCAAGGCGTACGTAGATCGTCTCATAGAGCTTTCCGGAGCCAAGCTCGGCATTCTCTCCATCGGACCCGCCCGCGAGTCAACACTCAGGATCGCGCTGTGAACCCGACATTGAAGAGAACGTTGTGCGGGCTCGCGGTTGGCACGGCGGTTGTCGTGTTCTTCCTGTACTGTCCGCTGAAGGTGGTGCCGATCTTTCTGCTGGCGATTTCGCTCTTGGTGCAGCTTGAGTTCTACCAGATGGCGCGCAAGTACGAGCCCGTGACGTGGTTCGGGCTCATGCTAGGCGCGGCATGGATAATCGCCACTGCTGCGTTTCCGGGTCCGGTGGGATTCGCCGGCGGCATGGTTGGCCTGTGCGCTGGAGGAGTGCCGGTCATGTTCTTCCTCTCGTGCATCGTCCTCTTTTCGCCGCGCTACACTAAGCCCATCGGCACAATCGCCGTGACGTTGGCCGGCTTCCTCTACGTGCCGTTCCTACTTTCGTTCTTCCTGCGCCTTGTGCAGCTCGCGGGCGACCCGGACGTGTTTCTCTTCTCGATGCCCGATACCCGCGTGGGGCTCTACACACTGCTCGCCGTGATCGCGCTCGCGAAGTTCTCGGATACCGGCGGCTTCGCGTTCGGCATGGCGTTCGGCAAGCACAAGATGTGTCCGGCGATAAGCCCCAAGAAGTCATGGGAGGGGCTTGCGGGCTCGATGGTTTTCGCCACCGCGACCGCGGCGGTTTTCCTGGCTCTCGCGCGAAAGTTCGGATGGGGCGATCACTGCCTTCTCTGGAAGTACTTCACATGGCCGCTTGTGGTGCCTGCGGGAATATGCTTCGCGCTCGCGGCAACGGCGGGCGACCTGATCGAGAGCAGGTTCAAGCGCGAATGCGGCGTAAAGGACTCCGCCACTTTCATGCCCGCCGGCATGGGCGGCTTCCTCGACATGCTCGACTCGATCATCTTTCTGCCGGCGCTCGTCTATCCCGTTGAACTCTATCTTTTCTGGGGGTGACGATGAGGCTTTTGATGCTAGGCGACGTGGTTGGATCGCCCGGACGTCGCATCCTGCGCGAGAACCTTCCGCGAATCCGCCGCGAACTTGGCGTGGCGGCGGTGGTGGTGAACGCCGAGAACGCGGCCGCAGGATCTGGCCTCACCGTGGCGCTCGCGAAGGAGATATTCGACGCTGGCGCTGACGCGATTACGCTAGGCGACCATGCGTGGGGACAGAAGGAGTTCGCCTCGACGATAGGACAGCTTCAGAACGTTGTGCGCCCGGCGAATTTCCCGCAGTCCGCTCCCGGGAAGGGCTGGACGCTCGTCACCACGCCCATCTGCCGCTTCGCCTTGCTGAACCTGCAGGGACGCGTCTTCATGGGTCCGATGGACTGTCCCTTCCGCGCGGCCGACGCCGCGATCAGGGAGATGCCCAAGGACGTTCCCGCGTTCGTCGACTTCCACGCCGAGGCGACAAGCGAGAAGATCGCGCTTGCCCACTATCTCGACGGACGCGTCACCGCAGTCGTGGGCACGCACACGCACGTGCAGACTTCCGACGCAGTCGTCCTTCCAGGCGGCACTGCCTTTCAGAGCGACCTTGGCATGACCGGCCCCTGGTATTCTTCGATCGGACGCGACTTCAAGCCCGTGCTGCAGAAGTTCCTCACCGGCATCCCCGCCCGCTTTGACGTGGCCGAAGGCCCCGCCACGCTTGAGGGCGCCGTTATCGACTTCTCGCCCGCCACGCGCAAGGCAACAGGCATCACCGCCTTCCGCTACCGCGAACCGCTCGCATAACAAGATGCAGTGCAATTCATTTTGCACTAAAACGGTAGGGCGCGATCACCGAGCGCGCCGAAGAATCGAAATCTTATAGCTCGCCCAGCATTGCGGCGACCACCAATTGACCAGTGGCAGCATTTTCACACTGGCAACATTAACCAACTGCCGCTCCCCCGCTCGAAAACTCCACGGCGAAACTTTTGCCGTCCGCAAAACTAAACGCAAGTCTGAAAGGGCAAATGCAAGTTTGCATAGGTGAACGCAAGTTGCAGAAGTGATTGCAAGTTCTTGAAAAGCTGAATGCAAGTTTTTGTGCCGCATTGATG
>Ga0310695_10000842_pt1 | contig 75547 bp, 69 predicted proteins | sample RumenRJG_04DNA_FD_203882 | JGI IMG/M metagenome (GOLD analysis project Ga0310695, IMG submission 203882) | Bovine rumen microbial communities from Lethbridge, Alberta, Canada - RJG_04 (v2) (version 2) | ecosystem: Host-associated > Mammals > Digestive system > Stomach > Rumen | place: Canada... | reverse complement strand
TGCCATGTTTTTTTACCCCTTTCTTTACAATCAGTTGATCGCGTCCGTGTAGAACTCGAACGCTTCTTTTCCGGTGAAGCCCTCGTGCACGACCTTGCGGATGGACTTGAGCATTTCAACGGGATGTTCGCTCTGGAACACGTTTCTGCCCATGTCGACGCCGTGCGCGCCGCTCTGGATGGCCTTGTAGGCCATTTCCAGGGCCTCGTTCTCGGGCAGCTTCTTGCCGCCGGCAATGACGATGGGGACCGGGCAGGCCGCCACGACGGTCTCGAAGTTCTCGCAGTAGTAGGTCTTGACGAAGTTTGCGCCAAGCTCCGCGAGGATACGGGTCGCCAGGGTGAAGTACTGGTTGGTGCGGGCCATCTCCTTGCCCACGGCGGTGACGCCCAGGACGGGGATGCCGAACTTATAGCCCTGATCCGCCGCTCTGCACAGAGCCTCCAGAGAAGCAGCCTCGCCCTTGCCGCCGATGAAGCACTGGATCGCCAGGGCGGAGGCGTTCATACGGATGGCGTCCTCGAAGTCCAGCGCCAGGCCGGAGCCGGTGCTCAGATCGTCGAACAGGACGGAAGTGTCGTGGGTGGCTCTCAGGCAGGTGGCCTTGTTGGCCGTGGGCGGGATGCAGCTTCTGATGGCGCCTCTGGTGGCCATCAGCACGTCAGCGTACTCGCACAGCGGGGCGATGGTCACGTCCATACGCTCCAGGCCTGCGGTGGCTCCCATGAAGTAGCCATGGTCGAAAGCCAGCATAACGGTGTTTCCGGACTTGGGATCGAAGATCCGGGACAGGCGGTTCTTCATGCCCCAATCGGTGTTGCCCAAGCCTTTCACGAAAAAGCCGGTGTCGGCAGGGGGAACATCCAGATGATAATCGTGTGCGTTGATATTTCCGACAGCGTCTGCCATGTTTTGTTATTCCTCCTATTACTCTTTAAAGAAGACAGTGGCGTGAGCGGGCGTATTCCACAGCGCCTCGATCTCGTCATCCCACTTGGCCATGTTCAGCTGGAAGCCGCCGGCCTCCTGAACGGTCAGGATCTCGCCGACCATGTTGCCGACGACCTTCACGCCCATGTTCTCCAGGTAAGCAACCGCTTCCTTGAAGAGGATGTACATCTCCATCAGGGTGGTGGAGCCGCTGCCGTTGATCATGACGAAGGCCTTGTCGCCGGCCTTCAGGCCCAGATGCTCGGCGATGGGCTTGGCGACCGTCGCGATGGTGTCCTTCGCGCTCATCATGGGAACGCGGACGCCGCCGCCTTCGCCGTGCTGACCGGCGCCGATCTCCATCATGTCGCTCTCAGCCAGATCGCCGAAGGACATGCCGTTCTGGGGATGGGTGGCGCAGGCGACCTGGACCGCGATGGAGGCCATGTTGCGGGCATAGCGCTCGCAGATGTCGGCGACCTCGTCCAGGGATTTGCCGGCCGCGCACGCAGCGCCGGCGATGTGGTACAGGGCAGCGGCGCCGCCCAGACCGCGGCGGTTGTCCTCGCCGTTGGGATCGAAGCGGATCTCTTCGTCGGTGACGACCTGACGCACGTTCATACCGGCCTTCTTGGCCAGCTTCATGGCCTGCTTGCCGGCCAGCTGGTCGCCGGCATAGTTCAGGGTGAGAAGCAGGACGCCGTGGCCCTTGTCCGCCCGCTGCATGGCCTCAAAGACCAGCTGGCCGGAGGGAGCGGCGAAGATGTCGCCGACGGCGACGATATCCAGCATGCCTCTGCCGGTGAAGCCCTGCACGGCGGGCTCATGGCCGGAGCCGCCATAGGTGACGACGGTGACGCGGTCCGCGTTGGCCAGGTCCTTGCTGATGACCAGATGGCCGTCGACTTCAACGACGTCGCTGTACGCCAGGCCCATGCCAACGAGCAGCTCGTCGGTCAGGGTTTCGGGGTTGTTCATGAATTTCTTCATTTTCATATTGTCTTTTCTCCTCTCAAAAATTTTGTTGCTTGGCTTCTGTTTGAACTTCTTATTGGGAACGGTTTATCACCTTTTCGTCAGAAAAGGTGCAAGGGGGTACCCCCTTGCGGCGCGATTTACGCAGAGATTCGCACCTTTGCTTCTATATTGTTTTGTATGAACGCAAGCCTGCGTTATGCCTTGGCAAGGCCCTCAAAGAACTTGGACATGGAGACCGCGCCCGCGTCCGGGGTGCCGATGGTCTTGGCGCCGTAGCTCTTGGCCCGGCCGAATTTGGAGGTGTAGTTCTTGCTGTCCTCCGCGCCCTGCAGGGCTGCCTTGGCCGCCAGGTCGAACAGCTCAGCCTCGCTGTCGCCGGTATAATCGGCGATGGCCTGGGAAGCGGGGATGCAGGCGTCCATCATGGTCTTGTCGCCCACCTTGGCCCCGGACATATCGTCCAGTTCCTCAAAAGCCGAAGCGAACATGGCCTGCAGACCCTTCACATCGATCTCATCCGCCTCGGGGGCGCCTTCCTGCATGCCGTCCAGCCAGGTGTTCCACAGGGGAACGGCGCTGCCGCCGTTGAGGCCCATGACCGCCATGGCGGCGTCATCCAGCATCTCCTTGATGTTGCCGTCCGCCTCGCTGACCGAGGCCTTGATCGTGGCGCCGATCTTGTGCATCGTCAGGCCGTGGTCGGCGTCGCCGAACTTGGAGTCGATCTCCGTCAGCTCCGCCTCAGCCGCGATCACGTTTTCACAGGCGTTTACGATCCTGTTTTTCAGCTCTTCTTTTGAAATCATATGATCATCCTTCTTTTTGCTAAATTTTAACAAATGTTAGCTTTTGTGCCGATGCTACTCCATCATTTACACAATAAATTATTACTACTTTCTCAGGGGCGCGTCAAGTAAATTTGTGCGTTATTCGCAAAAAAAGACATTATTGCCAAATCCGATTTCCGGTCTTTAGGCAATAATGTCACAAAATTTAACGGATGTTAAAACACGTTGGTGGACACTTTTTCGGCCAGGCTGAGGGGGATGATGAGCCGGTCGATGATCCCGGTACGCAGGGCGCCGATCACGGCCTGGGGCTTTACCTGGTTGGAGCACACGGCTGTCACGTCGGTGGTTTTCAGCTGTTTGACGGAGGCCTGCAGCGTCGCTTCCGCCGCGGGAGATATGATCCGCCCGTAAGAATCGAAGTAGTGGGCCAGCATCCAGCCAACGGCCTTTTTCTCCGTCAGGGCGTTTCCGTACAAAGACTTGACGGCCAGGTCCGGGTAGGAGGGGAAGTTGGAGATGGCCACCAGCGCCTGCTCCATATACTCCCATTCTTCCTTTATACTGATATAGGCCTCCGTTTTTTTCGCGATCGCATACTCAATGGGGTTGTCATGCAAGGCCGGCGCATAGAGCAGATACGGGGCCCGCCCGGTCTTCAGGGAGAAAATCCGCACAAGCTCGTTGAGGTGATAGTCGCGGGTCATGGAGTTGATCCCTCCGGCCAACGGAAAGATCACGCCGTTTGCGCGCTTGGCGTTCTCCAGGGTGCTTGCGTAATCCGCCATCTTGCCGATCATCAGCCCCCAGCCGATCCCGACGCGCTTGCCGTCATTGGCCCGGCTGAAGTACTGATTGAAGGCCACCTCCGCCACCTTCGCGTTGGTGGCGCCGTCGTTCTCCCCGTCGGGGACGATGCTGATGTCGCTGATCTTGTAGATGTTTTTGATCCGGTCCGCGATCTGCTCCGCCGAGATCCGGGTGTCGTTGATCGTCACGGTCACGATCCCCTGATCCTTCGCCTCCGACAGGATCACGCTGACCAGCGGCCGGGAGATCCCAAGCTTCTTTGCGATCTCGTTCTGGCTTTTCCCGTCCTCATAGTAAAGGCGCGCCACCTCGATCATTCTTTTCAGTTTGTTGTCTTTTGAAAGCATGGCGGCCTCCGGAGATGGAATGGGATAAATTATAATAGTAGCGTCCGGGGAAAAGGCAGCGGGGAAATACGCTTTTTCGGTCATTATAGCACAGGTGCGGAGAATCCGCAATTCCCGGCAGGAGAGAAAAGGAAAGACAGGGAGCTGTACGCTCCCTGCCTAATATACTATTTACTATTTGGGCACGATTAGTAATCATCATCAAATAACGGACACGATGATTTACATTCTGGATAAGCAGGGTTCCCGCACGCTGCACAGCCTTCATCTTCGCCGTCTTCATAGTCATCATCCGTTAATTCTACCCATGTATGTCGGGTTCCGCTTCTGTTAGTCCAATGCTCAAATCGTATTCCATCAGACTCTTCAAAACTGTGGTTATACTTTGGCATTTTATTTACCTCCTAATTAGGCGTAGTACCAGTTTTAAACATCTTGGCAATCATCTTGATTCGAAGTAGTTAATTCCATCATTTCCTGAGCATAAGTAGCCCCATCAATTTCTCCTTCGTCGTATTGTCTCATCAGTTCATCAATTAGGCGCTTCAATTCATCTCTCGTCATTTTAGCTGCTCTCCTTTCAGTTTGTTATTTTGAGAAAACAACACATCATTCCATGCGCATCTCCTTTTACTTCCCGTTAAGAAATTTCTTCCTGTCCGCCATATGCTTCGCGGCCAAAGAACTGTTGTGTCTCAAACCATCAGCCATTAGTTCTTTGAAGAAATCATCTTTTTCCTCACACAAATTTTCTAATTCTTTAATCCGCGCTTTGCTCTCCAACAACTCTTTTTTCAATTTGCTATCAAACAGTCCCATTTTATAGCCTCCATTTTTTGAGAGTAAAAAAGTGCGTGGCCCAAACAGGACCACGCACGAAAAACACAGCGGCCCTGTTTGCTGCCACGCAATTCCTTCACACCATAGGTATGCCGAAAAGGGCATGTGTTTTTACCGATGAAAAAAACACATACCTACGGTGCAAAAATATGAAATTGCGTGGCAGGATTATCTTATCACAGCGTCAAGCAGAAAACAATCGCTTTTCCTTACGGAACGATAAAAAATGATGGAGAGATGTTCACGGTCTCTCCATCATCTTCATAGATGTTAAAAGATGTTCGATAGATGTTCTAAGACATTCAAAGATGTTACCTTTTGATAGCTTCACGCGGCTTCTGGAGCTGCTGGGCAGTATTCGTTTGCATTGTCTTTCCGCGAAGGCGCGGAAAGACAATCAGGGTATTTGCCAGTGTGCGCACTGGCAACTGCACAGGCCACCGGCCTGTGCGATTTTGATTCGAATCTGCCCGCAGCGGAACGCAAAACAGCCACCCCAACGGGGTGGCTGTTTTACGTGGAGCTGCTGGGCAGATTCGAACTGCCGACCTCATCCTTACCAAGGATGCGCTCTACCTACTGAGCTACAGCAGCAAAGTGTATGCCCCTTTTCAGGGGCATACTGGCGACCACGAAGGGACTTGAACCCTCGACCTCCGGCGTGACAGGCCGGCGTTCTAACCGACTGAACTACGTGGCCACGGCTCGAATAATATATCAGATCCGAAGCCGTTTGTCAATACTTTTCCCTAACTTTTTTATGCCGCCGCGCCCTCGCTTTCCGCCGGTTCGGCATAGCGTTTCCAGACCGTCCGCGCCGCCAGGACGACGCCCACAGCCAGCACGCCGACGACGACTTCCAGCAGCGCCGCGGGCAACTTGCCGTTGAGCAACACCGTGATGAAATCCACCGCGAAGTGCAGGCCGATGGCCAGCAGCAGGAGGCTGAGCTTCCCGCCGCGCGCCTTCACCGCAAACCACACCAGCACCGAAAGACCCATATGCATGGCGATGGCAAAGCAGCGCTCCGCCACGCTCAGCAGGAACATCCAGGCAGGCGTCTGGACCAGCGTATCCGCCAGGCTCTGGGCCACGGCCGCGTCGCCGTCGGCCAGGGTCATCATGGCGTCCATGCCGGCGGTCCGGTAGGACAGGGCCATGAGCAGATTGTTCGCGCCTGTGGCGGCCAGCAGATAGAAGCACTCAAAGCCGCCGTGGCCCGCGCCGTAGGACAGGGCGTTGATGTCCGCCTCCATATCCCGGTTGAGGATAAAACGAAAGGCCACGTAGCGGCCGATCTCCTCAAACAAAGCCGCTGCCGCAGCGCTGTACAGGGCCAGGAGCAGGGGGTTGTTCTGGATCGCCGCGCCGTTGGGGGTCGAGAGCATCGCGGCGTGGAATCGGTTTTCCAGCATGAGCACAAAAACCATGAACACCAGGACGCCCACAAAGAAATGCTTGATCCGGCAGCCGTATTTTTTGCTCAGCACTGCGATGGTGATGATCGGCAGCAGCACGCCGGCGCCTGCCTGGATCGCCATGGCGATCATTGTAAAATTGGATACCATCCTCTTTCTCCTCCTCAGCGAATGTCCAGCTCGATGGGCTCGTCAATGGTGTCGGACACATACTTCCCGTTCTTTTTCCGCTGCTTGACGCACTCGGTCAACAGATACTCGATCTGCCCGTTGATGGAGCGAAAGTCGTCCTCCGCCCAGGCGGCGATGGCGTCATACAGTTTGGGGGACAGGCGCAGCGGCACCTGTTTCTTCTGAATGTCGGCCATGGGGCGTCAATACAGGCTGCCGGAGTTGACCACCGGCTGGGCGTCCCGGTTGCCGCAGAGCACCACCAGGAGGTTGGAGACCATGGCCGCCTTGCGCTCCTCGTCCAGCTCCACGGTGTGGTTCTCGCTGAGCCGCTCCAGGGCCATCTCCACCATGCCCACGGCGCCGTCCACGATCATCTTCCGGGCGTCGATGATGGCCGAGGCCTGCTGCCGCTGGAGCATGACGGCGGCGATCTCCGGCGCATAGGCCAGATAGGTGATCCGGGCCTCCAGGATCTGGATCCCGGCCTCCTCCACCTTCTGCTGGATCTCGTCGCGGATGCGGCGGGCCACAGTCTCGCTGGAGCCGCGCAGGCTCCCCTCGTCCGCCACGCCGTCGCCGGTGGTATCCACGCCGGGCGCCACGTCATAGGGATACAGCCGCACAATATCCCGCAGGGCGCTGTCGCACTGGAGGGACAGGTATTCCTTATAGTTGTCCACATTGAACACCGCCTTGGCGGTGTCCACCACCCGCCAGATCACGGCGATGCCGATCTCCACGGGATTGCCCAGGCAGTCGTTGATCTTCTGGCGGCTGTTGGACAGGGTCATGGCCTTGAGGGAGATCTTCTTATTGGCCAGTTCCATGGCGTTCACGTCCACGCTCTTGCCCAGCGCCGCGCTCAAAAGCGCGCTGCCGGACTTGCCGCCGTCCACGTCTCCGCTCTGGTTGAGGCGGGTCTTGGCCGCGGGATTGACCGCCACACAGAAGGGGTTGACAAAGTAAAAGCCGTCGTCCTTCAACGTGCCGATGTACTTGCCGAACAGGGTCAGCACCAGCGCCTCCTGGGGCTTGAGCACCTTCAGGCCCAAAAAGGGCAGCCAGCCGATGCACAGCCATACGATCCCCAGCACCAGCGGGGCGATAAAGCCCTTTCGGCCGTCGTCCAGCTTCACGCCGCTGAGGATCACCAGCGCCAAAGCCGCCAGATACAGCAGCGCGAACACCAGCAGCATCGCCATGCCGTTCTTTTTATTGTTCAAAACCTTTTCTTTCATCAGGCTCACTCCTTTCGTGATATCAAAATGATATCACTGTGCTATCTGTTTGTCAAGTCCTTGGGGGAAAGGATTTTCCTGTACAAGTTTTTTGCCGCGTGATATAATGATCTTCGGCTGGCGAAATCAATCGCTTCGATTGATTTCGCTGCCAAACGAAAAGTTTGGCAGCGAATGATTCAAGGGATCATTCGCCCGATGCTCATTGCAATGAATCTATGGCAAAACAGCCTTGCTGTTTTGCTGCGCCGCAAAGCAGCGCGGCGAAAAGCATTTTTGCTTTTCGCCATCATATAGTCATTATAATTAGATGTTATTTCTGACGACGATCTCTCACGCCGGACCGGCAGAAGGGAGTTTTATATGAAGATCATCATCGCGGGCGCGGGAAAGGTGGGCCGCACAGTGGCCACTCTTCTCTCCAAGGAGGGGCATGACATCACCGTCATCGACCGCAATCCGGATATCATCGGCAGCATTTCCAACGAGCTGGACGTGATCTGCGTGGAGGGCAGCGCCACCAATCCCGAGACCCTGCGGGAGGCCGGGGCCGCCACGGCGGATCTGCTCATGGCCGCCACCGAGCTCGACGAGGTGAACATGGTCTGCGGCATCTCCGCCCGGCACCTGGGCACGCAGCATGTGATCGCCCGCATCCGGGATCCGGAGTATCTGAGTCAGACGGAGTTTCTGCGGGAGGCCCTGGGCCTGTCCGTGATCGTCAATCCCGAGTATGAGTGCGCCAAGGAGATCTCCCGCATCCTGCGCTTCCCCAGCGCCGTGCGGGTGGACACCTTCTCCAAGGGCAGTGTGGAGATCATCGAACACAAGGTGACCGAGGGGGACAGGCTGGACGGCCTGCAGCTGAAGATGCTGCAGCAGAGCTTCGGCGCCAAGGTGCTGGTCAGCGTGGTGGAGCGCGCCGGCGAGGCCATCATCCCCAACGGCGATTTCGTCCTGCGCGGCGGGGACCGGCTGAGCATCACCGGCGCGGCCAAAGAGGTGCGCCGCTTCTTCATCGCCGCCGGGCAATACAAAAAGCCCGTGCGCAAGGCCATGCTCATCGGCGGCGGCCGCATCGCCGTGTATCTGGCCAGGCTGCTGGCGGAGGTGGGCATCGACGTGACCGTGGTGGAGCGGGACCGGGAGACCTGCGATCTGCTCTGCGATCTGATCCCGGAGGCCCACATCATCTGCGGCGACGCCACCCGCAGCGACGTGCTGCTGGAGGACGGCATCCTGTCCACCGACGCCTTCGTGGCCCTGACCGGCGAGGACGGCGACAACATCATCACCTCCATGTACGCCCGCAGCTGCAAGGTGGGCAAGATCGTGGCCAAGGTCAACCGGGAGCATTTCTCGGAGATCCTGGAAAATTCCGGGCTGGAGAGCATCGTCACCCCCAAGGCCATGGTAGCCCAGCAGCTGGCCCGCTACGTACGCGCCATGAGCAATTCCATGGGCAGCAGCATGGAGACCCTGTACCGTCTGGCCGACGGGATGGTGGAGGCCCTGGAATTCCGGGTGGACGAGGGCTCCGCCTGTGTGGGCGTTCCCCTGAAGGATCTGAAGCTGAAACCCAATGTCCTGATCTGCGCCGTCATCCGCGGACGGGAGAGCCTGATCCCCGACGGCAGCACGGTGATCCTGCCCGGCGATCACGCCATCGTGGTCACCGCCGCCGGACGGCTGGATAAAATGGACGACATCGTTGAGGGCGGCAAATGAACACAAGAATGATCTGCCGCGTGCTGGGCTGGATCCTGCTGATCCTGGCCGGCCTGCTGCTTCTGCCCCTGCTGGTGGGGCTCATCTATCGGGAGCCGGTGCTGCATTTTCTGATCACCGCCGCGCTGGCGGCGGCCGCCGGCTTTCTGCTGACCCGCATCCGCCCCCGGACCACCGCCATCTACGCCCGGGAGGGCTTCGTGATCGTGGGCCTGGGCTGGATCCTCATGTCCCTGCTGGGGGCGCTGCCCTTCGTGCTGGGCGGCAGCATCCCCCATTTTATCGACGCCCTGTTTGAGACGGCCTCCGGCCTGTCCACCACCGGCGCCACCATTCTGACTGATGTGGAGGCCCTGCCCCGGGCCGACATGTTCTGGCGGCTGTTCACCCACTGGATCGGCGGCATGGGCGTGCTGGTGTTCCTGATGGCGGTCCTGCCCATGAGCGGGGACCATTCCATGCACATCATGCGGGCGGAGGTGCCCGGACCCACAGTGGGCAAACTGGTGCCGCGGGCGAAAAAGACCGCCACCATCCTGTATCTCATCTACATCGGCCTGACCTTGCTGGAGACCGTGTTCCTGCTCTGCGGCGGCATGAGCTTTTATGAAGCGCTGCTGCACGCCTTTTCCACCGCGGGCACAGGCGGCTTTTCCACCAACGGCGCCAGCATCGGCGGCTTTGACAGCCTGTATATCGAGATGGTGATCGCCGTGTTCATGTGCCTGTTCGGCGTGAACTTCAACCTGTACTACCTGTTGCTGATCCGCCGCTGGCGGGACGCGCTGAAAAACGAGGAGCTGCACTGGTATCTGGGCATCATCGCGGCCTCGGTGCTGCTGCTGGCCCTGGGGATCCAAAAGCTCTGCGGCGGCTTTGCCGTCGCCCTGCGCCACGCCTTCTTCAACACCGCCGCCATCATCAGCACCACGGGCTTCGGCACGGTGGACTTCACCGCCTGGCCGGAGTACTGCAAGTGGATCCTGGTGCTGCTGATGTTCTGCGGCGGCTGCGCCGGCAGCACCGGCGGCGGTCTGAAGCTGTCCCGGCTGATGATCCTGGGCAAGAGCATGGGCGTGTCCCTCAAGCAGATGGCTCGCCCCCGCAGCGTCACCCGGGTGCAGATGGACGGACGCCGGGTGGAGGACGGGACCGTCCGCGCGGCCTCTCTGTTCTTCGCCTTTTACATGGCGCTGCTGCTGCTCTTCTCCCTGCTGGTCTCCCTGGACGGCTGCGACCTGGCCACCTCCTTCACGGCGGCGCTCAGCTGCCTGTCCAACATCGGGCCCGGCATGACCCGGGTCATCGGCCCGGCGGGCAACTTTGCCTTCTTCTCCGGGCGGACCAAGCTGCTGCTGAGCCTGGCTATGCTGCTGGGGCGGCTGGAGTTTTATCCCATCTTTGTGCTGCTCTCTCCCCGCACCTGGAAAAAATAAAGATCCGCTTCCCGAATGCGCCGCGAACGCGGCGCATTTTTTGTGTAAAAGTGTCTGCGCGCCGGAAGAGCCCCCGCCTCCGCTTTGTGCAGAGGCGGGTTTTTTACGTCAGCAGCGCGCCCAGGGTCAGGATGCCCCGGACCTTCTCGTAAATCCCATCAAAGTCTGAAACAGGCAGGGGATTGCGCCCCAGCCCCGCCTCGACGGTGTAGCCGGGCCGGTTCCAGGCCAGGATGAACCAGTCCTTATAACCCGCGAAGCCGGAGGCAAAGGGCGCGTCCTCCACCGCGTAGCCGGAGAGCCGGGCAAAGGCCTCCGCGATCTGCCGGGCGTCTTCCGGCTCACGATCCAGATAGCGCCAGTAGATGACCTCCCCCTGGGTGTGGAAGGACAGGGTCAGGGCCGGGTCGAAGGCGAAGGTGTAGTTGTACATGGCCCGGCTCTCCGGCGCTGTCAGCGGCGCTGTGCCCACGAAGTCCGCCGGGGCGGGCGAGGCGACGCCCAGGGCGTATTTGTTTTCCCGGGCCTGCTCCCAGCCCGCCGGATACTGCAGGTTCAGATCCACGCCCTGGAGATTGGCCTTCCAGCCGTCGGGAAAGGGGAAGCGGGGATAGGCCGCGGCGATGCCCCGCGCCCGCTGAAAGGCCGCGCCGCTCTGCAGCTCCCCGGTGACCAGGTCCATCCCGTCCGGGTTCACCGCCGGGATCAGACAGATCGTCGCATAGTCCAGGATCTCCGCCGCGCTTACGTCAAAAAGGGCGCCGCCCCCGCCGAAAGCGGCGGCCAGTTCCTCAGCGAAGCGCAGCAGCAGCGGCGTGGTGATCCACTCGTTGGCGTGATGGGCGCCGTTATACAGCACCCGGTTCTCTCCCCGGCCCAACTGCAGCCGCCAGAGGGGCCTGCCCAGCTCGCTGCTGCCAATCTGTCCGGTCTCGATAAAGGGATAGCGGGCGGCCAGTCCCTGTACGCAACAGGCCACCAGATCCGCGCACCAGTCGATCGCGGCGGGTACCACGGGAAAGCCCAGCGGCACCACCAGCCGCGCGCCCACCGGCAGCGCCTCCGGCCGCAGATCCGGGTTTGCCAGGGCGATGGCCTCCGCCGTAGTTCCGTAGCGCCGGGCCAGCTGCCAGTAGACGTCTCCCGGGCGGATGCGGTGGGTCAGATAGCCGGTATACCAGGGCAGCAGCGCCCGGTGGGTCATCGGTCCCGCCACAGCGTCAGCCTCCAGACGATGGCTGCGCTGAAAACGCAGCAGCGCGTTTGCCGTGGCCCGGCCAAAGATGCCGTCCGTCTCCAGCGGGCCGAAGCCCGCCCGATCCAGCGCCAGCTGCAGCAGCTGGACCGCGGGACCGGTGCTGCCGAATCGCAGAGTCCGCATAGTCTGCACCTCCGTTTCGCGTCTTTTCATCTATCCATATGCGGGAAAAGGGGAAAGGATGCGCAAAATTTCTGCTTGTAAAGGAAACGATCTTTCTATATAATAGATGCGGGTTTTTGTGCCCGGAATTTGGCTGCGTGTTCGGCTCTCCACCATTCAGCCGTGCACAGCTTGTATAAGGAGGATATGGTAAATCCCCGGGCTCGGGGTGCGGCAGTGTGGAGACCTGTCGTAAGGCGGCGCACGCAAGTGGCCGCGAGTCTGCTCGCGCGGAGGCGGGGCAGACGGAGCCGGTACTATGGCAACAGTTCAGCTGAAAAACATCAAGAAAGTCTATCCCTTTGTCAGCGGCGAGCAGAAGAAAAAGAACAAGAAAAAAGAGGATGCGCCCGAAAAGAAGAATGTCAACCTGCAGATCACCGACCAGGGCGTAGTCGCCGTGCAGGAGTTCAACCTGGACATCGCCGACAAGGAGTTCATCGTGCTGGTCGGCCCCTCCGGCTGCGGCAAGTCCACCACCCTGCGTATGGTGGCAGGCCTGGAGGAGATCTCCGAAGGCGAGCTGCTCATTGACGGCGAGCGGATGAACGACGTGGCCCCCAAGGACCGGGACATCGCCATGGTCTTCCAGAACTACGCACTGTACCCCCATATGACCGTGTTTGAAAACATGGCTTTCTCCCTGAAGCTGCGCAAGGAGCCCAAGGACGTGATCGAGAAGAAGGTCCGCGAGGCGGCGGAGATCCTGGACATCACCCAGTACCTGGAGCGCAAGCCCAAAGCCCTGTCCGGCGGCCAGCGCCAGCGTGTGGCCATCGGCCGCGCTATCGTCCGCGACCCCAAGGTCATGCTGATGGACGAGCCGCTTTCCAACCTGGACGCCAAGCTGAGAAACGAGATGCGCGCGGAGATCATCAAGCTGCGCGAGCGCATCAACACCACCTTCATCTACGTCACCCATGACCAGACCGAGGCCATGACCCTGGGCGACCGGATCGTCATCATGCGCGACGGCTACATCCAGCAGATCGGCACGCCCCAGGAAGTGTTCAACAACCCGGCGAACCTGTTCGTGGCCGGCTTCATCGGAATGCCCGTTATGAACTTCTTTGACGCCCGGCTCATCCGCGAGGGCGACAAATACTTCGTCGAAGTCGGCGGCCTCAGGGTCGAGCTGGACGAGGAGAAGGAAGCGCGTCTGAAGGCCAACGGCGTGCAGTCCCAGGAAGTGATCCTGGGCGTCCGGCCCGAGCATACGGATCTGGCTGACAGCGGTGTGGAAGCCAAGATCGACGTGAGCGAGATGATGGGCTCCAGTGTGCATCTGCATGTGACCGCCGAGGACCGGGACGTGATCATCATCGTTCCCACCGCCGGCGTGGACACCCGCTTCCACATGGGCGACACCGTACACTTTACCTTCAGCGGCAAGGTGGCGCATGTGTTCTCCAAGGAGACCGAAAAGAATCTGGAGTGGCTGCATTCATAAAGCTGTACCGGGCCCGTTCCGATGGAACGGGCCCGTTTTTTCTTTCTTTGGCAGAACTTAACAAAAACCGCCCGTCCCGCCTCCCGCTCCTTTAGGGAGGCCTACGAAGCTGAAGAACGCACTTGCATTTTGTCACAGCCTGGCATATAATCAGCCTTGGAAAACAGATTTTTAAGCCTCGGTACAGAGAGACCGGCAAGATCGTTCATATAGATACAGGTGCGAAAAGCATCTGCTTGTTTGTGTGTCTTGCCGGGATCCGGCAGGACTTTTTTGTTGCGAGAAAAAGGGGGGATCCCCATGAAGCTCAAGGCCCAGATCATGGACGAAGCGGCGCTGAACCGGGCGCTCATGCGCATCTCCCACGAGATCGCGGAAAAGAACAAGGGCGTGGAAAACGTGGTCCTGGTGGGCATCCGCCGCCGGGGCAAGCCCATCGCCCAGCGGATCTGTGACAACATTGAGAAGATCGAAGGTCTTCGCGTGCCCTGCGGCAGCATCGATATCGGCTTTTACCGGGACGATCTGAGTCTGCTGCACGAGTCCCCCGAGGTGCGGCGGGCTGAGCTGCCCTTCGCCGTCACCGGCCGGGACGTGATCTTGATCGACGATGTGCTGTACACCGGGCGCACCGCCCGGGCCGCCATCGAGGCGGTGTTCAGCTGCGGCCGTCCCCGGAGTATCCAGTTCGCGGTGCTGGTGGACCGGGGCCACCGGGAGCTGCCTATCCGCGCAGACTACGTGGGCAAGAACCTGCCCACCTCCCACAGCGAGCTTGTGGAGGTGCGGCTGCCGGAATTCGACGGAGAGACCGGCGTTTTTCTGATGGATCTGGGCAAATAGCCCTTTCCATAGATTTTCCTTTATTTACTCAGAAAGGATACGATGAAAATGGGAAAAGAGAAAAAAACAAATTTTGACGAACCGATTTACGACGCGCGCACACTGGGCACGCCGAAAATGCTGGTACTGGGCCTGCAGCACTTGTTCGCCATGTTTGGCTCCACCGTGCTGGTTCCGATCCTGACCGGTCTGAGCGTATCGGCGACCCTGCTCTTTGCCGGCTTCGCCACCCTGTTTATGCACCTGATCACCGGGAAGAAGGTCCCCGTTTTCCTCGGCTCCTCCTTCGCCTTCCTTGGCGGCTATTTCGCCGTCATCGCCTCCGGCGCCGAGTTGGGCCTCTCCCAGCGTGAGGCGCTGCCCTACGCCTGCGCGGGTGTCGCGTGCGCGGGTCTGCTTTACCTCATCCTTGCGCTGATCTGCCGGGCCTTCGGTTCGAAGAACGTCATGCGTTACTTCCCGCCCGTCGTCACCGGTCCGATCATCATCGCCATCGGCCTGATCCTGGCGCCCTCCGCCATCAACTCCTGCTCCTCCAACTGGCTCATCGCTCTGGTTGCCATCTTCGTCGTCATCATCTGCAACATCTGGGGCAAGGGCATGATCAAGATCGTCCCGATTCTGATGGGCGTCATCGCCTCCTACCTTGTGGCGGCCGTGACCGGCAACGTGGATTTCAGCGGCGTAAAGAGCGCCGCCTGGATCGGCCTGCCGTTCCAGATGCAGGACACCGTATTTGGCCTGCTGGGCTCCGGCAGCGTCAACTCCGGCCTGCTGATCTCTTCGATCATCATGATCGTTCCGATCGCATTCGCAACGATGATGGAGCATGTGGGTGATATCTCCGCCATCGGCGGTACCATCGGCAAGAACCTGATCGAAGATCCGGGTCTCCACCGCACCCTCATCGGCGACGGTATCGGCACCACCATCGCCGCGCTCTTCGGCGCCCCGGCCAACACCACCTACGGTGAGAATACCGGCGTCCTGGTCCTGACGAAAGTCTACGATCCGAGGGTCGTCCGCTTCGCGGCGGTCTACGCCATCGTTCTCTCCTTCTGCCCGAAGTTTGCGGCCCTGATCTCCGCCATGCCCTCCGCGACTGTCGGCGGCGTCTCGATCATCCTCTACGGCATGATCTCCGCAGTCGGCGTTCGGAACATGGTCGAAAACCACACCGATTTCCAGAAATCGAGAAACGTCATCGTCGCGGCTGTCATCCTCGGTCTTGCGCTGGGCATCAACTTCTCCGGCCTGCTGGGCGCGAACATCACCACCGCGGGCAACAACGCCACCGGCGCCATTTCCTTCATGGTCGGCGACATGAACATCGCCCTCTCCGGTCTGGCGGTCGCCTCCATCGTCGGCATCCTCCTCAACGCCATCCTCCCCGGCAAGCGCGATGAATATATGCCGAACCAGGAAAATTCCGGCTCCCTCGGAAAATTCTGAACGTGATCATTCGCAAAGCCCGGTGGGAAGACCTGGACCGGACGGAACGGCTCTATAACGAGATCCACGACGCGGAGGCAGCCGGACAGCTGACTACCGGCTGGCTGCGTGACGTATATCCCGTGCGCGAAACAGCGGAGCGCGCGCTGCGGCGGGACGACCTGTTCCTGCTGGAAGACGCGCAGGATCTGCTGGGCGCCGCCATCATCAACCAGCTGCAGGTGGACGTCTACGCGGACGCCCCCTGGGCGCACGCGGCGGCGGACCGGGAGGTGTGCGTGCTGCACACACTGATCATTTCGCCCCGGGCCGCGAAGAAGGGCTATGGCACGCAGTTCGTCCGTTTCTATGAGGACTACGCCCGCGGGCACGGCTGCCCGGAGCTGCGGATGGACACCAACGCCCGGAACCTGGCCGCTAGGCGGCTGTACGCCGGGCTGGGTTACCGGGAGATCGCCATCGTGCCCACCGTGTTCAACGGCATCCCCGGTGTGGACCTGGTGCTCCTGGAAAAGCATTTGGCCTGAAGCCCAATGTTATATACCGCGCATAAAAAAGCCGCGCTGTTTTCACAGCGCGGCTTCTTTCTATTCAGGTCTTCAGCACCTTGGCCAGGATCTCCACCGCCTCGTCCAGCAGGGGCTCGGTATGGGTGGCCATATAGCTGGTGCGCAGCAGGCATTCATTGGGGGCTGTGGCCGGCGGCAGGACCGGATTGACGTACACGCCGGCCTCATAGGCCTCCTTGGCCTTCTTCAAGGTGTTATCCATCTCATAGGTATAGATGGGGATGATGGGGGTGTCGGACTCGATGATGGGGATGCCCCGCTCCCGCAGCCCTGCCCGGGCGTACGCCGCCAGGGCCCGCAGATGCTCCGGCAGCTCCGGGTGCGTCTTCAGGTGGCGCAGCGCCGCCAGGGCCACCGCACAGGAGGCAGGCGGAATGGAGGCGGAGAAAATGAAGGGCCGGGAGTTGTGCCGCACATAGTCGCAGACCTTTTCCGAGGCGGCCATATAGCCGCCCAGGCTGGCCAGGGACTTGGAGAAGGTGCCCATGATGATATCCACCTTGCCCTCCAGACCGAAATAGCTGGCCGTGCCGCGGCCGCCCTCCCCGATCACGCCGAGGCCGTGGGCGTCGTCCACCATGACCCGGGCGCCGTACCGCTCCGCCAGCGCCACGATCTCCGGCAGCCTGGCGACGTCGCCGCCCATGGAGAACACGCCGTCGGTGACGATCAGCTTTCCGGCTTCTTCCGGGAGGCGCTCCAGGATCTTTTTCAGATCCTCCATGTCCGCGTGCTTGAAACGCAGCATCTTGCCGTAGCTGAGCTTGCAGCCGTCGTAGATGCTGGCGTGGTTTTCCCGGTCGCAGATCACATAATCTCCCCGGCCCACGATGGCGCTGATGATGCCCAGGTTGGACTGAAAGCCGGTGGAGAAGGTCACGGCGCCTTCCATATGGACGAATTCCGCCAGCTCCCGCTCCAGCTCCAGATGCATCTGCAAGGTGCCGTTGAGGAAGCGGGACCCGGAGCAGCCGGAGCCGTACTGCTCAAAGGCCTTGATGCCCGCTTCGATGATCTCCGGGTGAGTGGTCAGCCCCAGGTAATTGTTGGAGCCCAGCATGATGCGGCGCTTGCCCTCCATCATGACCTCCACATCCTGCCGCGACTGCAGCGCGTGGAAATAGGGATAGATCCCCTTCTCACGGTACTGGTCCGCCAGGGTGTAGTTGAAGCATTTTTCGAAAATATCCATATGGCGCCTCCCGATAGTCCAAATTTTTTATTTAAATCATTTTAACTAATTTTACAATAGGGACCTTCGGCTGTCAAGCACGGATCGTTATAATGACTATATGATGGCGAAAAGCCAAAAAGCTTTTCGCCGCGCCGCTTTGCGGTGCAGCAAAACAGCCCTGCTGTTTTGCCATATATTCATTGCAATGAGCATCGGGCGAAGGATTCAAAGGATCATTCGCTGCCAAACTTGTCGTTTGGCAGCGAAATCAATCGAAGCTTCGATTGATTTCGCCAGCCGATGATCATTATATTTTAGACAGTTTTTGCGCTGTTGTAAGAAAACAGCCGCCCGGCGCAATGCCGGGCGGCTGTCGGTTTTTTTCTTGTCTACCGTTCTTCGCGGAAGTAGGCCAGGCCCAGGGAGGCGGGCGGCTGATTCTCCCGTTTGTTGCGCATGGAGGACAGGACCAGCACGACGATGGTGACCACATAGGGGGCCATCTTATAGATCTCCTTGATGGCCAGGTTCGGCCCCGTGGGGATATAGATGTTCAGGATATACAGGCCGCCGAAAAGAATGGAGGCGAAAATGCTCACGTTCGGCCGCCAGATCGTAAAGATGACCAGCGCCACAGCCAGCCAGCCGCGGTCGCCGAAGGCATTGTTGGTCCACACGCCGGAGGCATAGTCCATCACATAATACAGACCGCCCAGGCCGGAAACCATGGACCCGATGCAGGTGGCCATGTATTTATAGCGCACCACGTCGATGCCCGCGGTGTCGGCGGTGGCCGGGTTTTCGCCGACGGCGCGCAGGTGCAGGCCGGTCCGTGTCCGGTTGAGCACGAAGGAGGCCAGCAGCGCGATCAGGATCGCCGCGTACGCCAGGAAGCTGTAGGACAAAAAGATCTTTCCAAACCAGCCCAGGCCGGAGGCAAAGGGGAGCTTGCGGCTGAAAACCAGGCTGGTTTTCGTCAGGATCACGGAGGGGACGTCGGCCTTGACCAGCTTGATCAGGGAGCCGCCGAAGAAGTTGCCGAGGCCCACGCCGAAGGTGGTCATGGCAAGGCCGGTCACATTCTGGTTGGCGCGGAGCGTAACCGTCAGAAAACAGTAGAGCAGGCCCATCAGCAGGCTGCCCGCCAGGCAGCTCAGCAGCGGGATCAGCACGGTCAGGAAATCGTTCATCTGTGCGCCGGAGTTTTCATACAGGAACGCCCCGATGACGCCGCAGATGCCGCCCACGTACATGATGCCCGCAGTGCCCAGGTTCAGGTTGCCGGACTTCTCGGTCAAGGTCTCGCCCGTACAGCCCAGCATCAGCGGGATGCCCTGCATGACAGCTCTCGGGATAAAGGAGACCAGATCAAACATGCTCGTCCACCTCCCTGTTCTTTTTGTGGAAGCTGATCCGATAATTGATGAAGAACTCGCTGCCGATGATGCAGAAGATCAGAATGGCCGTCAGCATCTCGCCGAAGCTCTGATTCAGGCCGAGGCTGGTGGCAAGCTCCTTTGCGCCGGCGCCGAGGAAGATCAGCAGCGCCGAGAACAACACCATGATCAGCGGATTGAACTTGGCAAGCCAGGAGACCATGACGGCGGTAAAGCCCTGGCCGCCCGCGATCTCGGAAGAGACGTTGTGGTTGATGCCGCCCACCAGCAGGAAGCCTACGATGCCGCAGATCAGGCCGGAGAGCAGCATGGTCCGGATCACGACCCGCTCCACCTTGATACCTACATAGCGGGCGGTGCGCTCCGATTCACCGACAACAGTCAGCTCAAAGCCGTGCTTGGTGTAGTTGAGATAGAAGTACATGAGTACCGTCAGCGCGATCGCCACGACGATGACCAGCAGGTAGCGGTTGTGCAGATCCGGTACCCAGCCGAAATGGCTGGTCTGATTGATCACACCCATCTGACCGGAGCCCTTGGGGTTTTCCCACTTGACGCAGAAAAAACTGACGATCTGCATGGCCACGTAGTTCATCATCAGGGTGAACAGGGTCTCATTGGTATTGAAACGGGCCTTGAAGAAAGCGGGAAGTCCGGCCCAGACCGCACCCGCGACGATCGACGCCAGCAGCATGCAGACGACGGCCATCCCGTTGGACATCTTGCCCGCCAACAGCACCATGCAGGCCGTGGAGGCCATAGCCCCGGCCAGCACCTGTCCTTCAGCGCCCAGGTTCCAGCAGCGCATGCGGAAGGCAGGTGTTACCGCCAGGGAGATCATAAGCAATACGGCGCTGTTCTGCAGGAAGATCCACGTTTTGCGGGTCGAGCCGAAGGAACCCTTGAAGATGGCGGCGAAAACTTCGGCCGGGTTTTCCCCGGTGACGACGACCGTGATCAGTGCGCACAGCAGCACGCCGACCAGCAGCCCGGCCAACCGGATCGCCAGCGCCTTGCCGCGGGCAAGCTCGCCGCGCTTGGAAATCTGGATCATACGCCGACACCTCCCAGCCTGGTCATCATCGCGCCGACCTCGTTCTTATTGGTTTTGCGGCCGTCGACGATGCCGCTGACCTTGCCGCCGCAGAGGACCAGGATCCGGTCCGCCAGCTCCAGCAGCACATCCAGGTCTTCGCCCACATAGATTACGGCAACACCCTGGGCCTTTTGCTTGTTGATCAGATCGTAGATGGTATAGGAGGAGTTGATGTCCAGGCCGCGCACCGCGTAGGCCGTCAGCAGCACCGTGGGGGCGTTGGAGATCTCACGGCCTACCAGTACTTTCTGGACGTTGCCGCCGGAGAGCCGGCGCACGGGGGTGAAGATGCCCGGGGTGTTGACCTCCAGAGCGTCTACCACATGCTCGGCCAAGGTCCTGGGCGATTTGCGGTCGGTAAACAGGGAGCGGCCCATGCGGAAGGAACGGAGCATCATATTGTCCGCCAGGTCCATGTTGGCAACCAGGCCCATGCCCAAACGATCCTCGGGGACGAAGGAAAGACTGACGCCAAGCTGCTGGATGCTCAGGGGGTCCATCCCGATCAGCTCCTTGGCCGTGCCGTCGTCCTCCACGTAATGGATTTTGCCGGACTCCACCTTCTGCAGGCCGGCAATGGCCTCCAGCAGTTCCTTCTGGCCGCAGCCGGATACGCCCGCGATGCCCAGGATCTCCCCCGAGTTGGCGGTAAAGCTCACATCGTCCAGCTTCAGCGTGCCCTCCAGATCGCGGACCGTGAGGCCCTTGACCTCTATCCGGGGCTTGGGGTCCACCGGCTCGGGCCGGTCTATATTCAGAAGCACCGGGTGGCCGACCATCATGTTGGTCATCTCCCGGGCGTTGGTATCCTTGGTAAGCATATCGCCGGTGAACTGGCCCTTGCGCAGGACCGCGACCCGGTCGGAGAGGTCTTCCACCTCGTGCATTTTGTGGGTGATGATGACCACGGCCTTGCCGTCGTCCCGCATGTTTCGCAGTACGGCAAAGAGCTTGTCCGTCTCCTGGGGGGTAAGTACCGCGGTGGGCTCGTCCAGGATCAGAATGTCCGCGCCCCGGTACAGGACCTTGACGATCTCCACCGTCTGCTTCTGGGAGACCGACATGTCGTATATCTTTTGCTCCGGATCTACCTCGAAGCCGTACAGCTCACAGATCGCCCGGATCTTTTCCGTGGCAGCTTTCAGATCCAGCTTGCCGGGCAGGCCCAGGACGATGTTCTGCGCGGCGGTGAACACGTCCACCAGCTTGAAATGCTGATGGATCATACCGATGCCCAGATCAAAGGCGTCCTTGGGGGAGCGGATCACGACTTCTTTGCCGTCAATGGCGATGCTGCCCTCGTCGGGGAAGTATACGCCCGACAGCATGTTCATCAACGTGGTCTTGCCGCTGCCGTTTTCGCCCAGCAGGGCCAGGATCTCGCCCCGGTATATGTTGAGCCAGCACTTGTCGTTGGCGACGACGGGGCCGAATCGCTTCGTGATGTCCCGCATCGCTACGGCGGGGATTCTCTCTTCCATCGTGCGTTTCTCCTTGTGAATTGGTTGGGGCCAAAAGCGCGAAAAAAGGGGGGAAAGAAAGCCCTGCTTGCGCAGGGCTTTCTATAAGATGTTCGGTTGATGGGACTTACAGAACGTTGATGCCGTCGATGATCAGATCGAAGTACGGAGCGCTGCGGGTCTCGGACTCGTGGAAGTAGCCGTCCCAGATGCACTCGTTGCCTTCGTAGAAGGCGGCCTGATCGTAGCTGTCCAGATGCTCGCCGTTGACCGTCCACTTGGAGGTGTCAAAGGGATGCAGGCTGCCGTCCTCGAGCGCGGCCTCAACCTCGGCCAGCTTCTCGGCGGTGCCGGCGGCGGCGACGTTCTCATTGAGCTCGGTGACCTTGACGGAGCCGGTCTCGAGGGTGCCGATGTAGTCGGTGTCATAGCCCTCGCCGTTCAGGACCGCGGAGATGGCATACTCGAAATAGGGCTGCCAGTCGATGCGGGAGGAAATGATATAGGTGTTGGGGCAGGCGGCCATGGTGGAACCGTTGTAGGACACGTTGGGAACGCCGGCGGCCTCGCAGGCGTTGGGGGCGCCCATGGAGTCGGCATGCTGGGAGATCAGGACGCAGCCGCCCGCAATCAGCTTCTCAGCGGCTTCCTTCTCCAGGGTCTCGTCCAGCCAGGTGCCGGTGTAGGTGACGTCCATGGTCACATTCTCGCAGCCCTCGACGGAGCGCAGGCCCAGGTACCAGGAGGTATAGCCGGAGATGACCTCAGCATAGGGCATGGCGGCCACATAACCGACCTTGCAGTCGGCCTCGCACTGACCGGCCTCGATCATCTCGGCCAGCTTCATGCCGGCAGCCACACCGGCGATGTAACGGCCGTTGTGGATCTGGGCGAAGGCGTTGTGGAAGTTGTCAAGGCCGGCGCCCTGGGCGTTGTCGGCGGTGCAGGAGGTGAAATGGACCTCAGGGATCTCCTGCGCGGCCTGGAGCAGGTAAGAGCCGTGGCCGTAGCTGTCGGAGAAGACAACCTTGCAGCCGTCGTCAGCCAGCTCGCAGGCGGCGTCGTAGCCTTCGGTGTTGGAATCGTCGATGTTCTTTTTGATGCTGTACTCAACGCCCAGCGCTTCGCAGGCGGCGACAAAGCCGTTGATGAAGTTGGCGTCGTAGCCGGAGTTCTCGTCGTGCAGGCAAATCAGGCCGGCAACGGGAGCAGCCTTGGCGGCGGGCTCGGCAGCAGGTTCTTCCGCAGCGGGGGCCTCGGTGGCAGCGGGCGCGGGGGTGCTGGAGCTTCCGCAGGCGGCCAGAGCGAAGACCATGACCAGGGCAAGCAGCATTGCAATGATCTTTTTCATTCTTGTTCTCCTCATCATAAGATTTTTATGAGTGCCGGGAGGGAACCGCGAAGGCCCCCCTCGGCTTCACCTAAACCGCTATTGCAGTGAAGGGACAAAAAAACAGGGGAGGATCCGAAGAGCCTCTCCCAAAGAAAGCACAGGCACAGCCAGCTGTGCCTCGGTTTTCGATAGTCCGGTCATTTACGGCGTCCGGGTAGAGACTTCAAATCCATATCATTTGCTATATATCGAAAAATATGCGGTTTTGATGTTATTAGAGTATCAGTATACCGGGTAAAAGTCAAGCCGAAAAAGTCTCTGATTTTCCCGTTTTCGACCTCGGCATTTTGTGCGCTTTGCCCAAGCAAAAAACCGGGCAAGCCTTGATGCCGCCCGGTTTTTCGCGTTCAGCAGAAGCTGATATGCCCCTCGTCGTCCATGGAGGCGACCTTCGCCAGAGACTCGATCCGCAGGCCCTGGGCGCGCAGCTGGTCCCCGCCGCCCTGGAAGGCCTTCTCGATGGCGATGCCGGCGCCCACCACGGTGCCGCCCGCCTGGTCCACCAGATTCACCAGCCCCGCAAGGGCTGCGCCTGTGGCCAGAAAGTCGTCGATGATCAGCACCCTGTCCTGGGGGCCCAGATACTCCCTGGACACCACCACCGTGTTGGTGTTGCCGTGGGTAAAGGACTCGATCTCCACGGAATACACGTCGTCGCTGATGTTGCGGCTCTTGCTCTTTTTGGCGAAGACCAGCGGGCAGGAGAAGAGATAGGCCGTCATGGAAGCCATGGCGATGCCGGAGGCCTCGATGGTCAGGACCTTGTTGATCCCCTCGCCCTCAAACAGACGCTTGAATTCCTTGGCGATCTCAAACAGCAGCGTTGAGTCGATCTGATGATTGAGGAAATTGTCCACCTTCAAAATCCCGCCGGGACGGATCTTGCCCTCGTGGCGGATGCGCTCTTCCAACAGCTCCATAGCCAGACCTCCTTTTTGTTTTCCTGCTTTTAGTATACCCAAGAATCCGCCGCGGCGCAAGATGCTTTTCGACAGACTTCTTCCCCGTTTGACCTTCGGGCCGGCCCCCGCCGCACGGCGGCGGCGCCGGAGGCCCGGAAACCGAAAAAAGCCCGTCGCGGAACACGACAGGCTTTGTTTCGGGTAATTCAATAATTCAATTACACAGCGCGGGTGACCTTGCCGCTGCGCAGGCAGCGAGTGCATACGTAGACATGCTTGGGAGAACCGTCCACGATGGCCTTGACGCGCTTCACGTTCGGCTTCCAGGTACGGTTGGACCGTCTGTGAGAATGGCTGACCTTGATACCAAAGGACATGTCCTTGTCGCAGAACTGGCACTTTGCCATAAGTTGAAGCACCTCCTTGCTCGTAAGTTGCCGCTGAAAAGACAGCTTATATATAATAGCAGACGCAAAGATGAATTGCAAGCTCTTTTTTTACAGAATTGCCGGGCTTTTTACGCCCGGGTGCGTGGAAAAAACAGTTGCCAAAACGGGCAGAATTGATTAATATAAAGGTAGAGACAAAAGCCCGACAACTTTCGGAGGATATACTATGAGAACCAAATATACCGTGAAGCTGAAAACCATCGTGGAGGAGCACGGCCTGCGGCCGCTGTACACCTCCCGGGACTATGAGACCGCCGTGGTCACCACCTCGGACGTGAACCGCCCCGCCATGCAGCTGACCGGCTTCTACAATTACTTCGACCCCCGCCGCATCCAGATCATCGGCCGGGTGGAGAGCACTTACCTGGACACCCTGAGCAAGGAGCAGTGCCGGGCCGCCTATGACCGCTTCATGGGCTATGACATCGCGGCTCTGGTGCTCTGCCACGGGGTAAAGCCCTCGGAAGAGTGCATGGAGATGGCCCGGAAGCACGACCGGAATCTGTTCATCACCGACGAGGACACCTCCGCCTTCCAGGCCGATCTGATCAGCACTCTGCACAAGTACCTGGCTCCGCGTCTCACCACCCACGGCGTTCTGGTGGAGATCTACGGCGAGGGCGTTCTGCTCACCGGCGACAGCGGCATCGGCAAAAGCGAGACCGCCCTGGAGCTCATCAAGCGCGGCCACCGCCTGGTGGCCGACGACGCGGTGGAGATCCGCCTGGTAGGCAAGGACACCCTCACCGGCACCGCCCCCGCCATTATCCGCTATTACATGGAGCTGCGCGGCATAGGCGTCATCAACGTGCGCCACATCTACGGCGTCGGCGCCGTCAAGCCGGAGACCAACATCGATCTGGTGGTCAAGATGGAAAACTGGGAGCGGGGCAAGGCCTATGACAGGCTGGGCCTGGAGAGTGAGACGGAGACGATCCTGGGCGTGACCCTGCCCTGCGTTACCATCCCCGTCACCCCGGGCCGGAACCTGGCCGTGATCCTGGAGCTGGCCGCCATGAACAACCGCCAGAAGAAGATGGGCTACAACGCGGCCGAGATGCTGGCGGCGGAGCATGATCTGGCCATCGACAGCGGCGCGTTCTGATTGGGAGGATCGTATGGAAAACCTGGAAAAAGCCATAGAAAAGATCAAGCGGGAGCTGCCCGGTCTGAAGCTGCTGGAAAACGAGCCGCTGTCTGCCCACTGCTCCTTTCGGATCGGCGGCCCGGTGCGGGCCCTGGCCATCCCCTCGGATGTGACCTCGCTGACCAGGATCTGCTGCCTGCTGAAGGAGCAGGAGCTGGCCCCCTTCATCCTGGGCAACGGCACCAATCTGCTCTTCCCCGACGAGGGCTTGCGGGATCTGTTCATCATCAGCACGGAAAAGCTCACCAAGCTGTTCCTCCTGCCGGACGGCGCCATCTACGCCGAGGCGGGGGTGTCGCTCTCAAAGCTTGCCAGCTTTGCCCAGCAGAACGGCCTGGCCGGCCTGGAATTTGCCAGCGGCATCCCCGGCAGTCTGGGCGGCGGCTGCATAATGAATGCCGGTGCCTACGGCGGGGAGCTGAAGGACGTGATCGAAAGCGTCGTCTGTCTCTATCTGCCGGATCAGGGCATGTACGAACTGACCAATGAGCAGTGCGCCTTCGGCTACCGCAGCAGCTATTTCCAGACCCATCCCGGCTGCGTAGTGCTCAGCGCGGTGCTGCGCCTGCAGCCGGATGACGGCGAGCAGATCGCCGCCCGGATGCGGGAGCTGAACGAGAAGCGGCGGGAAAAGCAGCCCCTGGACCTGCCCTCCGCCGGCAGCGCCTTCAAGCGGCCCCAGGGCCACTTTGCCGCGGCGCTGATCGAACAGGCGGGCTTGAAAGGTTACAGCGTGGGCGGCGCGCAGGTCTCGGAAAAGCACGCGGGCTTTGTGGTCAACACCGGCGGCGCCACGTCCCACGACGTGTACGACCTGATGCTGCACATCCGCAAGACTGTCTATGAACACAGCGGCGTTTTCCTGGAGCCGGAGATGATCATCCTGGCCCCGGACTACAAGCTGGAGGACCACGGCCCCGCCGTGCCCCGGCACCGCATCAGCATACTGGATCCCAACGAGGCCCCGGAGGAACCGGATCAGGCCTGAGGGTTGCCCCGGCGGGGCGGAGGAAGCCTATGGAATTTTTGATCATCACCGGTCTGTCCGGCGCGGGAAAGAGCCGCGCCGCAGACGTCCTGGAGGATTTGGACTATTACTGCGTGGACAACATGCCCGTGGCCCTGATGCCCCGCTTCGCGGAGCTGTGCCTGGACACCCGCGGCCGTTACGAGAAGGTGGCCCTGGTGACCGACGTGCGCGAGCGGGACGGCTTCGGGGAGCTGCTGCCCATCCTGGAAGAGCTGGAGGCCATGGAGGACTGCCAGGTCCGCATCCTGTATATGGACGCGGACGCGCGCACCCTGGTGCGCCGCTACAAGGAATCCCGGCGGCCCCACCCCCTGGCCGGGCCCGGCGTCTCCGTGGAGGAGGCCATCAAAAAAGAGGAGGAGCTCCTCGCCCCCATCCGGGAGCGGGCGGACTTTATCGTCAACAGCTCCAACCTGACCCTGGGCAACCTCCAGAGCCGCCTGTTCACTCTGTTTGCCGGCGAGGGGAAAAAGCGCGGCCTGGATGTGACCGTGATGTCCTTCGGCTTCAAGCACGGCATCCCCCTGGACGCGGATCTGGTCTTTGACGTGCGTTTTCTGCCGAACCCCTTCTACGTGGAGGAGCTGCGGCCCCTGTCCGGACTGGACCGGCCCGTGGCCGAATATGTATTCGGTTACCTGCAGACCCGCAGCTTCATGGAAAAGCTGGAGGACATGATCGCTTTCCTGCTGCCCTTTTATGTTGAGGAGGGCAAGCTGACGCTGACCATTGCCATCGGCTGCACCGGCGGCCGCCACCGCAGCGTGGCTATCGCCGCGGCGCTGCATGAGCATCTGCTGGCCAGCGGCGTCAGTTCCGTCAACATCAACCGGGATATCGACAAGTAAGGAGGGCGGACATGTCATTTTCCTCCGACGCCAAGGCGGAACTGTGCCAGAGCCGCCCGGATAAAAAAGCCCTCGCCCTGGCGGAGGCCTATGGGGTGCTGCTGTACTGCAACGCTTTCTCCGCCCGGGAGATCCGCATCATCACCGCAAGCACGGACTTTGCCCGGCGGCTGCCCCGGCTGTTCCGCCGGGCTTTCGGCCTGGATTTCGATCAGCTCCCGCCGGAGGATCGGACCGGGAAGGGCAGCTTCCTCATCCGGGACCGGAAAAAACTGGCCCGGATCTTTGAGGCCTTCGGCCTGGAGCTGGACGGGACCCTGAGCCAGCACATCAATTTCGGCGTGCTGGAGGAGGAGGGCTCCATGGAGGCCTTCGTGCGGGGCGCCTTTCTGGCCGGGGGCAGCGTGACCGACCCGGAAAAGCGCTACCACCTGGAGCTGGCCACGCCCCACCAGAGCGTCAGCCGGGAGATGGTCTCCGTGCTGCTGGACATGGACCTGAGTCCCAAGGAGACCCGGCGCTCGGGCAACGCCCTGGTCTATTTCAAGAAGGCCGATCTGATCGCGGATTTCTTCACCCGCCTGGGCGCGCCCGTGACCGCCATGAATATCATGACCGCCAAGGTGGACAAGGAGATGCGCAACACCATCACCCGGCAGATCAACTGCGACTCCGCCAACGCGGACAAGACCGTGGCCGCCGCCCAGGGCCAGCTGGACGCCATCCGCCGCATCGTGCGCAGCTGCGGCCTGGACGCCCTGCCCGAGCCGCTGAAGGACGCGGCCCTGCTGCGCATCACCAACCCCGCGGCCAGCCTTGCCGACCTGGCGCTGCTGTCCAGCCCCCCGGTCACCAAGAGCTGCCTTTCCCACCGCTTAAAGAAGATCATGGCCCTGGCGGAAACGCTGGAGGCCGAATGAACCCCGACTGGAGTCTATCATGAGCTTTGTACATCTCCATAATCATACGGAATTCTCCCTGCTGGACGGCGCCTGCCGCATCGACCGGATCGCCAAGAAGGTCAAGGCCATGGGGCAGACCGCCCTGGCGGTCACGGATCACGGCGTCATGTACGGAGCGGTGGCCTTTTACAAGGCCTGTCTGGCCGAGGGCATCAAGCCCATCATCGGCTGCGAGGTCTACGTGGCGCCCCGGAGCCGGATGCAGAAGGAGTACGGCATCGACAACGAGTACTCCCATCTGATCCTGCTGTGCGAGAACGAGACCGGTTACCGGAACCTGTGCTATCTGGTCTCCGCCGGCTTTACCGAGGGCTTCTATATCCGGCCCCGGATCGACTGGGATCTGCTGCACCGGCACGCCGAGGGGCTCATCTGCCTGTCCGGCTGCCTGGCGGGCGAGATCCCCCAGGCCCTGGTCCACAACGACTACGCGGCCGCAAAGGCCCGGGCTCTGGACCTGCAGGCCCTGTTCGGGCCGGAGCGCTTTTACCTGGAGATCCAGGACCACGGCATCGCCCAGGAGAAGACCGCCGCCCGGGGACTCATCCGCCTGAGCCGGGAGACCGGGATCCCCCTGGCGCTGACCAACGACGCCCACTATATCGAGCAGGAGGACGCCTATTATCAGGACGTGCTTATGTGCATCCAGACGGGCAAGACCGTGGACGAGCCCAACCGCATGCGCTTCGAGACCAAAGAGTTCTACCTGAAGACCGAGGAGCAGATGCGCGCGCTCTTCCCCGAGTACCCGGAGGCGGCGGACAACACCGTCAAGATCGCGGAGCGCTGCCGCTACGATTTCGAGTTCGGCCACTACCACCTGCCCCGCTTCCGCCTCCCCGCCGGGGAGACGGACAGCTTCGCCTATCTGCAGCGGCTCTGCGAACAGGGCTTTGCCGAGCGCTTTGCGGGAAGACCGGAGGTCCACGCCCAACTGGACTATGAGCTGGGCGTCATCCGGGAGATGGGCTTTGTGGACTACTTCCTTATCGTTTCGGACTTTATCGGCTACGCCAAGCGAAACGGCATCCCCGTGGGACCCGGCCGCGGCAGCGCCGCGGGCAGCGTGGTGTCTTATTGCCTGCACATCACCGACGTGGACCCCATCAAATACAGTCTCTTCTTTGAACGCTTCTTAAACCCCGAGCGCGTGAGCATGCCGGACATCGACGTGGACTTCTGCGTCAACCGCCGGGGCGAGGTCATCGACTACGTGAACCGCCTCTACGGCCACGACCATGTGGCCCAGATCGTCACCTTTGGCACCATGGCCGCCCGGGGCGCCATCCGGGACGTGGGCCGGGTGCTGAACGTCAGCTACGGCGAGACCGACCAGGTGGCAAAGCAAGTGCCCATGGCCCTGAACATGACTCTGGACGAGGCCCTGCGCCTGTCCCGCCCCCTGAAGGAGATGTACGAGGGCGACGATACGGTCCGCCGCCTCATCGACGTGGCCAAGGCCCTGGAGGGCATGCCCCGCCACGCCTCCACCCACGCCGCCGGCGTGGTCATCACGGAGAAGCCGGTGTACGAATACGTGCCCCTGGCCAAGAACGACGAGTCCGTGGTCTGCCAGTATCCCATGACTACCCTGGAGGAGCTGGGCCTGCTGAAGATGGACTTCCTGGGCCTGCGGAACCTGACGGTGCTGGAGGACGCGGCAAAGCTGGTGCGTCTCCGGGAGCCGGGCTTCAAGGTGGAGACCATCCCCGAGGACGACCCGGCCACCTTTGAGATGCTGTCCGCCGGGCGCACCGAGGGCGTGTTCCAGCTGGAGAGCACGGGCATCACCTCCGTGTGCATGCAGATCCGTCCCAAGAGCATCGAGGACATCACCGCCGTCATCGCCCTGTACCGGCCGGGTCCCATGGACAGCATCCCCCGCTTTGTGGAGTGCTCCACCCACCCGGAGCATGTGACCTACAAGCATCCGCTGCTGCGGCCCATCCTGGAGGTCACCTACGGCTGCATCGTCTACCAGGAGCAGGTCATCGAGATCTTCCGCTCCCTGGCAGGCTTCTCTTTGGGCCAGGCGGACAACATCCGCCGGGCCATGTCCAAGAAAAAGCACAAGGTCATCGACGCCGAGCGCCTGGCCTTTGTCCGCGGCGACGAGAGCCGCGGCATCGACGGCGCCCTGAAGCGGGGCGTGCCGGAGGCGGTGGCCAACAGCATCTACGACGAGATCCTGGATTTCGCCAGCTACGCCTTCAACAAGGCCCACGCGGTCAGCTACGCCATCGTCACCTACCGCACCGCCTACATGAAGCGCCACTATCCCCGGGAGTATATGGCGGCCCTGCTCACCTCCGTGCTGGACAACAGCGGCAAGGTGGCCGAGTATATCGCCGAGTGCCGGGAGCTGGGCATCCGGCTCCTGCCGCCGGACGTGAATGAGTCCGACGCCAACTTCACCGTCTCGGGCGAAAACCTGCGCTTTGGTCTGGTGGCCATCAAGGGCATCGGCTGGGGCGCCATCAACGGCATGGTGGAGGAGCGCCGCTCGGGCGGCCCCTTCCAGGACTTTGAGGATTTCTGCCGCCGCATGTCCGGCAAGGATCTGAACCGCCGGGCGGTGGAGAATCTGATCCGGGCCGGAGCCTTCGACAGCATGGGCTGCAAGCGCAAGGCCCTGCTGCAGATCGCCGAGCTGGTGATCAGCAGCATCAGCCAGGCCGAGCGGGACAATATCGCCGGGCAGATGGATCTCTTCGGCGAGGCCGACATGGGCGCCGCCGCGGGCAGCGGCATCGCCATCCCCGACGTGGAGGAGTTCAGCCCCCGGGAAAAGATGAGCTTGGAGAAGGAGACCACCGGCCTGTATCTGACCGGCCATCCCATGGATGAGTACCGGGACGCTGTGCAGAAGATCGGCGCCGTGCCCATCGGCGCGGTGATGAACGACTTCGCCGCGGAGGACGGCCCCCGCCGCTTCCAGGACAATCAGTACGTGACCCTGGCCGGGGTGGTGGAGTCCGCCCGGACCCGCACCACCAAAAACAACAGCCTCATGTCCTATATCCAGCTGGAGGACGACAGTGGCAGTATGGAACTGATCGCCTTCCAGAAAGCCCTGGACGAGGGCGGCGGCTATCTGGCGGCCAACGCGGCCATCATCGTGCGGGGCCGGATTTCCGTCCGGGACGAAAAGGAGCCCCAGCTGATGGTGGACAGCATCCGGCCCATCAGCGATCTGGGCAGCGTGGGCGGTCCGACCTCCGGGCAGAGCGCCGCCGGGCACACTGCCGCGCCCCGGCAAAACGTTCCCGCGCCCGTCGCTCAGGCGGGCCAGAAACTGTGGGTCAAGCTGCCCTCCCGCTACGATCCCGCCATGAAGCGGATCGAGCTGATCCTGACCATGTTCCCCGGCGAGCAGCAGATGATCCTCTGGTGCGAGCGGGAACAGAAGCGCATCGGCGCCAAGTGCCTGATCCACGAGGGGCTGATCCTGGAACTGCAGGAACTTCTCGGCAAAGAAAACGTCGTTATCAAATAGAATCTGATACGAAAACCCAACACGATTGATTTCTGTTGGGTTTTCGTAAAAAAAGGAGACCTGCGCCATGAAAAAGACTGTTTTTCTGCTTTTGTCTCTGCTTTTGACAATGGCCCTGCTGGCGGGCTGCGGCGGAGCGCCCGCGGTCACGCCCGCCCCGGAGACGGCTCCGCCCCAGGACGCCGCGCCCGCCGCGGCTGACGCTTCGGAGGACGCCGCCGCGGCGCTTGAGGCCACGCCCGAGGAGACTGCCGCTCCCGCGCCCGAGGAGGCGCCGCCCGCCGGATTTTTGGCGGAAGGCCGTTATTTTACCCTGGTCCTGCCCCCGGAATGGGAGGATCAGGTCAGTATGGAGGAGCGCAGTTTCGACGGCGACTACGCCATGACCTTCTATCACAAGCAGAGCCACGAGACCGAGGGTGCGGGCCGCCTGTTCTCCCTGCTGCTGTATGACGACACCGGCTTTGTGGGCCTGCCTCACTATCAGGCGGTGGGTCTGCTCTCCGACGGGGAGAAGGAACAATATCTGATCATGGACCTGCCCACCGACGTGCAGGCGGCGATGGACTATATGGACGAATACTTCGCCCTCTACGACACGGACCAGTTTCTCCGCATCTGCCGGAACCTGCGGCCCGCCCAGGGCTATAGCTTCCGGGAGCCGGACCCGGCCTTGCTGCGCGCCGCCCAGGCCCGCTTTGAATATGCCAACGCCATGTCCATTGTTCTGGGTCTGAACCGCATGCCTGACGGCTCGGAGGTCATGCCGGAGGACTGGGGCGGCGACATGGCCAAAAACCGCTTTGCCATCTATGATGTGGACGGCGACGGCGCGGAGGAACTGCTCATCAGCGTGGAAGATTCCTATATGGCCGGCATGCGGACCATGATCTACTGTCTGGACGAAAACTTCCAGCTCAAGGAGGAATTGGGCATCTTCCCCGGGGCGGAGTACTACGCGGGCGGCCTGGTGCGGGCCTACGCCTCCCACAACCAGACCCACGGCGTCCTGTGGCCCTATTCCCTGTACCGCTACGACCCGGTGCAGAATGTGTACGTCCAGCTCGCCTCGGTCTACGGCTGGGACAAGGAGTACGGGGATACCGACTACAACGGCGACCCCTTCCCCACCGCCGCGGATCGGAACGGCAACGGCAGCGTGGCCTCCCTGCAGGACGCGGAGGGCCAGCGCTGGATCGACGACGAGGAGCTGGGCGTCTGGGAGGCGGAGCAGTTCGGCGGAGCGGAACAGCTGGTCATCCCCTGGCAGGCCATCACCCGCGAGAACGTGGACGCCCTCTGGGACACCGTGTGAGTCAAATCCGGGAGGGGCTTGCGACGCGAAGCCGGTCCTTCAGGGCCCCTCCCGCGGCCGGGGCGCCGGAGTGATCACAGATACGTCCCGTGACGGCAGTGCCGTCACTACAGGGATACGGGCAGACGCCCATGGCCGGGCTCCCGCGGGATCCTATGCAAAGAGGATGGAGAGATCTTCACGATCTCTCCATCCTCTTTTTCCTCTGTTCAAAGAAACGGGGCAAGGGCGGGAGCGCGCCCCCGGTTTCTTCCTCCGGCAAAGCGGAATTTACCGGAAGGACTTCAGACTCTCCCACACAAGTTTTTCGGATTGCGGCTGTGCTTGGCCAAAATCATCGACAAAATATGAGTAGTGTACCGCTCCGAGTTTGGTGTATAAACCTCGTGCCCGTTCATTCCCTCTGACAACGCAAACGCTCATCTTCGTATAGCCCTCGATCGCAGCGCAGTTCCCAATGGTTTGAATCAGCCTGGTGCCCAAACCGTTTCCCTGCGCATCCATACGGATATGAAGAGAATCCAAGTATATACAGTTTTCAATATCACGATCGGGTGAGCAGGCGCCAAAACCGCAAAGCTGTGAACCTTCGCATACTGCTAAGATGTGGTGATCCGGCTGTTTTAAGAACCGGGACCACTTATCTGCCGCATAGGGAATATCAAGATGGCGGAGGTACTCATCCGGGAGCAAGCCTCTGTATGTCATCTTCCAATTCGCTGTATATAGTTTAGCCAGAGCATCAATATCTTTTGAATTTGCTTCTCTTATGAGCATGGTTCATCTTCTCCAAAGCCCGCTTTGCCGGAATGATCATACCATAGCGAAGCGCCGCGGTTTTGCCGAACTTGCCGGCGCGGGCCTCTGCCTGTATCCGCCGCAGTGACGGCGCAAAGCCAAAAGCTTTTCCCGCGCCGCTTCCGTAAAGATCCCCGCTCTCCGCCGGATCAGGCCTCGTTGACCCGCTTGCCGCTGATGTGCTCCGGCGTCAGGGCAAAGCACAGGGTGCGGAACCCGGCGCGGCGGATCTCACTTTCGATATATTCCTCGTCGTCGGTGAACTTATAGCAGATCTGTCGGGCGATCTCGAGCACCCGCTCCGGATCCTCGATGAACTCCACCCGGCCGAAGACCACCACGCTGCGGAAGTTCAGCGCCCATTCGCCCTCCCGGCGAAAGCCGCTGTCGTACACGCAGAAGGAGACCTTGTCGTGCCGCCGCATGGCGTCGATCTTGTGGCCGTGCATGCCGCCGTGGAAGTACAGCTTGCCGTCGGCCTCGCAGTACCAGTGGTTGATGGGCATGCCGTAGGGATAGTCGTCCTCCCCCAGCACGGACAGGACGCCCCGCTTCTCCTGCCTGAGGATCTCAATGCACTCCTCTCGGCTCAATTTCTGTTTGATGCGCTTCATTTCGGGAAACATACCGCGGCCTCCTTTACGGTAATTCATAGAGCCTGGTGAACTTGTCCTCCAGGTAATCCAGATAATATTCGACGTTTAAGCCCTCGCCGGTGACGGCGCGGATCCAGTCGTCCGGGTCCTTCAGCGACACGATGGAAAAGACCCGCTCCGTCAGCCAGTCCTTGACCCTGTCCAACTCTCCCGCCCGGACGGCGGCGTCCACGTCGAAGTCCCGCCGCATGGCGCGCAGGATCTGGGCGCCGTAGGCGTTGCCCAGGGCGTAGGAGGGGAAGTAGCCGTAGTCCATGGTCCAGTGCACGTCCTGCAGGCAGCCCCGGCTGTCGTCGGGCACCTCCACGCCCAGGTATTCTTTGTATTTCTCTTTCCACAGCCCGGGCACCTGGTCCACGGTGATCGCGCCGTTGACGAAGGCCTTTTCCAGCTCGTAGCGGATCAGGATGTGCAGGCAGTAGCTCAGCTCGTCCGCCTCGGTGCGGATGAGGCCCGGCCGGGCGACGTTCACCGCCTCGTACAGCTCCCTCTCGCTCACGTCGGCGAAGGTGTCGCCGCTCAGCTGGCGCAGCTTGGGGTAGACCAGGTGGATGAAGGCCTCGCTGCGGCCGATGAGGTTTTCGTAAAAGCGGGAGACGCACTCGTGCTGGCCGTTGGAAGCGTAGTTGTCGCAGTGATTCTCCACCTGCTCCGCCGGCTCGTTCTGCATCAGCAGGGCGTGGCCGCCCTCATGCAGGGTGGTGAAGATGTTGGAGATGAAATTCTCCTCGTAGTAGTGGGTGGTCACCCGCACGTCGTGGGGGCCGAAGGTCTCGGTAAAGGGATGCTCGGTGGTCATCAGCACCAGGGCGCTCTCCCGCAGGCCCTCCAGCCGCAGCAGCCAGCGGGACATCTCCTCCTGCCGGGCGATGGGGCAGGGCCGGGAGAGGAAATCCTCCCGGATGGGCTTGCCCTCAAGCCGGATCCGCCGGAGCAGGGGCACGATCCGCGCCTTCAGCGCGGCGAAGAAGGCGTCCAGCTGTTCCTCACTGCCGCCGGGCTCGGTGTCGTCCAGGCAGGCGTTGTAATAGCTGGTATATTTCCGGTCCCGCAGGTCGATCAGCTTCCGGGTGTTCTCCACCTGGGCGGCGAAGGAATCCCGGAAGCGGGAGAAGTCGCTGCTCTTCTTGGCCGCCAGCCAGTCCCCGTAAGCCCGGTTCTGGATCCGGTCCGCCTGATAGGCGAGGCTTGCCGGGATATTTTTGGTCCGGACATAATCCCGGTACAGCAGCTCCACCGCCCGCTTCTGCACGGGCGTGAGCCCCTCGCTGTCGGCGTGGAGCTGGACGATCAGCTCCTGATAAGCTTTGGCATGGGTCAGCTTGTGCAGCTGCCGGCCGATTTGGCTCATGTCCTCCCCGGCCTGCGCCAGCCCCTCCTCCGGGGCGCAGCACTCCATATCAAACTGCAGCTTGCCCAGGCTGCGCTTGTAGGCGTCGATCTCCTCCAGGCGGAGTGAGAGCTTTTTCCATTTCTGCTCGTTGGTCATGTCTCTTCTCCTTCAGCCGGAAACATACCGGCACAGGTGCTTGACGCAGCAGGCCTCACAGTTGGGCTTGCGGGCGTCGCAGACCGCCCGGCCGTGGAGCACGATGGCGTGGCAGAAATCCGAGGACCGTTCCGGCGGCAGGATCTTGCGCAAGGCCATCTCGATCTTGACCGGCTCCTTCAGGTCGTCCACCAGGCCCATGCGGTTGGACAGGCGGATGCAGTGGGTGTCCACCACCGTGGAGCCGGGCACCCGGTACACATCGCCCAGGATCAGGTTGGCGGTCTTGCGGCCCACGCCGGGCAGCGCCGTCAGCTCCTCCATGGTCCGGGGTACCTTGCCGCCGTGCTTTTCCAGCAGCGCCTGGGCGCAGGCCACGATATCCCGTGCCTTGGCGCGGAAAAAACCGCAGGAATGCACGTAGCGCTCCACCTCTTCCACGTCCGCCTCCGCGAAGGCCTCCAGCGTCGGGAAGCGGGCGAAGAGGGCGGGCGTGATCTGGTTGACACGCTCGTCGGTGCACTGGGCCGCCAGCCGCACGGAAAACAGCAGCTCATAGTCCTTGCCGTAATCCAAAGTGCAGCTGGCCTCGGGGTATTCCTCCAGCAGCAGCCGCACGATCTCATTGACCTGTTCCTGTGTACGCATCCCATATGCCTCCCATCATGATTTTGAAAAAGCGGCAAGCAAAATGCTTGCCGCTTGGCTTGTCTGGTTTCGATCAGTAGCGGCTCAGACTGATCACGCCACCGCACTCGATGGCCGGGATCGCAACGCCGCCGTAGGTGCCGCCGAAGTTATACACGGTCTCCAGATGGTAGCTGTTGGAGCTCTCCTCCGGCAGGTCCACCCGGAAGCTGTGGCTGGCCAGCTGCGTCACCAGCATGCGGTTGCCGTCATACTGCACCGCGGGCGTCGCCAGAGACACGTACTCGCCGCCCAAGCTGATGTTCACCGCGTCCTCCGAGGGGCCGAGGCGGATGCTGTAGGACTCCAGATATACCGTCACGTCGATCTCCACCCGGTTGCTGCTGACCGTGCGGGCGGTCCAGTCGGTGCGGATGTCGATGTACAGGCCGGTGTCCGAGCGGAAGCTGCCGCTGCCCAGCTCCTCCGACTCAAAGTTGACGGGGAGCGGTTCCTCGGTGGGTGTGGGCGTGGGCGCCGGTGTGGGCACGGGTGTGGGCGCCGGGGTAGCCGCAGGGGTCGGGACCGGCGTGGGCGCCGGTGTGGCCGGCGCGGGCGTGGCCGGGGCGGGCGCCTGCGTGGGCGCCGCGGTGGAGATCACGGCCTGGGTATTGCCCGGGTCCTCCGTGGGCTCCTCCACCGGCTCCGTGGGCTGGGGCTCGGGGCTCCTGTCAAAACTGGTGAGGAAGGTGCAGATGACCGCCACCACCAGGATCAATACGATGATGAAAAGTACCGCTGTGATTTTGCCGTTCATCGCTGATGCTTCTCCTTTCGCGGGAAATCAAGGGTGATTTGTATTATACAGCATTTTACAAAAAATGTCCACTGTCGCCCAAGCGTTTAAGAATCTTTAAGAAAACGCGAAAAAACACAGCCTCTGCCGGCTGGCAGAGGCTGTGGATAAGCGGCGCTTACAGCTGCTTCTGGGCGTTGATCTTCACGCCGGGGCCCATGGTGGAGGCCGTGACGCAGGAGCGGATGTACTGGCCCTTTGCGGCGGCGGGCTTGGCCTTGATGATGGCGCCCAGCAGAGCCACATAGTTCTCGTACAGCTTCTCCGCACCGAAGCTCACCTTGCCGATGGGGCAGTGGATGATGTTGGTCTTGTCCAGACGGTACTCGACCTTACCGGCCTTGGCTTCCTTGACGGCCTGGGCCACGTTGGGGGTGACGGTGCCGGCCTTGGGGGAGGGCATCAGGCCCTTGGGTCCCAGGATCTTACCGAGACGGCCCACGGTACCCATCATCTTGGGGTTGGCGATCACGCTGTCGAACTCGAACCAGTTCTCTTTCTGGATCTTCTCCACATACTCCATGCCGCCGGCATAATCGGCACCGGCCGCCAGAGCCTCTTCCACCTGCTCGGGCGGGCAGAAGACCAGAACGCGCACGCTCTTGCCGGTGCCGTTAGGCAGGACGATGGCGCCGCGGACCTGCTGGTCAGCGTGACGGCCGTCGACGCCCAGCTTCACATGCAGTTCGACGGTCTCGTCGAACTTGGCCTTGCTGGCGCTGATGACCAGATTCAGAGCGTCCATGGGATCGTACAGGGTCTGCTTATCAATGAGCTTTGCGCTCTCTTTATAATTTTTACCTCTAAACAATTTTGTTTCCTCCTAATAATGTGGTGTAATGGATGGATGAATCCTCCCACGTTATTGAGCGATCCCTCGCTCAGTCTCCGACGACAACGCCCATGGAGCGGCAGGTGCCGGCGATCATGCTGATGGCGGACTCGATGTCGGTGCAGTTCAGGTCGGGCATCTTCTGCTCGGCGATCTTGCGGACGTCTTCCTTGCTGATCGTGGCGACCTTGTCCCGCTGGGGAACGCCGGACGCGGTCTCGATGCCGCAGGCCTTCTTGATGAGCAGCGCGGCAGGAGGAGTCTTGGTGATGAAGGTGAAGCTGCGGTCAGCATACACGGTGATGACGACGGGGATCATCATGCCCATGTCGCCCTTGGTGCGCTCGTTGAAGTCCTTGGTGAACTGACCGATGTTCACGCCGTACTGGCCCAGAGCGGGGCCAACGGGGGGAGCCGGCGTCGCTTTGCCGGCAGGAACCTGGAATCTTACGTATCCAACTACTTTCTGTGCCATAGAAAGCACCTCTTTCTTATTATTCTTTGATGACTTCGACCTGGTCGAGCTCCAGATCCACCGGAGTCTCTCTGCCGAACATGGAGACGACCACCCGGACCCGGTTCTTCTCGGGTTCCAGCTCGTCCACCACACCGATGAAGCCTGCCAGCGGGCCGTCATTGACCTTTACGCTGTCGCCCAGGGTGTAGCCGACCACGATCTCCTTGCGCTCGACGCCCAGACCGTAAATTTCCTGCTCCGTCAGAGGGACGGCCTTGCCGTCGGACCCTACGAAGCCCGTTGCGCCGCGGACGTTGTGGACCAGATGCCAGCTTTCGTCCGTCAGAATCATTTTGATCAGCACGTAGCCGGGGAACACCTTGCGCTCAACGGTCTTCTCGCCGCTGTCGGTGATCTCCGTCACCTTCTCCATGGGGATGTTGACCTCTTTGATCAGGTCGGTCATCTTGCGGTTTTCCGCGGCCTTCATCACGGACGCGGCCACCGCGTTTTCATACCCGGAGTAGGTATGCACTACATACCATTTCGCTTCTTCCGCCATGTCGCTTAACCCACAAGCGTGAAGAGCACCCTGACCAGCATCTGGGCCAGCTCGTCGAAGCCCCAGAGGACCACGGCAGACGCCAGCATGACGCCGACAGAAATGGCGGTGTTGTTGAACAGGGTCTTGCCCGTGGGCCAGATGACCTTCTTCAACTCGCTCTTCATCTCACGAAACCACTTGCCCACACGCTTGAAAAAGCCGGGCCTGGCATCGTCCTTCTTCACGGCGGTGACGGCCTTGGTGGGAGCTGCGTTGTTCTTCTTTTCTTCAGCCATTTTCACGCATCCTTTCAGAAGTTACTTGGTCTCAACATGCTTGGTGTGCTTGCGGCAGAAGGGGCAGTATTTGCTCCGCTCCAAACGGTCGCTGGTGTTCTTTTTGTTCTTGACCGTGTTGTAGTTTCTCTGCTTGCATTCATCGCATCTGAGTGTGATTTTTACTCTTGCGCCTGCAGCCATAGTTTCGGCACCTCCTATTTTATTTACCCGCGGATGCGGGCATTGCCTCCCTGTGTGAGACGCAGCGGACCGCCCTGTGCGCGTAAAAAAGCGCGCAAAAAGAGACCTCTCGTCCGACAGGTAATGCCAAGTATAGCACACCGCAAACGCGAGGTCAATGCTTTTTTTCTTTGATTTTTCGGCTTTTTTCAGGGTCTTTCCGCAAAAACCATATCTTGTGGCCGCGCGCGGCCAGAGCCACAAGACCGCGTCTATACCATGCCCAGGTTTTTAAAAATCAGGCACCACAGAAACAGGGTGAAGGAGCACAGCGCGCTGGTGGCGACCACCGCGTCGCCCGCCAGCTCCGCGTCCCCGCCCATCTGCTGCGCCATGGGGAAGGAGGTGGCCGCCGTGGCCGAGGCAAAGACCCCGATCAGCGCCGCCAGCTCCACTCCGCGAAAGCCCAGGGCCGCGCCCAGGCTCAAAAAGATCCCCGGCACCACGATCAGACGGCCCGCTACGATCATCGCCAGCTCCCGCGGGTGGCCGCGCAGACCGTCAAAGCGGAAGAAAGCCCCCAGCAGCACCAGCATGAACGCGCTGGCCGTCTGGCTGATCTGCCGGGCCGCCGACAGCACCGGCTGGGGCAGGCGCAGCTTTATGAGCAGGGAGAGGATCGCCGCGGCGGAGCCCAGGATCAGAGGATTCTTCAGGATCTCCAGCAGCATCTTTTTCAGCTCGGGCTTTTTGCCGTTATAGTACTCCAGGATGATCACCGCCAGTACGTTGTACAGGGGGACCACCACCGCAAGCAGGATCGCCACCGGCCCCAGATCCACGTCGCCCATCAGGCTGCTGACGATGGGTATGCCGATGATCACGAAGTTGGAGCGGTAGATGCCCTGGATCACCACGCTGCGCTTGCTCCGGTCCCTGACGGCGACACGGGCGAAGCCCGCGCTCAGGAAGAAGGCGGCCAGCACCGCCGCCACCGCATACAGCAGCAGACGGGGCCTGATCGCCGAGGCCAGGTCCGAGTTGTAGATGTTATAATACATCAGCACCGGCATGAACATCCTGAACATGAGCTTGTTCAGCTTTTCCACGTCCTCCCGGTCCAGAAAGCCCAGGCACTTGGCCCCATAGCCCAGGGCGATCAGGAATAAGATGGGGAGCACGGCATTCAGACAAACCAGAAAATTCTCCATTTTGCCACCCGTTTCAGCGGCCGCAGGCTCTGTGCGGTCCGGATCTCTCTGTAAAGAAGTGTAATGCATTACCGCCTGTCAAGTCAAGAGACTTCCCCTTGCAGGAGCGTATGATTGATGGTATGATTGGAGCAGGAAGAAGGAATGCCTATGGACTATAAGGAAGCGCTGGCCTACATCGACGGCGTCCGCTGGCTGGGCTCCAAGCCGGGGCTGGGCCGCATCGCCACGCTGCTGGAAAAACTGGGCGAACCCCAGAAAGATTTGAAATACGTCCACGTGGCCGGCACCAACGGCAAGGGCAGCTGCGCGGCCATGACCGCCTCCGTGCTCAAGGCCGCGGGATACCGCACGGGGCTTTTCACCTCCCCGTATCTGTTCCGCTTTACCGAGCGCATGCAGATCGACGGCAAGGAGATCCCGGAGGCCGTCCTGGCCGACCTGGTGACGGAGATCCAGCCTCTGGCCGACGCCATGGAGGACCACCCCACGGAGTTCGAGCTGATGACCGCCGCCGCCCTGCTGTGGTACAAGCGGGAGCGCTGCGATATCGTGGTGCTGGAGGTGGGTCTGGGCGGCCGCTTTGACGCCACCAATGTGATCGAGGCGCCGGAGGCCGCGGTGATCATGAACATCGGTCTGGACCATACCGCCATCCTGGGCGACACGGTGGAACAGATCGCCGGGGAGAAGGCCGGTATCATCAAGCCCGGCTGCCCGGCGGTGCTGTATCAGCAGCAGGAGAGCGTGCAGGACGTGATCCGGGAGCGGTGCCGGACCCTGGGCGCGCCGCTGACCATCGCGGACTTTGCGCAGATCGCGCCGGAGTTCGACAGTCTGGAGGGGCAGGTCTTCTCCTACAAGGGCGAGGCCTACGCCATCCCCCTGCTGGGCGAGCACCAACTGCGAAACGCCGCCGTGGTCATCGAGCTGGCCCAGGTGCTGCGCGGCCGGGGCTGGCGGATCGAACAGGACGCCCTGGAACACGGACTCTATTCCGTCTCCTGGCCGGCAAGATTCGAGCCGGTCCACGAGGACCCCTATGTTATTGTAGACGGCGGTCACAACCCCCAATGCGCCCGGGCCGTTGCCGACGGGCTGCTCCGCTATTTCCCCGACAGCCGCCGCATCCTTGTGGCGGGCGTGCTGGCGGACAAGGACTACGAGAGCCTCTTCCAGATCCTCGACGGGGCCGCGGACGCCTATGTGTGCGTGACGCCCAACAGCGAACGGGCCCTGAGCGCCGAGGACCTGGCCGCCTATCTGGCCCGTTTCGGCAAGCCGGTCACCGCCTGCGGCGGTATCCGCCAGGGGATCGAGACCGCCCTGGGCCAGGCCGGGGAGGACGCCATGGTCTGCGTCGTGGGCTCCCTGTACATGGCAGGCGAAGCCCGGGATTATTTTCTGCTGAATTGAGGTGAGGCCTATGCGGATCATGGCCATCGATTACGGTGATAAGCGCATCGGACTCGCCGTCTCCGACCTGCTGGGGATGCTGGCAGGCGAGGCCTGGACCATGGAGGAATGGGACATGGAGCGGGCCGCCCGGCGCATCAGCGGCGAGGCCGCCGCCCGGGAGGTGGGCACGCTTGTGCTGGGCCTGCCGAAGAACATGGACGGCACGGAGGGTCCCCGGGCGGAGAAGAGCCGCCGCTTCCGGGAGCTGCTGATGGCCGAGAGCGGCCTGCCGGTGGTCCTGTGGGACGAGCGGCGCAGCAGCATCGAGGCCCACGCCATCCTCCACGCCGGAGGCAAAAAGGAAAAAAAGCACCGCAAGACCGTGGACGCGGTGGCTGCCAGCCTGATCCTGGAGGGCTATCTGGGCAGCCTTTCCTGAGTACATATTTTTTAATTATATTTCAATACTATTAGAAAAGAGGGTTTATCATGTTTGCCTTGAACCTGGGCTCTGCTGCCCTGACCAACGTGATCTCGGCAGTCGTGATCTTTGTGATCTGCCTGATCGTGATCAAGATCCTGTCCTCCGTATCGGAGAAAATGCTGAGCAAATCCACCAAGCTGGACGGCACGCTGCGGGGCTTCGTCCAGTCCGCCATCAAGATCGTCCTGTGGATCCTGGCCGCCATCATCGTGGCCAACGCCCTGGGCATCAACACCTCCTCGCTGGTCGCTCTGGTCAGTGTCGTCGGTCTGGCGCTGTCCCTGTCGGTGCAGAACATCCTGTCCAATCTGTTCTCCGGCCTGACCCTTCTGGTCACCAAGCCCTTCGCCGCCGGCGATTTCGTGGAATTGGCCGGCAAGACCGGCATCGTCAAAACCGTGGGCCTGTTCTACACCCAGCTGGACACCCTGGACAACGTGGCTGTCAGCCTGCCCAACGGCGACGTGACCGCCTCCTCCGTGTACAACTACACCCGGGAACCCAGACGCCGCGTGGACATGTACTTCTCCGCCGCCTATGACGAGCCCACCGAGAAGGTCAAGGCCGCCATCATGGACGCCATCCAGCAGGATGCCCGCATCTTCAGCGACCCCGCTCCCTTTGTCCGCCTGTTCGAGTACAAGGGCAGCGCCATCTCTTATGTGGTCCGTGTCTGGTGCAGCAACGCCGATTACTGGGACGTGTACTTCGACCTGAACGAGAACGTGCGCGAGAGCTTCCAGCGCAACGGCGTGGCCATGAGTTACGAGCATGTGAACGTCCACCTTGTGGAAAAATAAAATTTTTCGCAACTCGGCTGCGTTTTCACGCTCTGCAATAAAGTCCCAACTTTAATTTCTCCCGAACCGCACATACTGACTCATGCGGCATTTTGAATCAGTATGTGCGGGAGGGAGTTTTTTTATGAGAAAAGCAGTGATGACAACGCTTTCCTGCCTTTTTCTGGCTGCGGCGTTTCCGACGGCGGCTTACGCGCAGACGCTGGTGGCGGGCGGCCAGGTGGTGGGGATCCAGATCAAAACCGACGGCGTCATGGTGGCGGGCGTGGCGCCGGTAGAGACCGCGGAGGGCAGCCGCTCCCCGGCCGGGGACGCGGGGCTGCGCCGGGGCGACTTTATCATGGAGATCGACGGCCGGGCCGTGGACGGCGCGGGCGATCTGATCTCCGCCGTGGGCCGGCTGGCGGGCAAGGCCGCCACGCTGACGGTGCTGCGCCAGGGGCAGACCCTGAGCGTCACCGTGCAGCCGGCCCTGTCCCGGGAGGATCAATGGATGCTGGGCATGTGGCTGCGGGACGGCATCTCCGGCATCGGGACCGTCACCTTTTATGACCCGGCCACGGGCCTGTTCGGCGCCCTGGGCCACAGCATCAGCGACTTTGACACCGGCGTGGTGGTCCCGTTGGGCAAAGGCAGCATCAGCGAGGCGGAGATCGTGGGCGTCACCCCCGGCAGCCCCGGCGCCCCCGGCGAGCTCAACGGCTGTGCCGACATGGGCAGGGTGCTGGGCAGCGTGGACGCCAACACCGGCCACGGCATCTTCGGCCACAGCGACACGCCTCTGCCCGGCAGACCCCTGGAGACCGGCCAGGTGGCGGCGGGTCCCGCCAGCATCCTCGCCACCGTGGACGGGCGTACCGTGCGCCAATACGCGGTGGAGATCAACCGGCTGTATCGGGACAGCGACGGACAGCATCTGATGCTTACCGTCACCGATCCGGAGCTGCTGGGCCGGACCGGCGGCATCGTACAGGGTATGAGCGGCAGCCCGATCCTGCAAAACGGCAAGCTGGTGGCCGCCGTCACCCATGTGTTCGTCAATCAGCCGGACAAGGGCTACGGCATCAGCATCCAGGATATGCTCCGCTCCGCCCCGGCGGAGCCGGAGCAGGCGGCATAATACGAAAACCCAATAAGATGAAAACAAAGATCGTCTGATTTCTATTGGATTTTCGTATAAAAAAGCTGAGAGGAAACTCCTCTCAGCTTTTTTGTCTGTATAGGGCTTATCCGTTGATGTAATCCAGCAGGTTCGGCTTTTCAAAGCCCTCGGCGTATTCCACCTCCAGGCCGTCCATATAGGCCTGCAGCCGCTGGCCGTATTCGGCATTGGCCGCGGTAGCCCGGGCCGTGATCGGATCGGCGCTGCTGTTGAAGAGCAGCGCGTCCGGATCCGGAGGCAGCCGCATGATGATGTGATAGCCGTAGCTGGACTGGACCGGATCAGACACCTCATAGGGCTCCAGCGCGTTGCAGGCGTCCTCAAACTCCGTCACCATGGTGCGGTGGGTGAAGGTGTAGCCCGCGGGGTACACGGTCTTGCCGGTGTCCTCGCAATACTCCTCCTTGAGCTGACGGAAGCGCTCCAGCAGCTCCTGGGGGTCTTTGATGGCCTGCAGCTCCTCAGCCAGGCGCCGGGCGGTGGCGGCCTTTTCTTCGACAGCCGCGTCATCCAGCTTCTCGCCTGTGGCCGGGTCGACGGTCATCAGCAGGATGTGGCTTGCGGAGATATAGCCGTTGTCCTCCAGATACTGCAGGGCGGCCTCATCCTCCAGGACTTCGCCGTTCTCTCCGTAGAGCTTGCGGAAGCCCTCCTGATACAGGGCGTTGACGGTGTTGATGCGGTCATACATCTCCCGGCTCATATAGCGCTCGGCCAGATAGGCTTCAAAATCCGCCTCCGTGGCGTCCGGGCCGCAGTAGGTGGCCATATCCAGAGCTTCCTGCTGGGCTATAGCCTCTCGGTTATCTTCCGTGAGCTCGATGCCGTTGTCTTTGGCAAAGCCCTCAACGGTGGCAAACTGCCGGATCGCGTCCGCCGCGCCGTCCACCGCCAGGTCCGCGTAGGTGGTGCCGTCTTCCTCGGCCACGTCAGACCAGAGCAGCTCCGCCCCATAGTTGGCGTAGATCCGGACAAGGTAATTCTCCACATAGTCCACCTGCGTGGCCAGGAAATAGAAATAATCCCGCCAGTTCTCCGTCTTCCCGTTGACGCTCAGGACGATCTCTTCCGGATCATGGGTGGCATAGAGCCGGTCCAGGTCCATCGTCTGATAATCCAAGTCTTCCATCTGCATTTCGCCGGACGTCACCGCGTCGGTCCCCGGCTCCTGCACGTCGGCTTCCGCAGGCGCGGGCGTCTCCGTATCCGCCGTTGTTTCCGTGGCATCGGGCACCGCTTCCTCCGGGGCCGCCGTCTCCGCCGGGCTGACAGGCGCGCCGCCGGTCCGATATCCCCAATACCCCATGGCGCCGCCCAGAGCCAGGCACACGACCAGCAGGATCGCAATCATCTTTTTCATTGGCTTCGTTCCTTTCTCGTTTTGCTGCAAAGCACTATATCATTCCCCCGCGCCGATCACAAGAGCGGGCGTGAGAAATTTACCGATTATTCACCGTTTTCATCGGAGAAAGCGCCCCAGTCCGCGGTGAAGCGGCGGGCCTCCTCGATGACCCTGCCCTTGGCCTTGATCTTCAGGCTCAGGCAGGGCTTGGATCCGGCCTCCACCCGAAGCCGTCCCTTGTACTCCGGTCTGGCGTACAGGGCCGAGACCTTGGCCATGTCGAAGTCCTTCACCGTAAAGCGCAGACTCCCCTGCTTCTGGGAGATGTCCGTGATGCCGGCCCGGCCCGCCTCGCCCCGCAGCAGAGCCACGTGGATCAGGGCGTTGACCCCCGGCGGCGGATCGCCGAAACGGTCGATCAGTTCATCGGTCAGATCGTCCGCCTCCTCCTCGCTGCGGATGCTGGCGATGCGGCGGTAGATGTCCATGCGCTGCTCGGAGGAGGGGATGTAGCGGTCCGGGATAGCGGCGGCCACCGCCAGATCGGCGGAGCAGTCCGCCCGGACGGGCACCTCCATGCCCCGGGCCTCCAGCACCGCTTCGTTCAGCAGCTTCATATACATGTCGTAGCCCACGTCCACCATATGGCCGGACTGCTCGGCGCCCAGAAGATTGCCCGCGCCGCGGATCTCCAGATCCCGCATGGCGATCTTGATGCCGGAGCCGAACTGGGCGAAGTCCCGGATGGCGGTCAGGCGCTTCTCCGCGATCTCGGTCAGCACCTTGTCCCGGCGGAAGGTCAGATAGGCGGAGGCCCGGCGGGTGGAGCGGCCCACGCGGCCCCGGATCTGGTGCAGCTGGGCCAGGCCCAGCTTGTCCGCGTCCTCGATGATCAGGGTGTTCACGTTGGGGATGTCGATGCCCGTCTCGATGATGGTGGTGCAGACCAGCACCTGCACCTGTCCGCTGACCACGTTTTCCATGACAGAGGCCAGCATGCCCTTGTCCATCTGCCCGTGGGCCACCGCCACATTGACCTCCGGCAGCATAGCCATGATCCGCGCCGCCGTGCGGTCGATATCCTCGATGCGGTTGTGCAGATAGTAGACCTGCCCGCCCCGCTGCAGCTCCCGGCGGATGGCGTCGGTGAGGATGCCCCAGTCGTGCTCCAGCACGAAGGTCTGCACCGGCAGCCGGTCCTCCGGCGGCTCCTCGATGGTGGACATGTCCCGGATGCCGGACATGGCCATATTCAGGGTCCGGGGGATGGGGGTCGCCGACAGGGTCAGCACGTCCACGCCCCGGCTCATTTCCTTGATGTGCTCCTTGTGGGTCACGCCGAAGCGCTGCTCCTCATCCACCACCAGCAGCCCCAGGTCCTTGAACTTCACGTCCCTGGACAGGAGCCGGTGGGTGCCGATGACCAGGTCCGTCTTGCCGCTGGCGATGTCCGCCAGGGTCTGGTTCGCCTGGGCGCCGGTCCGGAAGCGGCTGAGCACCGCGATGTTCACGGGAAAGCCGAAGAAGCGCTGCAGCGCTGTCTGGTAATGCTGCTGGGCCAGCACGGTGGTGGGCACCAGAAAAGCGGCCTGCTTGCCGTCCAGCACGCACTTCATCACCGCCCGCAGGGCCACCTCCGTTTTGCCGAAGCCCACATCCCCGCACAGGAGCCGGTCCATGGGGACGGCCGTCTCCATATCCCGCTTGATCTCCGCCGTGCAGCGCAGCTGGTCGTCGGTCTCGGTGTAGCCGAAGTTGTCCTCAAACTCCCGCTGCCACTCGCTGTCCGGGGAAAAGGCGTAGCCGGGCAGCCGCTGCCGCTCCGCATAGAGGGCGATGAGCTTGGCGGCCATCTCTTTGGCGGCGCTCTTGGCCCGGGAGCGGGTGCGTGCCCATTCCGCGCCGCCCATCTTGGACAGGCGCACCGGCTTTTCCTCGCCGCCGCCGGTGTATTTGGTCACCAGATCCAGCTGGGTCGCCGGCACATAGAGGCTGTCGGTCCCGGCGTAGCTGATCTTCACATAGTCCTTTTCAAAGCCGTCCACCTGCATTTTGACAATGCCGGCAAAGCGGCCGATGCCGTGCTTCTCGTGCACCACATAGTCCCCCACCGACAGGTCGGCGTAGGACTCGATGCGCTGCTGCTTGGGGGGCAGCTTCTTCCGGGCTGCCTTCCGCTTCCCGGCGCGCAGCAGCTGGGCGTCGGTGAGGATCACCAGCTTCAGTCCCGGGTACTCCACGCCCGCGGAGATGGCGCCCACGCTGATGCAGCAGCTGCCGTTTCGGGGCAGCTTTTCCAGCTTCTCATAGAGCAGCGCGGGGATATCGTGCTCCTTGAAATACTCCTGCAGCACCTTGGCCCGGCGCAGGTCCCCTGCCAGGACCACCACCCGGCAGTCCTGCTTCAGGTAGATCTTCACGTCCTCCGCCGCGGCCTGGGCGCTGCCCGCATAGGAGGGCAGCTGTTTGGCCGGGATGCTGCACAGCGTCCTGGGCGGCAGGGGGCTGCGGCCCACGGTGAAAGCGTCCGCCATGTAGACGGGATAGTCCGCCAGGCGCCTGACCAGCGTATCCCAGCTCTCAAAGTAGCCCTCCGCCGGCATGGCGATCTGAGCTTTTTTCTGCAGCTCGCGGATATCCTCACCCAGCTGCCTGGCGTAGTCCCGTGCCCGCTCCCCGCAGCGATTGGGCTGGTCCAGGATCACCAGGGCGTCTCCGGGGATATAGTCCAGGGCGCTGGCCGGGGAGTACACCAGCGGCAGATAACGGTCCGCGTCGGACAGGATCACCCCCGCGCGCATCCGCTCCGCGTCCCCCCGCAGGGTGGCCGCCAGTGCGGCGGCGCTGTCGCTGCCGCGGCGCTTGGCATAGCGGTCGGCATAGCTCTCAATCTGGCGGCACAGAGCGTCCGCGCCGCCCACGCTCAGCCCCGGCAGGGTCTCCGCCGCGGGCAGGATAACGCAGCGGTCGATCTGCTCTGTGCGCCGCTGGGTGGACACGTCAAAGCGGCCCATGGAGTCGATCTCATCTCCCCAGAACTCGATGCGCACAGGCTCCTCGTCCGCGGGGGAAAAGAAATCCAGGATGCCGCCCCGGCGGGCGAACTGGCCGGGCCCCTCCACCTGGACGGTCCGGTTATAGCCGCAGCGCAGCAGGGCGTCCTCCACGTCCTCGATGGGATAGCTGCCCCCGGCGTCGATGGTAAAGGCCGCCTTCTCCAGGGTCTCCGGCGGCAGGGTGCGCTGGATCAGGCCGGAGACCGAGGCGGTCAGCACCCGCACCGCGCCGGTCCACAGGGCGTAAAGGGCGGCGATGCGCCGCTGCTCCGCCTGGCGGGAGGCCGCCTCCGTGGGATAAAAGGTGAAGTCCCGCATGCCGAGGCAGGCGACTTCTTCCCCCAGCATGGCGCGCAGATCGTTGGCAAAGTTCTCCGCCGCGGTGTCGTCCGGGCAGATCACGAACAGCGGCAGGCCGCTGCGTCCCCGCAGCGCCGCGGCCAGATTGGCCCGGTGCACCGCGGAAAGCCCGGAAACGAGCGCAGGAAGCCCTCCGCTCTCCAACAGACCCGGGAGGGCGGCAGCTTCCTTATTCTCCAATATCTGGTCGAACAGAATGTTCATTGCCCGCTCATTATAGCACTGCGCCCTGCCGGAAGCAAAGCTTTTTTGGCAGAGCGCACACAGAAAAAACAGGCGGCAGATACCGCCTGTTTTCATCGTACGGCCTCCCGGACCTTATTCTTCCGCAGGCCGGATCTTCACCATCCGGTCAATGGAAGCGGGGCTCAGCACCCGGGAATAGAAATCGCAAACGATCCGGTGGACCACCGGGCCGATCTCTTCGGTGCCCTGAATGGGCTTGACCATCAGGTCCACCGGCGCGCCGCCCAAGCGGTACTCACAGGGCACGTCCACATAGCCGAAGCGGGCGAAGAAGCGCCGCAGCTTCCGCAGGGTGTCGGTCTGCTCATCCTCGAACACCGTCAGCTCCGCCAGGATGCCCTGCCGCTCCGCGTAACGGCGGTTGAGCAGGCGCATGGCCTCCACGCCCACGTTGTGCTCCCGGTACCAGGGCAGTACGCCGAAGTACTTGAGCAGCACATAGCCGTACAGGCTCCTGGTGCAGACCAGCGCGTAGGCCAGGGTCAGCTGGCTCTCGTCGTCCACAAAGAGCAGCAGCTCCTGGTCCCCCCGGCTGATTGCCCGGTGGATGGCCAGCTTGGGCAGCAGCTCCTTCTGGTCAAAGTCGATCTCAAACATGCTGTAGTAGCGTTCCAGATCCCGGTGTCCGCCCTTTTTCACAGTCAGCATAGCAGTTCCTTTCAGCCCAGGTCCTGGGCGCGGCACAGTCCGGCATAGACGCCGTCCATGTTCATCAGTTCTTCATGGCTCCCCATCTCGATGATCCGCTCCCCTTCCACCACGGCGATGCAGTCCGCGCTGCGGACCGTGGACAGACGGTGGGCGATGACGATGGTGGTGCGGCCCCGGCTCAGCGCGTCCAGGGCGTGCTGGATCCGCTGCTCGGTCACGGTATCCAGGGCGGAAGTGGCCTCGTCCAGGATCAGCACCTTGGGGTTTTTCAGAAATACACGGGCGATGGAGATCCGCTGCTTCTGGCCGCCGGAGAGCATCACGCCCCGCTCCCCGATATAGCTGTCATAGCCGTCGGGCATGGCCAGGATCTCCTCATGGATCTCCGCCAGCTTCGCCGCCTCCTCGATCTCCTCGTCGGTGGCGTCCGGCCGGCCGTAGCGGATATTCTCCCGCACGGTACCGGCGAACATGAACACGTCCTGCTGCAGGATGCCCACGTTCCGCCGCAGGCTCTCCTGGGTCACGCTGCGCACGTCGATCCTGTCCACGCAGACGCTGCCTTCGCTCACGTCGTAAAAACGGGGAATCAACTGGCACAGGGTGGTCTTGCCGCCGCCGGAGGGGCCCACGATGGCGAAATGCTCCCCGGGGCGCACGTGCAGGTCGATATGGCTGAGCACCGGCACGCCGTTATCGTAATGAAAGCTCACGTCGTTGAAATCCACCCGGCCCTCGACCTGCTCCAGGACCCGGGCGTCGGGCGCGTCGGTGATCTCCGGCTCGGTGCGCATGATCTCCAGAAAGCGGAGATAGCCCGCGCTGCCCTGCATATACTGCTCGGCGAACTGGTACAGCCGCCGGATGGGCGCGGTAAAGGTGGAGACGTAGAGGGTAAAAGTGATCAGGTCTATGTAGTTCATTTTCCCGGCCATGATCAGGCCGCCGCCCACGGCGATGACCAGCACCTGCATAAAGCCGGTGGTGAACTCCATGCCGCTCATGTACAGGCCCATGCTCTTATAATACTCCACCTTGGCGCCCTTGAACAGGTCGTTGGCCCGGTCGAATTTCTCCAGCTCCTGATGCTCGTTGGCGAAGGCCTTGGCGGTGCGCACGCCGGAGAGACTGCTCTCGATGGCGGCGGTGATGACGCCGGTCTTGCGCTTGACCTCGATGTTGGCGTCCCGCATGCGCACCCGCTGGCTCAGGGTGAACCACAGGCACAGGGGCAGGGCCACCGTCAGCACCAGGGCCAGCTGCCACTGGACGAAGGCCATCAGGATCAGCGCGCCCACCAGAGTCAGGGCGCAGATGACCACGTTCTCCGGGCCGTGGTGGGCAAGCTCCGTGACCTCGAACAGATCGCTGGTCACCCGGCTGAGCAGCACGCCGGTGCGGTTGTGGTCATAAAAGCCGCAGGACAGCTCCTGCATATGGGCAAAGAGGTCCCGCCGCATATCCGCCTCGGTGAGCACGCCCATGCGGTGGCCCAGCACGGTGATCACATAGTACAGGGCGGATTTCAGAAAAAAGGCCAGAATCAGGATCCCCATCACCACAAAAAACGCAGCATACAGCCGCTGCGGCAGCAGCGTGTTCATGCTGCGGCGTGACACAAAGGGGAATACCAGGTCGATGGCCGCCACCGCCAGGGCGCAGGCCATGTCGGTCCAGAACAGCCCCCTGTGCCCGGCGATGTAGGCGATGAAGATCTTCAGCGGCTTGTCGTGATAATTGATGTTGCGCTCCATAGGCTCAGGTAAATTTTTCCCGCTCGCTGACGGCCAGCCGGTCGCAGCGGTTGTTGTATTCGTTGTCCGCATGGCCTTTGACCCAGTGGTAGTGCATCTCGTGCCGGGCCGTCAGGTCCAGCAGCGTCTCCCACAGGTCCGGGTTCAGAGCCGGTTTCTTGTCGGATTTGATCCAGTTCTTTTTGCGCCAGGCCTGGGCCCAGCCCTTGTCCAGCGCGTCGATCACATATTTGGAATCGGAATAGAGCTCCACCACACAGGGCTCCTTGAGGGCCTGCAGGGCGGCGATCACGCCGCTCAGCTCCATGCGGTTGTTGGTGGTCAGCGCCTCGCCGCCGGAGAGCTCTTTCTCCACGCCCTGGTAGCGCAGGATGGCCCCCCAGCCGCCGGGGCCGGGGTTGCCGCTGCAGGCGCCGTCGGTATAGATGCTTACGGTCTTCATTGCTCCCCTTCGTAACGTTCCTTCAGCCGCTGGTATTCTTCCCTGTCGATGGTGCCGTTTGCCAGCCATTCGTCCAGCTGCCGGAGCCGCTGCTCCTTCTCCCGGGAAAAGGGATCCGTCCCGGCGTTTTCGTCGCCCGCCTGGTATGCCTCCGGCAGGGCCGTCCCATGCGCCGCGTTCTCCTGCGCCGCAGGCGGGGCGGAAGTTTCCTCCGCCCCTTTCTTTTTGTTGAGGTACTTGGACACGCCCTTATAGACCACGTAGACGACGGCGCCGATCATCAGCGCGGTAAACAGAAGGGTCACCATTGCCGTATCCCCAGCCTCCGACAGCGTCAGCAGCAACAGCGCCACCACCGCCAGAGGAGAGATGGAATTCTCGCTTTTTTTCTCTTTCTTTTCGTTCTGTCCGTTTTGCTCGTTCATGCCTCGCGCCCCCTAAGCCCGATCCGGAGATCTGCGTTTATTCTTCCTCGGGAGATTGTTCGGTCTCTTCGCCTTCCGCTGTTTCGGCCTCGTTCTCCTCCGCCGGCTCCCGCTCGGTCTTCTCGATGGAGATGACCCGGTTTTCGCCGCCCAAGCGCATCACGCGCACGCCCTGGGTGGCGCGGCCCAGCAGAGAGATGCCCTCCACCGCCATGCGGATGATGGTGCCGTCGTCGGTGATGATGAGGATGTCTTCCCCGGGATTGACCATCTTCACGTCGGCGATCAGGCCGGTCTTCTCGGTCACGTTATAGTTGCGGATGCCAAGGCCGCCGCGTCCATGGACGGAATAGTCCTCCACGGCGGTGCGCTTGCCGTAGCCCTTCTCGGTGATGGTCAGCAGGGCCTCGCCCGTGCTGGTGCTGCCGGCGCCCACCACATAGTCGTCGCCCCGCAGGCGGATGCCGCGCACGCCAACGGCCACACGGCCCATGGGCCGCACGTCGCTCTCCTTAAAGCAGATGGCCATGCCCTTGTGGGTGGCGATGAAGATATTCTCGCTGCCGTCGGTGGGCAGCACGGCGATCAGCTCGTCCCCCTCGTCCAGGGTCAGGGCCCGGATGCCGTTGGCGCGGATGTTGCGCAGAGCGGACTGGGCCATGCGCTTGACCGTGCCCTTGCGGGTGACAAAGACCAGGTACTTGTCCTCCTCCAGATTGCGGCCGCGGATCATGGCGCTGACCTTCTCCGGGTTCTCGCCGTTTTCGATCTGGATGATGTTCACCAGGTTGGTGCCCCGGGCGCCGCGCCCGGCCTCGGGGATCATATAGCCCTTCTTGATGAAGACCCGCCCCTTGCTGGTGAAGAACAGGATGTTGTCATGGGTGGAGGCTGTAAACACCGTCTCCACATAATCCTCTTCCTTGGTAGCCATGGCGCGGATGCCCTTGCCGCCGCGGCCCTGGGCCCGATATTCGCTGACCGGCAGACGCTTGATGTAGCCGCCGTGGGTCAGGGTGTAGACGCACTGCTCCTCCTCGATCAGATCCTCGATGTCGATCTCGTCGGCCACGTCCTGTATCTCGGTCCTGCGCGCGTCGCCGTACTTGTCGCGGATGGCGATCAGCTCGTTCTTCAGCACGCCCTTGATCTTTTCCGGATCCGCCAGCAGATCCTTGAAGTAGGCGATCTTCTCCTCCAGCTCCTTGTACTCGTTCTCCAGCTTCTCCCGGTTGAGACCCTGGAGGGAGATCAGGCGCATGTCGCAGATGGCCTGGGCCTGGACCTCACTGAGGCCGAAGCGGGCCATCAGGTTCTGCTTGGCGTCGTCGTAGCTGTTGCGGATGATGTGGATGACCTCGTCGATATTGTCCTGGGCGATGAGCAGACCCTCCAACAGGTGCGCCCGCTCCTCCGCCTTGCGCAGATCGTAACGGGTGCGCCGGACGATCAGATCCTCCTGGAAGTTCAGATATTCGTCCAGGATATGCCGCAGGGACAGGATCTTCGGCTGGGTCTGGTTGTTGACCAGGGCCAGCATATTGATGGAAAAGCTGGACTGCAGGGAGGTCTGGGCAAAGAGCCGGTTGAGCACCACCTGGGGATTGGCGTCCCGCTTGAGCTCGATGACGATGCGCATACCGTTGCGGTCCGTCTCATCCCGCAGGTCGGAGATTCCTTCCAGCCGCTTGTCGTGGACCTGGTCTGCGATGTTGCGAATCAGCTGCCGCTTGTTGACCTGATAGGGCAGCTCCGTGACGATGATGCGGGTGCGGTTCTGGCCGTGCTCCTCAAATTCCGTACGGGCCCGGACCACCACCTTGCCCCGGCCGGTGGCGTAGGCCTGGCGGATGCCGCTGCGGCCCATGATGATGCCCTTGGTGGGGAAGTCCGGCCCGGTGATATGCTGCATCAGATCCAGAAGCGTAGCCTCGGGATTCTCCAGTACGCAGATGCAGGCGTTGATGACTTCGGTCAGGTTATGGGGCGGGATGTTGGTGGCCATGCCAACGGCGATGCCGCTGGAGCCGTTGACCAGCAGATTGGGGAAGCGGGAAGGCAGGACCCTGGGTTCCCTGCGGCTCTCGTCGAAGTTAGGATCCCAGTCCACGGTCTCCTTGTCGATATCCCGCAACATTTCGTTGGAGATTCTGGAAAGACGCGCCTCGGTATAACGGTAGGCGGCCGGGGGGTCGCCGTCCACAGAGCCGAAGTTGCCGTGGCCGTCCACCAGCATGTAGCGCATGGAGAAGTCCTGGGCCAGACGCACCATGGCGTCGTACACGGAGGCGTCGCCGTGGGGATGGTAGTGGCCCAGCACGTCGCCTACGCAGGTGGCGGACTTTTTGAAGGGCTTGTCGCTGGTCAGGCCGCCCTCGTACATGGTGTAGAGGATGCGGCGGTGCACCGGCTTGAGACCGTCGCGCACGTCCGGCAGGGCACGGCCCACGATAACGGACATGGCGTAGTCGATGTAGCTGGTCTGCATCTCGCTGACAAGCTCCGATTCGGTGATGACCTGATCGGGAAACAGGATATCTTCCGGTTTGTAATCTCTTTTATGTGCCATTTACTCGACCTCTTAAATATCCAGATTCACAACGTATCTGGCGTTTTGCTCGATCCACTCCCGCCGGGGCTCCACGTCTTCGCCCATGAGCACCGTGAAGACCTGGTCGGCCTGGATGGCGTCGTTGAGGGTGATGCGGCGCAGCGAGCGCTTCTCCGGGTCCATGGTGGTCTCCCACAGCTCGTGGGGGTCCATTTCGCCCAGACCCTTGAAGCGGCTGATGTCCACCTTGGCGTTGGGATTGTCCGCGCGCATCTCGCCGCTGATCTGATCCCGCTGCTCGTCGGAATAGGCCACCCGCTGCTGTTTGCCGCGGCTTAGCTTGTAGAGCGGCGGCACCGCGGAATACACATAGCCGTTTTCGATCAGCGGCCGCATGTAGCGGAAGAAGAAGGTCAGCAGCAGGGTCCGGATATGAGAGCCGTCCACGTCCGCATCGGCCATGATGATGATCTTGTGATAGCGGAGCTTCTCGATGTTGAACTCATCCCCGATGCCGGCGCCCAGCGCCACGATCAGCGGATAGAGCTTGTCGTTGCCGTAGATCTTGTCGGCCCGGGCCTTTTCCACGTTGAGCATCTTGCCCCACATGGCCAGGATCGCCTGGAAGCGGCTGTCCCGTCCCTGGATGGCGGAGCCCGCGGCGGAGTCGCCCTCGACGATGTAGATCTCGCACAGGGAGGGGTCCCGTTCGTTGCAGTCCTGCAGCTTGTCCGGCATCTGTCCGCTCTCCAGTCCCGTCTTGCGGCGCACGGACTCTCTGGCCTTGCGGGCCGCTTCCCGGGCACGGTTGGCCATCATGGCCTTATCCAGAATGGACTTGGCCGCGGCGGGGTGTTCTTCAAAATACTCCGCCAGCTGCTCGGACACGATGTTGTCCACCAGGGTGCGGATATAGGCGTTGCCCAGCTTCTGCTTGGTCTGGCCCTCGAACTGGGCCTCGGGCAGCTTCACGGAGATAACGGCGGATATGCCCTCGCGCACATCCTCGCCAGAGACCTTGTCGTCGCCCTTGATGATGTTGTTCTTTGTGCCGTAAGCGTTGATGACACGGGTCAGCGCGGTCTTGAAGCCGGTCTCGTGCATGCCGCCCTCGGGAGTACGGATGTCGTTGGCAAAGGACACCAGGGTCTCGTTGAAGCCGTCGTGATACTGCAGGGCGATCTCCGCGACGGCGTCGTCCTTGGCGCCGCTGAGATAGATCACGTCGCTGTGGATGGGAGTCTTGTTTTTATTGATGTAGGAGACATATTCGCGGATACCTCCCTCATAGCACATGGTATCCTTCTGTTCCTTCCCGGCCCGCTTATCCTCGATGGTGATGGTCAGGCCGCCGTTGAGGAAGGCCTGTTCCCGCATGCGGGTGTGGAGGATCTCATAGTCATAGACCGTATCGTCGAACATCTCCGGGTCGGGCTTGAAACGCACGGTGGTGCCGGTGCGGTCCGTTGTGCCCACAACGGTGATCTGCTCCGTGATATTGCCCCGGGAAAACTTCATCTGATAGATCCTGCCGTCCTTGTGGACCTGGACCTCCAGCCACTCGGACAGGGCGTTGACCACGGAGGCGCCTACGCCGTGCAGGCCGCCGGAGACCTTATAGCCCCCGCCGCCAAACTTGCCGCCGGCGTGCAGCACCGTGAAAACCACCTCCAGGGCGGACTTGCCCGTCTGCTCCTGGATGTCCACGGGGATGCCGCGGCCGTTGTCGCTGACGCAGATGATGTCTCCCTCTTCGATGCTGACCTCGATATGGGTGCAGTAGCCCGCCAGCGCCTCGTCGATGGAGTTGTCCACGATCTCATAGACCAGATGGTGCAGGCCGGAGGACGAGGTAGACCCGATGTACATGCCCGGGCGTTTTCTCACCGCTTCCAGCCCCTCCAGGACCTGGATCTGTGACGCGTCATATTCCTGTGTAACTTTTTCTGTGATATCCGACATAGGTTCCTCCGAAAAAATAGTATCAAACCAAACCGGCTTCACACCGGCGCAGCAGGGTAGCCGTCGCCATCTGGCTCAGGTACACGCTGCTTTTCTCCCCGTCCCGACATACCACAAAGGATTTTGGAATATCCTCCGCGGCGTTTATCACCTGTCCGGCCTTTTCGGCCATACTCAGGTATTTGCGCGTCAGATGGGACTGAGAGGTAATATCCAGGTCGAAGATGCCGACGATGCTGTCGGTACTGACGACCGTTCCTTTTCCCAAATGCAGATACATCAGCGGATCCTTCCTTTTTCTACAAAAAGCACCCGTCCGCCGGTGCGGCTGGAGATCTCCGCGTCCTCACAGCAGGTGATCAGCGTCTGCCCGCCGCCGATGCGGTTGAGCACGAATTCCTGCCGCTTGCTGTCCAGCTCCGAGAGCACGTCGTCCAGCAGCAGGATGGGATATTCCCCCGTCTCCGCCAGAAAGATTTCCCGCTCCGCCAGCTTCAGGGAGAGGGCCGCGGTGCGGGTCTGCCCCTGGGAGGCAAAGCTGCGTGCCGGACGGCCGTTGATCTCGATTTCCAGATCGTCCTTATGGGCGCCGGTCAGGCACTGGCCGCTTTCCAGCTCCGCCTGCCGGTGCGCCTCCTGGTGCTCGCAGATATCGTAATAGATCTCCCGGGCCGGGGCGTATACATCCCTCACTGTGCTGACCGTCTTATAAGCGAGGCTCAGTTCCTCGCCCTCTCCGGAAAACTCCCGGTGGATGGGAGGCGCCGCCTCATTGAGACGGGCGGCGAAGGAAGCCCGATAGCGGATCAGCTGGGCCGAGGCCCGGCACATCCCGTCGGAAAACTCATCCAGCGTATCCAGCAGGGACGGCTTTTCCCGCCAGTCCTTCAGGATACGGGTCTTGTGCTCATACAGGCGATTGAACTGGGACAGGATTTCCCCGTAGCGGGGACGGATCTGGCTGATAGCGTTGTCCATCAGCCGCCGACGGACCGAGGCCCCCTCCTTGATCAGGTTCAGATCGTCCGGGCAGAAGAGCACCACATTGACCGTCTCCGCCAATTCGGCGCCGGTTTTCTTGACGCCGTTGACCAGGATTCGCTTGGTCATGCCCGGCCGCATGCGCATGTCGATGGTCTGCGCGCGGTCATGGCTGTAGACGTCCGCCAGGATCTGCGCTTCGGTATAGCCAAAGCCCACCAGTTCCCGGTCGAAGCGGGTTCGGAAGCTGCGTCCGCAGGAGAGCATGTATACAGCCTCCAGCAGATTGGTCTTCCCCTGGGCGTTCTGGCCGGAGATCACATTGGTGCCGGGCGCAAATTCCGCGGTATCCCATTCGTAATTGCGAAAGCCGTTGAGCGCGATCTTTTCGATTCTCATCGCTTTTCCACTTTCAGAACATTATCGGCAAAGTCAACCGTATCCCCCGGGCGGATCTTTTTGCCGCGCATGGTGCATACCTCGCCGTTCACCTTCACCATGCCCTCCTGGATCGCATATTTGGCCTCTCCGCCGGTACCCACCAGGGCGGCAAATTTCAGCAGGGAATCCAGCTTGATGAATTCGGTCTCTATCTGTATTGTTTCCATAGCTTCTCAGGCCCCGGCGCGCAGACGCACCGGCAGGATCATATAGGTAAATTCCTCGCTGCCGTCGGCAGCCTTGATCACGCAGGGAGAAGAAGCGGTGTTCAGGCAGAGGAACAACTCATCCTTTACGGCGGCCTTCAGCGCGTCCATCAGATACCGGTCGTTGAAGCCGATCTCCAGATCCTCACCGCTGCCCTCGCAGCCGCAGATATCCTCCGCCTTGCCGAGGGGCGTCACACACAGGCAGTCGATGGTGCTGTCCCCGAAGATCATGCGCACGGGATTGCTGTTTTTCTCACTGATAATCAGAGCCACACGGTCGATGACGGACATAATCTCATTCCGGTCCACCTTGATCTGATACCGGAAGTTTTCGGGAATGGAACGTTTATAGTTCAAAAATTCGCCTTCCAGACGGCGGGTGATCACCGTGGTCTCTCCGATCACAAAAGAGATGTGCTTGGCGCCGACGGAGATCCTTACCGGGTCATCCACATCGCCGCAGATGCGTTCGATATCGGAAAGGGCGGAGCCGGGCACCACAAAGCTGCAGTTTTCCAGCTGATCGCTCTCCAGCTTCTCACAGCGCTTGGCCAGGCGGTAACCGTCCACGGATACCAGAGTCAGCTCATTTTCCTCTACCTCAAACAGAGTACCGGTATAGATGGGGCGCACATCGCTGTCGGAGACGGCGAATATGGTCTGATTGATCATGCTGCGCAGGATCTTCTGCGGCAGGGAGACGGAATTCAGACCGTCTACATTGGGCATCTCGGGATAATCGTCCGCTTCCATGCCGATGATATGATATTCGCTCTTTCCGCATTTTACATTGACGTTGTTATTATCGTCCGCGGTGACGGTCACCATCCCGTCCGGGAGCTTGCGGATCATTTCCCCAAAGAGGCGCGCGTTGAGAACGATGGCGCCGGGCTGCGCGATGTCTGCGGCGGCCAGGGTGAATATCCCCTCTTTCAGATCATAGCCGGTGATTTTCAGATCCGCGCCCGCTTCCAGGAGCAAACCTTCCAGTGCGGGGATCGGGCTTTTGGATGCAGCAGCGCGGGAGGCGATGGCGCAGGCATTCTGCAGGATATATTTTTCGCATACGAATTTCATGACGGTTCCTCCTGAAAATACTTTTTGTAAAGAAAGATAGAAGTTTATTTTCGTAGTGATCGTAGTAGAAGAAAAAAATGTGGGAAAGCCTGAAAAAAGCTTGGGATCACAGGGTTTTATATGTTGTTATTTTTGTGGAAAAGAAAAGGGTTTTAAACAGTCTTTTCTAAAAATGAGTTTTCAAAAAAGGCTTTTTTCTTTTCCACGTTGAAAAGTTGAAAAACAGTGAAAGTTTTACAGAGCACTCATGTTGTTGGACGTGATGTTGGATGTAATATCCCGCACTATTCCAGCCATTTTAGAGTCCTTCTGCATCAGATCCTCCACTTTACGGATAGAGCTGAGCACTGTGGCATGATTGCGCCCCTCATATTGATCACCGATCTCATTGAGTGTCATTCCGGTAAGAGAGCGCATAAGATACATGGATACCTGTCTGGCCATGGCCACATTCTTTGCGCGGTTCTGACCACGAAGATCCTCTTCTTTGAGATTGTAGTATTTTGCAGTTTCTCGGATGATTCTTTCCGGTGTGGGAATATAGTCTCCTTCTCTTATTACGTCAGCAATGGCTATTTTTGCAGTTTCAATCGTGGGAGTACCCCCCATGAGGTCTATATATGCCGTGAGACGCTTGATCACGCCCTCCAATTGGCGAACATTGGAAGTAATTTCTTTGGCAATATAGCTGACTACATCATCCGGAAGGAAAAGCCCCAGCTGTGCCGCCTTGTTGCGGATGATGGCCATACGGGTCTCCAGATCGGGGGGCTGGATGTCCGCCATCAGACCTCCCTCGAAACGGGTGCGGAGACGGTCGTCCAGCAGCGACATCTCCAGAGGCGGACGGTCGGAGGTGATCACGATCTGATGACCGGCCTCATAGATATTATTAAAGGTATGGAAGAATTCGTTCTGGGTCTGCTGCTTGCCGGCGATGAACTGGATATCGTCCACCAGAAACAGATCCACATTGCGGTATTTGGTGCGGAATTCCTCGCCCGTGCCGTCCTTGATGGACTTTACCAGCTGATTGGTAAACTCGTCGCCCTTGATATAAGCGATCTTTTTGGCCGGATCCCGTTCATGGATGGCCTGCCCGATGGCCAGCAGCAGGTGGGTCTTGCCCAGACCGGAATTGCCGTAGATAAAGAGAGGATTGTAGTTTTTCCCCGGATTATCCGCCACGGCCACCGCCGCCGCGTGGGCAAACTTGTTGGAGTTGCCGACGATGAAGCGGTCAAAGGTGTAGCCTGCCATTTCCGGGAGAGAATTGTCCTCCTGCTTTTGAGAGACGAAGTCGTTGATCTCGTCTCCGGCCAGAACGATCAGGTCAAAGTCGCAGGAGAACAGATCGGCCAGGGCGTCCTTGATGATGTTGCCGAAACGGTCCATAATGATCCTGCGCTTGAAATCCGTCGTGGTGTGAAGGATCAGACGGCAGTCTTCAATGTCCACCGGCTCACAATCGGAAAACCATGTGGCGATGGCGGTAGGCGTCAATTTTTTTGAAAGGATCTTGATGATCTCATTCCAGATATCTTGCAGTGAATTCATGGATGCATACCTCAACAGACAGTATAATCTTAACCAACTTATTATAACAAAACTGTGGATAATATGCAAGATATAAATATAATATAGTAGAGAGTTTCCCACAAAAAAGAAGTCCGGCAGGGATCGGACTTCTTTTTTTGCAAGTATGTTGTTTACTTCTTGGCCTTGAGCTCTTCCAGGATAGCGGCCAGCAGCTCTTCGGTGGTGGGAGCGGGCTCGGCGGCTTCCTCTTCGGCAGCGGCTTCTTCCTCTTCTTTCTTTTTGGCCTTCTCCGCCAGATCGCGGGCCTTGTTGATGGCCTTGATGACGGCGAACAGGACCAGCGCGATGACCAGGAAGTTGATGATGGCGCCGATGAGGGTGCCGATACCAAGAACGATGGCTTCCGTATCCTCGGTGGCGGCGCGCAGGGTGATGTTCAGCGCGTCGGGATTGGGACTGTTGAACGCGAAGGCCAGCAGGGGGGTGATCACGTTGCCGACCAATGCGGTGGTGATGGCTCCGAAGGCGCCGCCGACGATGACGCCGATGGCCATGTCCATCACGTTTCCGCGCATGACAAAGGCTTTGAATTCATCCATAAACTTTTTCATTTGGGAATTCCTCTCTTTTCGATCATTTATTTGGAACCAGCACAGTAGTGCCGCCCATATACGGAGTCAAAACGGCGGGAATGGTCACGGTGCCGTCGGCCTGCAGATGATTCTCCAGGAAGGCGATGAGCATTCTCGGCGGCGCGACAACGGTGTTGTTCAGCGTATGGGGCAGATACATCTTGCCGTCCTCACCCTTGACGCGCATTTTCAGCCTGCGGGCCTGGGCGTCGCCCAGGTTGGAGCAGGAGCAGACCTCAAAGTATTTCTTCTGTCTGGGAGACCAGGCCTCGATATCGCAGGATTTCACCTTCAGATCCGCCAGATCGCCGGAGCAGCACTCCAGCTGCCGCACGGGGATCTCCAGGCTGCGGAACAGTTCCACCGAGAAGCGCCACATCTTTTCATACCAGGCCATGGAATCCTCGGGCTTGCAGACCACGATCATCTCCTGTTTTTCAAACTGGTGGATGCGGTATACGCCCCGCTCCTCGATGCCGTGGGCGCCCTTCTCCTTGCGGAAGCAGGGGGAATAGCTGGTCAGGGTCTGGGGCAGCTTGTCCTCGGGAATGATCTGGTCGATGAACTTGCCGATCATCGAGTGCTCGGAGGTGCCGATCAGATACAGATCCTCTCCCTCGATCTTGTACATCATGGCGTCCATGTCCGTCTGACTCATGACGCCCTCCACCACGTTGCCGTGGATCATAAAGGGAGGAATGCAGTAAATAAAGCCCTTGTTGATCATGAAGTCTCTGGCATAGGCCAGGACGGCGGAATGCAGCCGGGCGATATCGCCCATGAGATAATAGAAGCCGTTGCCGGAGACGCGGCCGGCGGCGTCCATGTCAACGCCGTTGAAGCTCTCCATGATCTCCGTGTGATAGGGGATCTCAAAATCCGGAACCACGGGATCGCCGAAACGCTCCACCTCCACATTGGCGCTGTCGTCCGGGCCGATGGGGACGGAGGGATCGATGATATTGGGGATGTTCAGCATGATGCTGCGGATCCGCGCGGCGTAATCATCCTCCAGCTTTTCCAGCTCCGCCAGGCGCTCGTCATTGCGCTTGACCTTGGCCATATTCTCGTCGATCTGGGCCTGGATGGCTGCCTTTTCCTCCTCGGCGGCCTTTTTCAACTTTCCGAAAAGAGGGCCGTTGGCCTTGCTCAGTTGATTGCGCAGGGCGCGCAGGTCGCTGGCTTCGGTGATGGCGGCGCGGTTTTTGGCGTCCAAGTCCAGGACCTCGTCCACCAGCGGCAGCTTGGCGTCCTGAAATTTTTTGCGGATGTTTTCTTTGACGGCTTCCGGGTTTTCCCGGACGAATTTGATATCCAGCATAGTCTTTTCTCCCGTATGATATGATTATATAAAGTTATACTTTACGACCCGCCCAGCTTCCGCAGGGCGTCGATCAGGGCTTCCCTGTCCTCGGCGCCGTAGAAGGACAATTCAATCCTTCCGCTGCGGCGGCCGTCGATCAGCTGCACCTTCCGTCCGAGCAGAGCGGACAATTCGGCGGACAACTCCGCCGCGTAATCGATGGTCAACCCGGCTTCCGTTTCCGGCGGGACCGCGGCGCGCTCCTTCAGGATTTTTCCCGCAAGCAACTCGGTTTTTCTAACGGAAAATGCCTGCTTGATCACCTGCCGGGCGGCTTCCAGCTGTCTCCCGCCGTCGGGGATAGGCACCAGGGCGCGTGCGTGTCCGGCGGACAGTTCGCCCTTTTCCACCAACTCCATGACCTGGGGACTGAGCGACAGCAAGCGCAGAGCGTTCGCAACGGCCGGCCGTGAGCGGCCGACGCCGCGGGCGACCTCCTCCTGAGATAAGCCGTAGTCTTCCATCAGGGTGCGGTAGCCTTTGGCTTCCTCAATGGGATTGAGATCCTCACGCTGCAGGTTTTCCACCAGGGCCAGTTCAGCGGTCCGGCGGTCATCGGCTTCCACGACACGAACGGGGATCTCCGTCAGGCCGGCCAGACGGGATGCCCGCCAGCGGCGCTCACCGGCGATGATCTGGTAATAACCGCTGTTCAGCTTTCGTACCAGAATGGGCTGGATGAGCCCGTACTGGGCGATGGATTCCGCCAGATCGTGCAGTGCTTCTTCGTCAAAGGATGTTCTGGGCTGATCAGCCCTGGGCTCCACCTTGCTGATCGGCAGGGTGAGCAGGCCGGGAGCATCCTCCTCCGGCTCGTTCCCGCCGAAGAGGACGTCCAATCCGGTACCGAGCCCCTTTTTTTCTTTTGCCATAGCGCCTCCTCAGCTTCTGCTGCGCAAATCGAATTCTTCCGCCAGAGCCATGTAGGCCTTACTGCCTTTATTGACCCGGTCGTAGACCACGCCCGGCAGCCCATGACTGGGCGCCTCGGACAGACGGATGCTGCGGGGGATGACTGTCTGATAGACCTGATCCTTCAGATGCTTCCGCAGCTCGTCGGCCACCTGCAGGGTCAGATTGGCGCGGCCGTCATACATGGTCAGCACGATGCCTTCCACGCGCAGCGTGCGGTTCAGGCGGCGGCTGCACATTTTGATGCTGGTCATCAGGTCGGCGATGCCTTCCAGGGCGTAATATTCGCACTGCATGGGGATCAGCACGCTGTCCGCGGCCACAAGGGCGTTGACGGTCAAAAGCTCCAGGGAAGGCGGGCAGTCGATGAAGATATAGTCATAATCGCTGTACAGGCGCAGCAGAGCATTTTTCAGGACATACTCGCGCCGGTCCCGGGAGATCAGCTCCACGGAGGCCGCGGCCAGCTCCTTCCCGGTGGGGATCACATCGCCGTAACGGGTGTGGACCACACAATCCTCGGCCAATTCGCCGCCGACCAGCATGTCGTAGGTGTTGGGGCGGGTCTTTTTTGAGACGCCCATGCCGGAGCTGGCATTTCCCTGGGGATCGCAGTCTACCAGCAGGACCCGCCTGCCCTTGAGAGCCAGAGCCGCACAAAGATTGACGCAGGTGGTGGTTTTCCCTACGCCGCCCTTTTGATTTGCAACTGCGATGGTTTTGGCCATATCTGCGCTCCCTGTGATTGATTCTGTTTGCCTATTATAGCAGTATAAGATCCGTTTTTCAATGTTTCACGTGAAACTTTTTCTTCGACATGTTTCACGTGAAACATCAGCCCACCAGCATGTCGATATCCGCGACGCTGAGCTCCCGGTGCAGCGCCAGATCAATGCCGTAGGCGATCAGCCGGGCAGCGGCCCGCACATCGCTGTCGATGGACCGGGGTGTGACAAACATGGCGGCCATGGCCGGATCCCGGGAAAGCAAGGACGCATCCATGACGGTAGGAACCCCCACGGCGACCACCGGGACGCCCAGGGCGTCCCGATCCAGGGCCTCCCGGTCATTGCCCACGCCGGAGCCGGGGGCGATGCCGGCGTCGCAGATCTGTACCGTGCGGCAGAGACGGGAGAATTCCGCACCCGCCAGAGCGTCGATGGCGATCACGCAGTCCGGGCACAGCTCGCGGCACAGCATCCGGACCTGCGCGGCGCTCTCCACGCCGGTAGTCCCCAGTACGCCGGTGCGGCACAGGGCGGTGGCGGTAAAGAAACGAAAATCCGCGGGCCGCTGCTTCTTCAGGTGGCGGGTGACCAAAATGCCGGAAGCTGCCAGAGAGCCAAGAGCGTCAGGCGTGATGTCCGGATTTCCCAGTGCGGCGATGAGTACCAGTTTGGGCGTCTTATGGGAAAGACAGCGGGCGACCAGCTCGCCGATGGCGGCGGCCGCCTCAGGAAAAAGCGCCGTTCCCCGTTCAAAACGATCGGGCAGCTCCAGAGTATAATAATGCCCTATGGGTTTTCCCAAACGCTGCGCGCCCTGCTCGTCCAGGATCTCCACAGCGGTGACGGGCAAGCCGCGCAATTGCTCCTGTCGGAACGCGACGCCCGGCAGCTCCCGGGCCCCGCCCCGGCAGCGCAGGGTCCGGGCCTCGCTCGCCAGGTCTGTTCTTCCATAATTTACCATTTATTACCAACCTCCAATCAATATATTGTGGTATTTTCCGAGGAAAAATATGCGAAACTACAAGGAGAAAAAATGAAAAGTTTTTTGTGAAAAAATGCTTGATTTTCAAACACATCTTTGTTATAATCACTAAACGCGAATGAAATTTTGCAAACTTTGTAGGAGGAGGTGGCGTTACAAGCATGGCCAACATCAAATCTTCTGCCAAGAGAGATCTGAAGTCCAAGGAACTCAGAGCCAAGAATCGCGCTGATAAGACTCAGCTCAAGACCATGATGAAAAAGTTTGACGCAGCTGTTGCTGAAGGCAACCGTGAAACAGCCGTCAGTGCCTATAAAGTTGCTGTTAAGACTGTTGACCGCGCGGCCGGTAAGGGTCTGCTGCACAAGAACAACGCAGCGCACAAGAAGTCCGCGATGGCGAACAAGCTCAACGAGATGGCATGATTTGCATCATCTGCAACGTGTAAGGGACGCAGGATTCTGCGTCCCTTTGCGTTTTTGGGCCCGGGACTTGACGGGGAATCGCCCGTCGGATTATACTTGCTTTTATAAATCCCGTGTTTACAATAGTAAGAGAGGAAGGGAGCGGCGCTATGGACAGAAAGCTGATGCTCATCATAAACCCGGCTGCCGGGCGGGGCGGATATAAGATCAATCTGGGCGACGCGCTGCAGATCCTGGATAACGGCGGCTGCCGGAGCACTCTGTTTTTTACACAGGACCGGGGCGACGCCACCCGCTTTGCGGCGGAGCATGCCGGGGAATATGATCTTGTAGCCTGTGTAGGCGGCGACGGGACCCTCAGCGAGGTGATCTCCGGCATGATGCAGCTGCAGGATCCGCCGCCTTTGGGCTACATCCCCATGGGGACGGCCAACGATGTGGCCACTACGCTGGGCCTGCCAAAGAACGACACCGTCGGCGCCGCCCGGCGCATCCTCCGGGGGGAGCTCCATCCTTTTGATGTGGGCGGCTTCGGCGATGACGGCTACTTTGCCTATATCGCGGCCTTCGGCGCCTTTACAGAGGTCAGCTATGCCACGCCGCAGAATCAGAAACGGGCGCTGGGCCATCTGGCCTATGTGCTCCAGGGCGCGGCGCAGCTGCCCTATATCGAGAGCTATAAGACCCGGGTGGAATATGACGACGGGGTGATCGAGGCCGATCTGGTCTACGGCAGCATGTCCAATTCCACTTCCGTCGCGGGCATCGTCCATTTGAAGGAAGAGATGGTCAGCCTGGGCGACGGCATGTCGGAGCTGGTGTTGGTCAAGAATCCGGGCAGCATGGAGGATTTCGGCGACATTGTGGGCAGCGTGCTGTCCCAGCGCTATGACAGCGACAAGCTGCTGATCCTCCATACCAAAAAGGCCCGCTTTACCTTTGAAAAGCCCGTGTCCTGGACGCGGGACGGCGAGGCCGGCGGAGCGCATCAGGTCCTGGAGCTGCGCAATTATGCGGCCCCCATCCGTTTTATCTTCTGAGCGCGGGGGATTTTGGTTGCAATCTCTCCGCCGGATGGCTATAATGATAGGGTCATTACAGAAAGGAACGATTTCACATGAAGCGTCAGAAAATATCGGGAATTTACGCGGATGCAGCCGCTTTTGACGGCCAGCACCTGACCATCTGCGGATGGGTCAGGACCGTGCGTGATATGAAAAATTTCGGCTTTATCGAGCTCAACGACGGCAGCTGCTTCAAGTCGCTGCAGGTGGTGTTCGAGCGGGCCGCCTTGGAAAACTACGAGGAGATCGCCAAGCAGAACGTAGGCGCAGCCCTGATCGTAAAGGGCACGCTGGTCCTGACGCCGGAGGCCAAGCAGCCTTTTGAACTGAAGGCGGATGAGATCGCGGTGGAGGGCACTTCCACGCCGGACTATCCCCTGCAGAAGAAGCGCCACAGTGTGGAGTTTCTGCGGACCATCCAGCATCTGCGGCCCCGCACAAATCTGTTCTCCGCCACCTTCCGTGTGCGCAGCGTGGCTGCCGCCGCAGTGCATGAGTTTTTCCAGAGCCGGGGTTTCGTGTATGTGCACACGCCCATCATCACCGGCTCCGACGCCGAGGGCGCCGGGCAGATGTTCCGGGTCACCACCCTGGACCTGAACAATCTGCCCCTGAAAGAAGACGGCACCGTGGACAACAGCAAGGACTTTTTCGGCAAGGCTACCAACCTGACCGTGTCCGGCCAGTTGAACGCGGAGAACTTTGCCATGGCCTTCGGCGATGTGTATACCTTCGGCCCCACCTTCCGCGCCGAGGTGTCCTATACCCAGCGCCACGCGGCGGAGTTCTGGATGATCGAGCCGGAGATGGCCTTCGCGGACCTGCATGACTATATGGACACGGCGGAGGACATGGTGAAGTATATCATCAACACCGTGCTGGAGCGTTGCCCCCAGGAGATGGCGTTCTTCAATCAGTTCGTGGACAAGGGCCTGCTGGACCGTCTGCACAACGTGGTCTCCAATGAATTCGGGCGCATCAGCTACACCGAGGCGGTGGAGATCCTCCAAAAGAGCGGGAAGAAATTCGATTATCCGGTCCGGTGGGGCATCGACCTGCAGACGGAGCATGAGCGTTATCTGACCGAGGAGGTTTTCTGCAAGCCCATTTTCGTCACCGATTATCCCAAGGAGATCAAGGCCTTCTACATGCGCCTCAACGACGACGGCAAGACCGTTGCCGCGGCGGACTGCCTGGTCCCCGGCATCGGCGAGATCATCGGCGGCAGCCAGCGCGAGGAGCGGCTGGACGTGCTCACCGCGCGGATGGCCGAGCTGGGCTTGAAGGAAGAGGATTATTGGTGGTATCTGGACCTGCGCCGTTACGGCACCTGCCGCCATGCGGGCTACGGTCTGGGCTTTGAGCGGCTGGTCATGTACCTGACGGGCGTCAGCAACATCCGCGACGTGGAGCTGCACCCCCGTACCACCGGCAACGCGGACTTTTAAGAAGCTGCAGCTGTCCAACTGACCGGAGAGACAGAGCGTTCATCGGTGATTTGGACGAGCATGGGGAGATTGTGAAGAGGGGATGGGATTCCCCTCTTCACGTTCAAATAAGCAAAAGCAGAAACTTCTTTCAAAAAGGTTCTGTTTTTGCCCATTAAGCTGCAGGCAGCTTAATGGGCGGCTCATTGGCCGCCCATAAATCCTATATTGAGGAAAACACATGAAGAGAACGAAACGCAAAAGTGTCTGGCCCGTTATCCTGACCGTTCTGCTGGTCCTGCTGCTGATCCCGCTGGGGGCTATGGGCTATTTCTACGTGCGGGATCAGATCGCCATTTCCAAGATCCCGGAGCTGCAGCTGAGCGACATCTCCTTCCTGGAGGGCTCTGATATGACGCCGCAGCCGGAGACGGAGCTGGGGCAGGCCCTGTTCCAGGCCCGGCGGAATGCCTGGCAGTGGGGCACGGTGGGCGAAGCCGTATACACCGGCGGCCCCAAGGACCGCAGCGTGGAGCAGACCGTATATGTCACGACGCTGGATGTGGAGCAGCTGACGGCGGGCCTGGACGCGGAGGTGCAGGAAGCTCTCAGCCAACAGGCCCTGGAAGCCTTGCGCTCGGACCAGGTCTACGGCGAAGACGGCGCCTATCGCCCGGAGCTCAGCCGCCGGGCCTTTGAGCGCGCTTTGGAGGCGCGGCTGCCCCAGGCGCATGAGCATGTGCGGCGGCAGGAGGCCGCCGTGACCTTTGACTGGTACCCTGAGCTGGAGCGTTGGCTCCCCCGGGAGGACGCGGCGTTCCACACGCTGCAGGATCTGCGCACGGAGATGAACCGGGATACGGACGCCCTGGCGGACGCCCTGTATGAGGCCGCGGCGGCGGCGCTGGAGCCGGTGTATAAGACCTACGGGCCTCTGGATGAATACGCCGTCAGCGGCCCGGTCCCAACGGCGGCCTTTTTCGGGGAGACAACAGATCCGGCGGAGGTGGCGGAGCTGCTGCGCAGCGTGACCGCCCAGCGCCTGATCGACGGACAGGACCTGGTCTGGAATCCGGATATCGCGTTGTATTCGGACACGATCCGCTATTACATGGATGATACCCTCCTGGTGATCGTCTGGCAGGAGGTGGAGGCCGAAGCGGTCGGCACCTTTGCCGAGGTGTTCGTGGCGGACGGCTCTCAGCTGCGGCGCAAGATCTCCGGCGACCAGGTGTTCGACCTGAACTTTAAGACCACTACGGACTTCTGCGCGGACGCCAACGCCGTGCTGGCGGTGGGCGGCGATTATTACTACCACGACCGCAACTGCGGCATCAGCGTCTATCAGAGGCAGATCTGCCGCTTCGACCCGGTGACCTGCGACACCTGCTACATCACCGGCGACGGCGATATGCTGTTTTCTTATCGGCATCAGTTTGAGACCCAGGCGGAGGCGGAACAGTTCCTGGCGGAAAACGACGTGCTGTTCTCCGTGGCCTTCGGCCCGGTGCTGATCGACAACGGCGTGGACGTGACTCCGGACCACTATCCCTGGGGGGAGATCAACGACACCTATGCCCGCAGCGCCATCGGCATGCTGGGGCGGCACCACTATCTGACCATGAACATCAACTGCAGCACACCCGGCCAGCCCACCTATAATCTGGCGACCCTGCGCCAGGCGGCAGACGCCATGGTGGAGCGGGGCTGCATCAAGGCCTACACCCTGGACGGCGGACAGACCGCCACCACGGCCTTTCACGGAGAGCTGATCAATCCGGTCCAGTTCGGAGCGCAGAAGGCCATCAGCGATGTGATCTATTTTGCCACCGCCGTACCGAATCCATAAACCACAAAAAGCATGAACGCTGTGACAAGTTCGTCACAGCGTTTTCTTTTGCTTACCTATTAAATATATCCCCGGGATCAAAACGAAGGCCACACCCAGATTCAGGATCGGGATCAGGCGCTCGGACCAGAAGCGCAGGCTGCCTGCATCCGGCGCCAGCAGAAGGCCCAACAGAATGAGCACGGCGCCGCAGAGCGGGATGACCCGGCGCCCGCCGCGCAGATCCCAGCGTCTCTGGCCGTGATCGGCCGGGTCCATACCCAGGGCCAGGCGCAGACAATACTGCGCGGCGTAGAGCAGAACGGCGCTCAGCAAAAAGTCCGGGAAGACCCAATAGGTGACCACCAGGGCCTCGACGCGCTCCAGGCTGCGAAAGAAGACCAGGTTCCGCACCAGCGTGAAAAAGGGCTGCGTCAGCCGGGCGCAGAGCTCCGCGCCGAAGCTGCCGATCACTGCGGCGCTGAGCAGCGTCAGCAGCAGGGTGATGCGCACAAGCCAGGCGGTGGTCTGGCGGTAGGCGTTCGGCTCCTTCGGCGCGTCGGCCAGCAGGAAGCAGGCGCCATACATGCCGAAGACCAGGATATTGAGTACCGGCAGCACCCCCCGTGCTGTGGGCGCCGCGTCATATACCGTCAGCGGCAGCAGATTGCTCCTGTCCACCGACAGCAGGCCGAAAAACAAGACGGTCAGCAGGACGAAGAGCATCATGGGCAGCACCATGCGGCCCGCCCGGACAAGGGTCCGGAGCGAGCCCAGCGCACCCAGCAGGGCCAGCAGACCCAGGGTGACGGAAAAGACGGCTGGGCTGCTGTGGGGGAATACGGTGACCACATAGCGCTCTGCGCCGGAGCGGAGCACGAAGCCGCCGTAGAGCAGCAGCCAGGCGGCGAAAAACAACAGTACGCCCTTGCCCAGGGCGCCGCCGAGACTGCGCTGCGTCAGCTCGGCAAGCCCCTCCCCTTCCCGCCGCAGCTCCATAAAGCGGCACAGGAAACGCAGATAGAGCAGCAGCGGCGGCAGAGCGGCCGGCGCCGAGAACCAGGCGGCACGGCCTGCCGCGGCCGCGGTGGCCGAGGGCAGCAGACGCAGCGCCGGGACCAGAAGCAGCAACGTACACAGGCTCAGCAATTGCCGGCGGTTGAAGCGGTATTTTGTGTGCACGGAGGAGTCCTCCTCTCAATCCATATCATGTCCATGGCGCAGCTCGCCCCGGACGGCGATGCTCAGCTCCAGCGTGGGCAGCAAGGGCCCAAGGGCTTGATCCATCCGGCGATATTCCAGGGGAGCGGCCTGCTCGATCCGGTCTGCCAGACCCAGGAAATCGGCTTCCAGGTTCCGTGCGATCCACAGTACGGCGCCGATCTGATCGGATACGGCCGCCTCCAGCTGCCCGGTCAGGTAATCCGCGCTTTCCACGGCGGAGAGGGAGGCGCTGCCGGATTCCAGCAGCGCGGCGCTGACGTCTGCGTAGATTTCGATGCCCCGCAGGCTTCCGTCCTCCGCCCAGAGCGGGCGCAGGCGGGTGCCGCCCCGGTTGATCTCCAGGGTGACCGGCGCGCCGAAGCGGTCCCGGACCACCAGGTCCCGGACGCCCACGGTGTTGGTCAGAAAGCCTACACCCAGCGTCATCTCCGGGCCGATGAATTCGCGGAGCTTTCCGTCTTTGATCACGGCGTAGGACCCGGCGGCGGTCGTTTGGAAAGCAGACGCTTTCTCCGGCACCGCGGGTTCCTGTGCCGCGTTTTCGGGCGTTTCCGCGTCATCCGTTTCCGTGTCCTGGGTATCGGGCTCTTCGGCGGCGGGTTTTTCTTCAGCTGCCGGGCCGTACTCCAGCGCACAAATCAGCGCGCAGCCGCTGCGGGCGCAGCGTTGGAGCACTTCCGCCGCGGTGAATACGTGCCCTCCCAGCTGCATGTCCAGCTTGGATTGGGCGGCCTGAAGGGCTTCGGATACGCCCTTCTCCCCATTGCCGACGGCGGACATGGCCTCCTGGGCGGTGGCGCCCCGAAGGATGAAAAGGGGCATGTCCATCCGGGCGTCCGGGGAGCGGCAGATATAGGACAGATAGGGCTCGATGCTCTGCCTGGCCGCGTCCTCACCGATCAGGATGTGCTTCAGGTGGCCGGTGAACAGATCCTCTTCCACGGAATGCAGCCGCGCGGCCTCGATGGCGGCGGAGATGGATTCCCCTGTGCCGCTGAAGCACAGGGGAGCGCTCCCGCTGCGGTCCTCCGCGGCGGCCAGCGTGACCGTCACCCCGCCCGGGGCGAGGTCCAGCCCCATGGTCTGCATGACCCGCAGCTGTTCCACTTCCCGGTAGTTGGCGTAAATAGAGCCGCAGCCATACAGCGGAAGTATACATATAATTAATAACAGCACAAGTGCGCGTTTCATCTTTGCCGCCTCCTGTCCTGCGTCCGCAGCAGCGGATCGCGGAGCTTGTTCCAGGGCTTGGGCGGGCGCAGCACCAGGCGCAGAAAGCCCAAGGGCTGTCCGTCGCTGAGGGGCGCGGTGTAGTTGACGCCGAAGCTGTCCAGGTCGCCCAAATGCATGAGCAGCAGGCAGCAGCCCACGCCCACGCCGAAGAGACCCCCGGCGATGGCGCCCAGCAGCAGGCTCAGACGCGTCAGCCGCACGGCAAAGGCCAGATCCTGGCTGGGCAGGGTATAGCAGGCGATGCCCGAGACGGCCACTACGATGATGGCGATGGGAGAGACCACTTTCGCCTCCACAGCGGCCTGACCCACGATCAAGGCGCCGATAATGGATACGGTATCGCCGATGGGATTCGGCAGCCGCAGCCCGGCCTCCTGCAGCAGGCTGAAAGCCGCCAGCATCCCCAGCATCTCCAGCGCGGTGGAAAAGGGCACGTCCTGCTCCGCCTCGATGATGGACAGCAGGAGCCGGGTGGGGATCATCTCCTGGTGGTACATGGCCACCGCCGCATAGACCGCGGGCAGCAGCGCGCTGAGCGCCAGGGCCAGATAGCGCAGCATGGTCAGCAGCGAGGCGACGGTGAAGTGCATGCTGCTGTCTCCGGTCACCTTCATGAATTCGGCATAGGTGACCGGCAGGATCAGCCCTACCGGCAGGCCGTCGACCAACAGGCCCACCCGCCCGTCCAGCAGGTGCATGGCGAAGCGATCCGGCCGCTCCGTGTGCAGCAGCTGCGGGTAGGGGGACAGAGGCGCGTCCACGATATATTCCTCCAGAGTACCGGCGCTGAGCAGCGCGTCCACGTCCAGCGCATTCAGCCGGCGGACCAGCTCTGTCACGACCTCCGGGGCGGCCAGGCCTTCTACGAACATGATTGCGACCCGGGTGTGGGTCTTGCGCCCCACCGTGCTCTCGGCCAGCTTCAGCTTCGGGCTGCAGATCCTGCGGCGCACCAGCGAGGTGTTTGTGCGCAGGGTCTCCACGAAGGAGTCCTTGGCCCCTTTCAGAGATTTTTCCAGAGTGGGCTCCGAGACGGCCCGGTTTTCCTTGGTGCGCAGCTCAAAGGTCAGCGCGGCCTGCAGGCGCGTGAAAACGATGGCGCAATGCCCGTGGGTCAGATCTGAGACCAGACTGTCCAGATCCCGCCGCAGATGTACCGAGCAGCGGTAGACCGCACCCTGCAGGATCCGGTCCATGCAGGCCTCCTCGCTGTCTATGCCGCCGGCGCGGGCTGCCTGCGTCAGGGGGCGCAGCATGTCCTCAGTCACCTCGCCGCCGGAGACGAGACCGTCCAGCCAGCAGACCAAAAGGGTCAGCTGCCCATCCAGACCAAAGTCGATCCGCCGGGTCTCAAAATCCCCGCAGGCGGCAAAAAGCGCGGACAGGCTCTGGCCGGAGACAGCCGCCGTATATTCCGGCGTCCGTCTGGGATGGGGCGGCGGAAGTTTTTGTTGTTGCTTATACATATGGTGTAGTATTTCCCAAAGAAATCGCAATATTTAGTGGGTCAAATTTTTCTTGAAAATTCCCGGTTTTTTGCGAAAAAAGTTGTTGACACGGGCGAAAAACGGTGTTATATTAGCCAAGCGCCCGAAGGTCGGGGGCTCCGCTGAGAGGCGGAGCGGGAAAAATTTTTTTGGATTTTGAAAAATTTTTCTTGACAACCGATATCGATTATGATACTATAATCGAGCTGCCGCCGAAAGGCGGGGGTGAGCGTGCACCTTGAAAATTGAACAATGCAAGAACAAAAGCTTATGCTAAATAAGCACCAGAGAAGGGTTCTTTAACCGGCTGGAAACAGCTGGAAATAAAATTCTTTTGAGAGCTG
>Ga0310695_10000841_pt1 | contig 75679 bp, 80 predicted proteins | sample RumenRJG_04DNA_FD_203882 | JGI IMG/M metagenome (GOLD analysis project Ga0310695, IMG submission 203882) | Bovine rumen microbial communities from Lethbridge, Alberta, Canada - RJG_04 (v2) (version 2) | ecosystem: Host-associated > Mammals > Digestive system > Stomach > Rumen | place: Canada... | reverse complement strand
CACATGTTTATCATGAATGGGATGATGATGCATCTGTCTTTATGTATGTTTATATACACGCGTATGTCTACTATTATTTCTTGTATTATTATATATAATATATATAATATAATATATTATAATATTATTTATATCAAGAATATAAATCTAGATAATACTAGAAATAATAATATTTGCAGGTATAAAAGCACATTTGTCATACGTTCTTACTACATAGTACATTCGTCACACTAAAAAATATCCTCCCGAATAATCGAGAGGATATTTGCATATTCAGAAAAACGACAACTGGTTATTAATCCAGCTGATCTGCTCAGCCTGATGGATTACTTCACCTTCCTGCAAATTACCGACAAGGAATGGAGAAGCCGGATTGTGTAAGCTCATATTGCGTTTGACGTTTTCTCTGTTGGAGTTAGCGTAGCAGTAGCGGCAGAGGTGAGCGCAGGTATCATAAACGCCTATATCAGTACCAAGAATGCAGCTGCATTCCGAACGGAGTGACTTCTTTTTTGGTACATTTAGGGAGCAACCAATAGCAGCCTCAAATGTCTCTTTGGTCATGCAGCCATTACAATCCACGCCGTATGGTGCAAGGTCGTTTCCTTCAGCACAGGCTTTTATCGTTATACCGTAACGCTTTCCGATAGCTGCAAAAGCCTTTCCGATAGCTGCACGCTCCTGCGGAGAGACTGTTTTGACCTGAGGAAAGTTGCGAAGGACCTTCTCATACAGGTCGATGAAGCTGATAACGCAAACTTTTGTATAACCTGAGAGGGTTCTGCACATCTCCTCGAAGTCGGATATGTGACGCTTGACTGAATAAGTGCTGTCAACAAATATCGGATCATACCTCCAGACGATACAGTTGACTCCTACAGCTTTCGACAGCGTAATAAAATCCTGCATAACCTTTTCCTTCGGAGGAACGTTTGGCTCGATGTCCTTGCCGTATGGAGTTATAGTCACGAACCAGTATTGGTTGAAGCGACTGAGCTCGTCCAGGTATTTCAGCATCGGAGTTGGATTCTTAGTGCAGAAAGATATACAGTCCACAACTTCCGGAGACAGCTCATAGCGGGTAATCCAGTCCTGACGATATGGATTCCGCACAAGCACATATCCTGCTCTGATCCTGTTCATGAACCATTCAGAGTAAAATGCAGGGATATCTGTCCTCATTCCTGTGTTTAAAATCATAATTCTCCCTATTCTCTGCGGCAGTGGTGTTTCCCTATCACTGCCAGAAACTATATATTTCACAGCTTAGCCGCCCGTAATGGGCGGTGATGCTGTAGCAGTAATGCTCTGTGTCTTTCTTGACAGTGCGATCCGATGCGGGAACGATACAGGCGACAGTATTTATGACGAGAGGGATTTGTTGGTGCTGTTAGATATAAACTCATTCATCCTCGTGCCTCAGTCATATAAGCATTATACAGCTTTGAGCAGCGTTTGTCGAGTTGTTCATATAAATCCCTGACTTCAGGGTTGTCAGAACAGTGCAGATACTTCATCGATTCAAGTCGTGTGATCTTTGATTTATGCTTTCGATAAAAAGCTGCAGGAGAAGCTGCTTCATATGACAATACTTTCAGATAGTGCTGCAGTTTTTGAACAAAATCCACTTTTGTTTCGAGACTTTTACAGCGCTCTTTGGCTTCTTGCAAATGCAGTATGATATCATCTGCCTGGTTAATAGGCGCAAAATAGAACGATCTGAGCTGTTCCAACGTATATGCCGTTTTCTCTAAGACATCAGATACATGCCCAAAAATAGTCGGTTCCATATGTAAAACGTAGTCAACGATCTGGCGATTTATTGCATCAGCATCCAGCTTTGTAACCGAAAGCCAATAGATATAATTTGGATCAGCTTCGCCTATCAGGATCACATCATTATTGAGAGCATAATATGCCTGAATGCAACGGTGTTTGAGATCCGGTGTATAATTGGGTGCACAAGCAGTATCCACTGTAAGACAATTATATTCCTCAACTTTCATCATTTACTCCAATCACATTGTTCAATTTTAAACAAACATACTCATTCATTACCAAGCATCACAGCCTCTTTGAGTGTGATTCTTCTTTTATCTATAGATTCTTGTAGAAGGCCATTATTCTTTGATCTTTCAAGTAGTTCACGATATTCCGACTTACTAAGTTTATGAACCGTAGTTTCAGAACCTAAAGCTGCAGAAGAAGAAACGACGTATTTTGTAATACATAGCAGGTCACCACTTTTGGAAATACCAACATAAACATCAGAATCGGAATAGTCATGACTAATATGCACTGCAAACAGAATTCGGTATTCTATTGATTTATCATACAATCGTGTCATCTTATTATTCCCTTTCATGCCGATTTACTGTGGACATCTTCCAATTATTTTATTATATCACAAGACCATACAAAAAGTCAACGAGAGGAGCTAATGCACATCGGTATTTTCAGCGGACTGTTCCGGTCAAGTGACAAGCCGAACGACAGCTACGAAAGCCCGTCCTATAGCTATTTCTACGGACGGACTCATTTAGGCAAACGGTTATTCCTATTATTTTGAAATTTGATATGTATATAATTACTATGTAATTCATTTTTTCAAAAAAAGGCCTTTTAGCGTGTTTTCCTTCGATATTTTCTATTTTTTTGATTCTCCATATGTATATTATTAATATGAATACATTACGCGCGTATTCAATTAATAATAGAAAGGAGGCTATAACATGTTCGACAATAACCGATATCTCACCTGCGGTGTAGACAGCACTATCCCCATAGAATTACAGCTGTTCCTGTGGGAGTGTGTTGACCGACTGCCTGCTCCGAAAGACTACTTACAGGTGTTAGAGCTTAAGCCTGTAGGCAACTTACAGTCGATAACGCACAGTTCAGAAGAACCGGAGTATCACATGGAGTACCTGCTCCCGCTGGAGGTTCCAATTACGGAAAAGCTGTACATCATTGATGACGGCGACCACAGCACAATGCTGCTAGCAAACGAATATTAAGCACGAATGCCAGCCCCTTCGGGGGCTGGTTCTTTCTATTTATGGAGGTAAAACAATGGAAGAAAAATTATACTGCTCCCACTGCGGAGCGCTTATCGGTGAAGATGAAGACTATGAGGAAGTGAATGGCGAGATAGTCTGCACCTCATGTTATGAGCATCACACAACAACCTGCGATAGATGTGGGAATACCATTTGGCTCGATGACAGTTTTGGCGATGAATACACCACACTCTGCCGACATTGTTACGAAAATCACTATACACGCTGCTCCTGCTGTGATGCCCTTTTACACGAAGATGATGCTTACCATCTTGACGGTTATGATTACTGCTCGGAATGCTACCACGATGAAGTCGATAAATCGCGTAGTATCCACGACTACGGCTATAAGCCCGAACCGATTTTCTATGGTAATTCTGAGCGATATTTCGGCGTTGAGCTGGAGATTGATGGAGCAGGCAAAGACAGTGATAATGCTGATGAATTGCTTAGAATAGCCAATTCTGACGGCAACAGCGAGCACATCTATATCAAGGGTGACGGCTCGCTAGATGATGGAATGGAAATTGTCACGCACCCGATGTCCCTGGAATATCACAAGCAGTTCTGCTGGGAGGAACTGCTGAAGACGGCTATATCTATGGGATATCGCTCGCACCAGACATCTACCTGCGGCTTGCATATCCACGTCAATAGGAACAGTCTCGGCGATACTCACGACGAGCAGGACGAGGTAATTTCAAGGATTCTGTTCTTTGTCGAAACGCACTGGGCAGAGCTGTTAAGATTCAGCCGTCGCTCTGAGTATAGTATGAATCGTTGGGCAGCTCGATATGGTTACGAGAAGACAGGACGCGAGATACTGGACAAGGCTAAGAAAGGAAACAACGGCAGGTACGCTGCCGTAAATCTTATGAACTACGCAACTATCGAATTCAGGCTGTTCCGAGGCACTCTCAAATACAACACTCTTATTGCGGCAATTGAGCTTGTCAACGCTATCTGCGATATTGCTATCAATCTTACCGATGAAGGTATCGCCAATATGAGTTGGAGTGAGTTCGTAGGCACACTTACCGAGCCTGAGCTTATTCAATACCTGAAAGAACGCAGGCTCTATATAAATGAGGATATCAACACTGAGGAGGATTTATAATGGGACTATTAGCTGATTTATTCGATATTGACAAGGAAACCGAGCAGGACATCCGAGACATTATAAAGATTATAGGTATTATCGCACTTATAGCAGGCGGAGCAGGTGCGGCAGGAAATGTCTTGGACCTGCCATTTATCGACGAAAAGGAGGAATGATAATATGTGTAGTTTATTTGGATGGCTCGATTATCAGGGTATTATGCCGCACAGAATGCTGAGAAAACTTACGCAAGCTCTGGCTAATGCTGCTGAGGAGAGAGGAACAGACGCAGCTGGTATCAGTTACGTTCGTAACGGTGAGGTCGTTATATATAAGCGCCCCAAGCCAGCTCACAAGCTTCATTTCAATCCGCCTGACGGTACTGCTGCTGTCATGGGTCACACCCGCATGACAACGCAGGGAAATGAGAAATTCAACTACAACAATCATCCTTTCGCCGGTATAGCCGGCGATACAAGTTTCGCATTTGCTCACAACGGAGTTCTGTGGAACGATAAGGAACTGAGGAAGGACAAACTTATCCCTGATACCCACATCGAGACAGACTCCTACGCAGCATGTCAGCTTATTGAAGCACAGCAGAAGCTTGATTTCGACAGCCTAAAGTATATGGCTGAGACAGTCGAGGGCAACTTCACGTTTACCGTACTTGACGAGCATAATAGCTTATATATTATAAAAGGAAGCAACCCGATGTGTCTGCTGCACTTTCCGGTGCTTGGGCTGTATGTATACGCTTCCACCGAAAGCATTATGAAGAAAGCAGTTAAGCAGGTAGGTCTTCACAAGTTTGCAATAGAGCGGGTTGAGACTAATGAAGGCGATATACTCTGCATAGATAAGAACGGTAAGGTCACACGCTCTGAGTTCGAGCCTAAGATTTATCGTTCAAAGTACGGAAGTTGGTACGATTACGATGATTCTTCATATTATAATATGCACGAGGAGATACTGCTCGCATACTGCGGGTGCTATGGAGTGGACAGCTCAGATGTTGAACTCCTGCTTGAGTATGGCTATACCTGCGACGAGATCGAGGATATGCTCTCAGACCACGATCTGCTTCAAGAGGCTCTGCGTGATGTGAAGTATATGTGTGGAGAGGATATCTATGAATCTTGCTATGGAGGAGCATTCTGATGGGAAAGATTGGATATATCCGCGTCTCGACTGAGCATCAGGAGACCGCCCGACAGGAAGCAATCATGAAGCAGTATCAGGTTGAGCGTGTTTTTGCAGAGAAGATGTCCGGTAAGAATGCTAACCGTCCCGAGCTTAAAGCCATGCTTGAATATGTTCGCGACGGAGATACCCTGTACATTGAGAGTATCAGCAGACTTGGAAGATCAACACGCGATCTGCTCAATATTATAGACGTCCTTCAGAAGAAAGGCGTTACTCTTGTCAGTAGCAAGGAGAGCATCGATACCAACACTCCGCAGGGACGCTTCGTCCTGTCAATATTCGCAGCACTTTCAGAGCTTGAACGCGAACAGACCTTACAGCGCCAGCGTGAGGGGATAGCCATTGCCAAGTCTCAGGGAAAATACAAAGGTCGGCAGCCTATCGCTATAGACTGGGTGAAGTTCGGACAGTTGTATGAACAATGGAAGTCCGAAGATATCACAGCCGTGGAGTTCCAGAAACAGATGGGACTTCGAGCAAACACATTCTACCGCAGAATTAGAGAGTACGAGAGTAAACTATAGGACTGGAGCCGGCATTGACCGGCTCCGTTCTTTCAATAGGGTGTCCGCTTTCATTGCAATATTTCAAAAGCGAAAAAACCATTTCTGTGAAATAGTTTTACGCTATGTCAATAGACTACGGTCTATTGAAACTCCATCTTTTACAGTTTATCTATAACACGAAGTATACGTTCAATACAAGCGTTAAAATCTGATATCATCAAGTCGAAAGGATTGTACTTAAACTCTTTAGAACTCTTTATTTTGTATTCATCACACGTTATTCTGTATTCATCGTTTCCTATATTACGTGCAAACATTATTAGTTTAGGAAAATCTTTTTCCATTCCCTGTTTAGGTGTGAGCAATTCGATCAAATCAGCACACAGACTTTCTAACTCAGAAGAGATTTGCTTATATTCTTTTATGAGTGATTTAATCTTGATCTTTAGATGAGGTATCCAATTCTCGTCCTCTTTTGAGTCGGTAAGATTTTTAAGTTCATGCTGCTTGTTACATAACTCACCAGTCTGACTCTTTAACCTACGCAATGCCGATTGGATTAAATCACATAATCTAACCAAAGCCTGTTTCTCAGGCTCAGTAAACGTGTAGGAAAGAACTATGTTGTTCTTATCTGATTTAAGATTACCTTCTGAAATAATTGGTTTTGAACGCTTTTTAGCTGATACATTTTTAAGTATAGAAGCATACAACTCAGCAATCGTTTTCGATACATCATCAATATCATCTTCGTCTACACTTAGCTGATATCTGTGAGCAAACTCTATCAGCTTTGATTCATCATAATCTTGTAACTCTTCACTATAGCGTTCTTGGAATTCTGAGTCGAATTCTGTTTCAAGCCGTGGAAGTAATTTGGTTAGGTCATTTTTACCATGATAATACTTACTAAGCTGGCTATACTTGCTTGGATCAATAAAAGCTTCATCTTTATCGTTTGTTAGCGTAGGAAATATAACATCGATTGTGTCCTTGTCCTCAAGAGCTAGTCCCATTTTAAGTAAATCCTTTGTAAATATAGCCATTGCCGTTTTATTGCCATCGATAATCTCATGAAAAGTAGTAGCATATCTTGAAAACTCTGTGCCGTTTTTGGACATTCCGATTCCTCCTTTGATAATGGATCTATCATTATTATATACCGTTCAACGAGATGGGATGAGACCACAAGCCTGTGATCTCATCTCGTCTTGCCTCCAAAAATATAATACCATTATAACATATGAAAATGCCAGCGACAATACGCTGCCTGCAAAAAATATGTTAAAGGCTTTGAAATGCGGTAAAAAAATAATTCAATTTTGAAGAGGCTGAGAAATGGGGCTTTTTCAGCCGATGAAGGAACATGATTTATTTCATCACCGCAGTCAAAGGCTTACGAAAAATTTATTTAAGGAGATGGGATGATATGAACACACCCTCGTCTGCGCCGGTTCCGGCGCAACAAGCAAGTAGGACGACCAATCTTGAAGCTCAGTATGCAGCTGCGATAGACACTTCGGCTGCGCTGGTGAGTTTTCAACAGAGACTTGGTCTCAAACTAACACTCTACGGCAAAAATTTTAATAAGCTCGAAGGTAAATTTGACAGCATTTCTGACCTTCTGAAAAATCCGATTTTTCTCTCCCGACTGAGCCAAGAACTCTACGTCAGTGACAACGAGGGGACGATTTGGTTCAAGCTGAAGCTACGAAACGGCAAATTTGTTTCAGCCTCTTTTGTTATGTCTTTTAAGTTGAATTGGATTAAAATATATAACGAATATTTACCTGGATTTGACTTCCTTGTTGTCGGTTACACGCCGGGAATCGGTAACGTTCCGGCTGCGACAGCTGCGATTCCTCGAATCAAGTATACGTCCGAGGGAATACTGAGCTGTTTTCCGCAACTCCAGGGGCAAACAGCAAATGAGACTAAGGAAATCGGTAAACTCCTACTATATATAATTGGTAGTAAAATAGCTGTTCCTTCGCCAGATTCCTTGGCTTACGTAGGTAATAAACAAGGATTCGTGACAAATATAGACGGAAAAATACGTTTCTCTCCCCCTCGTTTTCTTCAAGAGGAGATATTCGAATTTCTTCCAAAGGGAGTTACAAGCAGACAATTTCCGCTGAATAGCTCCCGTTTTGAAAATCTTACCCCTGTTTTGGAACCGCTATTCTCAGCACAAAAAACGTTTCAGTTGTTACTATTGTACAGACTTGCGAGTTGGCATCAATCCTTTTTCGCCAAGAAGGATATATACGCGGATAATACGCTTATTGTAAAACCTGCTACAATGATTCCCACCAACTTACCCGTTGCGTTGCTGAAGAACACTCGTTACGACTCTCTTGACGCGCCACCGGTAGGACCTAATATCAAGCCCCTGAAGTTCGAGCTTGATAATGTCAACGATGGCATGGTTGTAGCTGTAGATGTATATGCTGCCGACCAAATCAAAAAGGCAGAAAAAGGTTACGACCTATTTATCAACGATACAAGCGGAGCAGTAGGCAACGATGAAGCTGTATATCATATTACGGCACTCATATCGCAGTTTGCTGATTTTTACATTCCGACGGATAAGCGTTGTGTACTTGAGTTCGGAGATATGACTGTAGAATACTCGGTCGAGGCTTATAAGACAGCACTCAAACGCTTGGATGCTAATTTGATTTTGAGAACAGAAGATGGTTGCAAAGATAGAAGCTTTATAATTGCTTTCAACAATTACGTCGACGATGTTCAAAAAAACATTCCGAACGCTTTGCCACCACACAGGCATAATACCTACATAATGTTGATTACGGCATTGCGGCTCTACAACGAATGGTACTCGCCGCTCTTCAGTCCGGATATTGAGCAATATATTGAGGATTGGCTTTGCTCTCAGGAGCAGGATAAACAGCCATTGAATGATGTGATATGCTCCGAGTACGGAAAGGTCCTCAACCAGAGGATCGCTGATGGCTATTATCGCTTGATATTGAAGGAAGAGACAACTCCGTTTGATAAAGGTAGCAGAACTATCATAGTTGACAAGGATGAGCGCCGGATTTATGTAGAAACGGCTGACAGCTTTATCATTGCTAAGGATGAGATGTCTTCAATCGCTGATATCGACAGCCTGACTGCTGCTCTTTACAGCGGAGGATATCTCCCACATAATGCAAAGAACGAGAAAAGCGTTCGTATAGCGGCTATCACCTCTGACGGCACACCATATCCTTTGTACGTTCATTCGATAAGCTATACACTGCTTACGCATGAGAACAAGCTTAGATTCGACTTGCTTGACAAGGAAGCGAACTTGTTCAAGTATGAGGAGATGCCGAGAGAAGGTTTCCTGCCGTTGATAAAGACGGTTGACGGAAGGTTCGCAGGCAAGATGCTTCGCTATGCTGCTGAAGAGGCCAACGTCTACTTTGGCACAGGCAGAATCGGATCAGGTAAATCATGGGCTATCGCTCAGTTAATATGTATGCTGTTTATGCTCGGTCAAATCGTTGTTGTATTTGATGTAAGCGGCAGTTATACAAAGGAAAAGCTTCTGAAGATGTTGCCTGCTAAGGTAGTTGAAAACCTCTTCCGTTTTATCAATATCGGCGCTGCTTATAGCATGGATATGATCCCGGTTGATCTCGGCTCATTGAGAGGCTGTGAGACTCTTCCGGACAAGAAGAGGGCTATCTATAGCGTTCTCCGTGCAGCTACAGGTCCTATCGACAAAGGTGTATCACGAAAGCTGAAGGGTTTCTTATCTGACTATCTCAAGGACAAGGAATACTCGGTATCTCTGAATAACCTCTGCTCTGAATTAGAGAAAACCAGAAGTTTTGGAACTAATGTCGCAGACTCCATTCAGTCAGTCCTTGATGACATCAAGGAAGTCGGATTTGAGGAGCAAACATGGGATGAACTATTCTTAAAGGAACGCAAAATCATAGTTATCAACCTCGGTAACGAGGTCGGTGACAGTACGCATCAGCTTCTCGATATGATGGTAGGATCGCTTTTTAACTGGCAGATGTCCCACGATATGGGATTTCTTTCTATAGCTATCGATGAGCTCATAGACCAGGATTTCAGTACAGGCTCTCCACTTCAAACGATAGTAAAGCAGGGACGCAAGTTTCATACCGCTCTGATAGGGGCAACCCAAGATTATTATAATCAGGGAAGCTCACATCTCGACGTAATGAAGCAGGCTAACATCAAGAGCTTTTGCCGTCCAGGTAAGTCAGAGGACAGAGTGGCTCAGAAACTGGGCTACAGCAACGCCGTTGATGCTGGCTTCAACAAGTTCAAGGCTGGCGACACGATTCTTGAATTCGACGGATATAACAAGGAGACAGATGAGAATGAGGCTCTCACTATTAAGGGCAGAGTTGTCAACTTCGTCGAGACTCCGCTCTACGAGAAATTCAAGGAGCTTTATGGTTGTTATTAATACGGGCGCTCCCTTCGGGGAGCCACCGATACACATATTTTATAAATTAGTCGGAGCAGGTCAAGAGATCTGCTCGGAAAGGAGGAAGATTATGCTGACTAAGGAAAACACCTTCACAGAGTATCCCGATATCGTATCACCGAAGCAGATGATGCAGATGCTGCATATTGGCAGAAATAAGGCGTTTGAGCTGTTAAAGGGCGATATACACTCTATCCGTATCGGTAGTACGCACAAGATACCGAAGATTTATATCATCGAGTATCTGAATAAACATTCAATGGATAACTAATGACAACGATCACGGCTGCTGCGATAAACAGCAGCCGAATTTTCAAGGAGGACAATTATGATAGATTATAAGCTCCATATAAATAAAGGTCTGTGGCACGTCAATTTCTACGTTGCAGACATCAAAGGCAAGAACAAACGCAAGCAGCTTTCTACAGGCGTAAAGGCACACGATAGATACGGAAGGGTCATCAATAAGAAGCTTGCAGACGAAAAGGCGAAGGAAATAGTATCAAGATTCGACGGCATCGTTGACAGTGATTTTTCCGTGTGGACGTTGGACAAGTGTGCAAAATACTGCCTTGAGAACAACAAGACCAAGATGTCTCCCACTACCTACAATGATTACATATGTGCTCTTAATAAGCACATCACTCCATACTTCAAGGACGGCAAGCCTCTGAAAGAGATCAAAGCTCATGATATAGAGGTGTTCTGCGAGCATATACTGGAGCAAGGAAGAAGTCCTAAGACTGTGCATAAGCTCCTTAGCCTTATCGGGCCTGCATTCAGATACGCCGAGAAGAACGACTTTATTATCAAGAATCCAATGAGGGTCATTGACAGACCGACTAAGGTCAAGAAGGAAAGTCGTTATTATAACGCCGAGCAGTTGAATACCCTCGCAAATGCTGCTAAGGGTTCATACATAGAAACGCCCGTTATACTCGCTATGGTGCTCGGACTCAGAAGATCTGAGATAGTTGGCATCACCTGGGACAACGTGGACTTCGAGAACAGGCTGCTGCACATAAACCAGAGCGTTATTGTAGGCGATTCCAGTATACTCCCACATGGAACGTATAAGGTCATAGGTCACACCAATAGCCGTAAACCGAAGGATATTATACTGAAATACTTTCTCAAGACTGAAAGCAGTGAGAGAAGCTTCACTATGAACGACGCTCTTTATAGTTACCTCAAAGCCCTGAAAACGGAGCAGGATAATATGATAAGAGAAACGAATGATTATCGTGATTTTCTTTGCGTTAACCCTGTAGGTGCGTTAATAACGCCGGACAGTATAACACATTACTTCATAAAACTCCTCGACGAAAACGAACTTCCGCACATAAGATTTCACGAACTCAGGCACTCCTGTATCAGCCTCCTTGCCAATAATACAGCGTTCTCGGTAAAGCAGGTACAGGACTACGCAGGTCACAGCGACTTCCTCACTACATTCAACGTGTACAGCCATACCGATGACTCGGATAAAAAGACTGAAATGGATTATATCACAAGCTGCTTCACCGACTTGTTTGGAGACAACGAAGAAGGATAAAACCGAAAGTCCCCGCACTTGCGGGGACAAAGCTTTATATATGTTTACTTATTACTTCCCTTGCCGTCAGCTCGGTTTTATCGTAGCCTATACGGAAGTAGTCGAGGATAGCCTTCATATCGTCCTGCATAGACAGGAATACGTCTATCAGTCGTTCTTTTTTCTCGTCCGACTGCCATTCTTTTAGTCCGACATAGTAGAAGTGCTTGACGTCCTCGTTGATGAAGAAAGGGACGATGTTGTTAGCGAGGCACTGTTTCAGCATCAGAAGCCTGCCTATACGACCGTTTCCGTCATAGAATGGGTGTATCTTTTCAAACTCTACGTGAAATTCTGCAACGTCGTATAGGTCGAGAGACGGCTTGTTGGCGTATTTGCAAAGCAGGTTCTGTACAAGACCAGCGACCTCTTCGGGTAAAGCAGTCTCTATCTCGCCGACTTCGTTTGGATATTTCTTATAGTCGCCAATAACAGCGTAATCTGTGTCGTCCTCCATAACGCCGTTTTTGAGCATACGGTGAAGCTGCTTTATATAGTCCTCCGTGATAGGCTCAGAAACGGTATCAAGGATATAGTCGAAGCATTTGAAGTGATTTGCAGCCTCAAATACATCGTTGACAGGAACAGTACCGTCGATAGTGCGAGTCTCATAGATGTATCTGGTCTGGTCGTGTGTAAGTCTGCTGCCTTCGATGTGGTTGGAGTTGTAAGCAAAATCGACTTGCATTCTATTGTATATGCTGCCTTTGATTTTTCTGCTCTTCTCAGAAAGCAGAACAGGCAGCAGCTCTCTTGTATCTGACATAAGGAACGCCCCCTTATCTTTTATAATATTATAACAAGCTATAAAATATTAGTCAAGACGCTTTAACAGAAGAACCGTTGCCCGACGGACGAAAGAACTATTCTGTTGATTTTTAATCGCCTTTATTCGTTCCTGATTTTGCAAGTATCGTCAAAAAGTGTAGGAAAAATGTAGGAAATCAACGAAAAAGGCACTTCCTCAAACGAGAAAGTGCCTATTTTTCTGGGGTGGGAGATGGGATTCGAACCCACGATCTTCGGGACCACAATCCGACGCTTTAACCAGCTAAGCTACACCCACCATATATGGCGCGCCTTGCTGGATTCGAACCAGCGGCTTACTGCTTAGAAGGCAGTTACTCTATCCAGCTGAGTTAAAGGCGCATTGAAAACGAAAATGGAGCGGGTGATGGGAATCGAACCCACGTGTTCAGCTTGGAAGGCTGACATTCTACCATTGAACTACACCCGCATCGCGTTGTCAACGATAAACATTATACCACGTCATATTAACATTGTCAATAGGGAAAGATAAAAAAAGTCGTTATGCACAAAAACTTTATCTGCAAGCTGTTATTTTTCGCCGTAATTCAGTTGCACAGCTCACAAAATTCATTGACAACGAGATGAATTAGTGATATCATATAATTATAGCAACTGTATTACATTCGTTAGTACACTTTGTCTGATATCATATCCGACGGAAAAATTACCCATTTTATGGACATAACATCGGAATACCTCACAGACCATTGACATATCCGGCATAATAAGATATCATAAAAGCATGGACAATCGCACGTAACACTTATTAAATATGTATACCAGTACACACTCTCCCCTTTTACTATACAGAAAGGAAGATTCCTATGAAAAGAAACAGCTGTTTTAAAGCTGTTGCAGGACTATTTGCACTCACGCTTGTACTGACAAACTCGTCATGCTCACTTTTCAAAAGCGAACCGCGCAAAACCGAGCCTGATAACAGCGAATCCGAAGTCATCACAGACGATAATGATTTTCACTCTTACAATGCTGAAGAGATAGGTTCTCCGCTCGAACTTGACACTGTAAAGAGCATACAGAAACTCGGCAATACCGACAAGGTACTCATAACCGGAACATACGGCAAGTCGGATACAAAGATTTATCTCACTGACCTCACATTCAACACCTATGAGGAGTTAAAGCTTGATACAGGGGCAAGCGATAACGCATCATGCTACTACTGTGCCGGAGTATCTCCGGACGGTAATATCGTAGTAGCGGCAACAGTCATCGACTACGGCGACTTTGAGATGCCTGACTTCTCCGACCCTGATTTTGACTCTGAAAACTTTAATTACGACGCTATGCTTGAAGCGGCAGAGTTATCATTCAAGCTTATAACTCTCGACCCGAATGGCAAACAGCTCTCAACAAAGGACATTAGCGGTCTTGAAGAGTACGACACTGATGACGACCCGAATACATATGCCGCTATTTACGAAGTATTCCCATGCGACAGTTCAACACTTATCGTGTCTATCAGTCACGAAACCGGAACTACCTATGCCCTCATGGGAACTGACGGCAGCATCGTAAGGTCACTTGATTTTGGCAGTGATACCTTCCTGAATTCGCTTTGTATCAACAATTCCGGCGAATTTGCATTCTCAACATGGAACGACGACATCGCAGTCATCAAAACCATAGACCCACTCACATATCAGCTCACACGTACTGATATTCCCGTAAATATAGGATTAAGCAACTATCTCACAGCTATTTCCGCGGGACACGGTGATTACGACTATTACGCACTCTGCTCAAAGAATCTGCTGGGAATAAAGAAAAACGGCGAACCCGAAACTCTGATAAACTGGACCGATTCCGACCTCAACGGCGACGGTATCTCCGCAATGCTTGCGCTTGATAACGACGAATTCATCATATACGAGAACACCTATTCGACCGGAACAGGTAAATTTTTCCGTCTAACTCCGCGTGATGCTTCCGAGCTTGAAAACCTTACCATTCTCAATCTCGCAATGATATACGAAGATACGACCGTCAAAGACAAGGTATCCGCGTTCAACAAGAACAACGAAAGCTACCGTATACGCATCACCGATTACAGCGGTTATACGCAATACAATGACGATTCCAAACTTATAAACACTCCGGTAAAACAGCTCAAAGCAGATTTAGCTGACGGCAAGCCGATAGACATGGTATGCTTCAGTGATACGAGCGTATTCTACGGTATGTCATCGTCTGATACGTTTGCAGACCTGTATGATTACCTCGGCACTGATGATACCGTCTCAAAAGACGACCTCATGCCTTCAATGCTGAAAGCCTGCGAAGAAAACGGAAAACTCCAGTTCATAACACCGAGCTTCGGCTTCCATACCTACGCTGTCAAGACCAAATTCTGGGACAAGGAAAACTGGACTTTAGATGACGTTATCAAAGCGTATGATAAGCTTCCGGCTAATTCATGGCTGTTCCAGTCGAGCCACACAAAATCGGACATATTCTATATCCTGTTCGAGAATATGAACATCATCGACTGGAGCAAAAACTCATGTTCATTTGACTCACCCGAGTTCATAAAGCTTCTCGAATTCTGCAACAAGTTCCCCGAAACCGAAACGAAGGACGATTTCGTTTACACAGAAGCAACCGAGGAAGAGCGTGAGGAGTACTATAAAACTCACGACGGCGCAATAAGAAGCGGCAGGGCACTCATGGACTATTTAGACCTCTCCTCCCTCAGAAACTACAACCACGCAAAATATGCCGGATTCATGGACGATATCACCCTTGCAGGCTACCCCTCACCCAATGGAAACGGTGCCGCAATAATCCCTAACAACGGCTTTGGTATTATTGAATCGTCCGAAAACAAAGACGAGTGCTGGAAGTTCATCAGTGGATTTTTCACAGAGGATTATCAGAAAAACAGTGTGATGTGGGGAATTCCTTCACGCATTTCCGCATTTGATAAAATGCTTGAAGAAGCGTGCAACGACCCTGTACGCATGGATGAAAACGGCAACGCACTCCCTGCAAGCGATGTTGAATACGTGAACGGCGAAAACGTGACAATTCCGAATCTCAACGACGATGAAAAGAATGTACTCCGCAGCTATATCATGAATGCCGGTACCAATTTCACCGCTCCGTACGATAGTGAGATAACGGAAACAATACTCGAGGAAACGGAAGCATATTTCACAGGAAAGACAACTGCCGAACAGACAGCAAAGTCACTGCAAGCCACAATAACCGACCTCATAAACGAGTAATATATCAAAAGGCAGCTCATATGAGCTGCCTTTTTCGCATTATCTCTCAGTTAAAAAACTTGTCGCTATATATGCCGACAGTAGTAAATATTCCGGAGCTTTTGCCGGTTATGCGCACTGACGTTATATCCTTTGTATCCTCACCGAAACGTGCAACGTCGAGCAAGTCCTCGCCGTCGTAACCGCAGTAGCTGACAAATCTGTTCTGAATGCCGCGCACTGACATTTTATCGCGAAACTCAACTGCTTCCTGCGGTGCATAAAGGAATCGCCTGTCGAGTTCAAAATAGCGCTCGCGGACGATATTTCTGTCAGTAGCCATACTTTCTGATACGGTATAGCTTCCGTACTGACCGTTTATATCAGCCATACTGAAAAAACTTGCGGCTCTGCGGGTATCGGTCTCTGTCCCTTCGGAGAGAAGATTTGCATTTGTATAGTCCACCACCTTTGCTGATGCACTGCGGCTGAACATAATGCAGTTAGTATCTCTTATATACGGATATTTGCCTGTGACCTTATACACGACATTGACTATGCCGTCCCATATATTAGAGCCGGTCTTGACGTAAATATAGCTCTCAGACGTGTTACTCTCATGTGTAACATACGGAACAGTAACATAATCACTCATGAGACTATCGAGTGAAACATTAGTATAAAGACCCGGAACAAGCTGATTTTCGGTATACTGAGCAGTAAAGCCGCGCGAACGGATATAGCCTTTGCGGATACCGTTTTCCCTGACAAGCCGGAACGTATCAATAAATCCGTTATGGATTTTATGACCGTTCACCCATAGTTCAACTCTCTTAGCATCGGCAGGCGAAATATTATTTGCGGCGAAAGTGACCGTCATTTCTGTATAGGGGGTATAAACTTCCTTTACGAACGAAAATTCAAGGACATCAGTAATCTCCTCGCTGTTTCTTGAGCTGAAAAGAATGATACCGGTCGTCACTCAGTATCACCTCCGGAGTGAATATTTTCCGCCTCACTGTTAGTAGTAAGAGTAACAGTGAGGTATATGAAGTCATCGCCCTTATCCTCAGCGGTATAGCTTTGCATCATGCATCTGCTGAAGCGGATTCCGCGGTACGAGATAAACATGGTGCCTTTTCCTGTGATGTTGTTTATATACGTAACAACACTGAGCGGAGAGTCCGCATCATAGACTCTGCCGGAGAGAGTAAGTTTCGTAGCCTTTTTGCATTTATTAGTCTGTATCGGGGTACCGGTAACAGTCGGCTGTTCATAGAGTGCGGTCACTGCGGAAGCCTTAAAGCTTTCGCAGTAAAGGGTTATCATGCCGATAGCGACAGGAACCGCCTCGCGTTTTGATATTTCACTCATCTGCCGCTCCTTTCGATACGTCTTATGCCTGTTGCCGAGAAACCCGCAGTGAGAACGAGTCTGCGCATAGAACTGTCATGTCTGATACTCATGCGGCATATTCTTCCGCTGAGACCTGAGATAGTATCGAGAGCGGGTCTTATCATCGTATCAAAATAGGTATAAAGCTCAGTCATAGAGCAGTTTTCGGGAGCCGCCGCCGATATCTCAAGCTCCGTTCTGAACGGCATATACACGGTAAACTCCGAATACACCGGAGTGAGCGACTCGAAATTCTTCGCGCTGATAATAGTCAGCATCTTCCCTTTTGACGATACCGGAATCGTATCAAAGGCATAGTAAACATTGTCATTTCCGGCATTTTCAAGTGTTGTTTTGAGTTCTCTTAAAACATCGAGCATAGTAATCCCCTCCTTAGATAGCCTTGAATACGAACACTTCCGGCTTTATGAGGTCACTGCAAAGCTGAAAATAGTCCTTCATGAGTGACCTTGCCGCTTTTACAGATGAACTATCACCGTCTGAACGAGTTTTGCCGTAGAGGTTATAATCAGACTTAGCTGAACCGGCATGAATCTGCTGAACATTGAAGTTAGCGACAGCCGCCGCGAGAAATTCAAGCCGCGTATCAGAGGGGTCAGCGTCGTCGCGAAGCATAGCCGTAACGTTGTTAACAGCGAGCGTAATAACAGCACTCCACCCCTCATCAGCGTCCTCCCCTGAAAAGAGTTCAAACAGGCTTATAACGTTATCCAGAACCATACTATTCACCTCACATTTTGAACTGTCCGGCAGACTCGTGTTCCGGTTCGGGAGCGAGCTGAACCTGCGTACCATTCCTGCCGGCGAGCTTTTCATAGGCTTTTTTCAGACCTTCAAGCTGAACCCTGTTCATGCCGCGTGAAGAGATGCCTACAGCCGCCGCGGCTGATTTACCGCCGCTGAAAAAAGCGAGCCGTCTTATCTCACGGCGAAGGGAGTTCACACTTTCGGAATCATCATCAGCCGGAGGCTTTATATCCGCATCGTCCGTGTATTTTTTAGTAACACCGGCATTGACCTGTGCCGGCACAGCAACAAAGCTCCATTCGTAAGCATCGGTAATGCTGTCAAGAACAGTATGGCATACCTTTCCGCCGTATGACTTTCCCTTAACGTGCATACAGCTTTTCACAGCCTTATCGCACCCGCAGACCGAGCACATACGCTTAGCCGCTGAGCAGGAAATGCTGACCTCTTTTTTGATACCGCCGTCTATCTCAGCAATGAGGTTCTTGTTCTCGTCGGTACGGACCATGTAAGCGGAAGCTTTCAGGTACTTGTAAGGTTCGCCGCACTTAGTCACGCGCTCATTATCGGTGACTATCTCGGTATCAAAGATACGTGCATTCTGATTTGACGTAGAAGCATCGTGATCGAATATACCTGTTTTCCCGACGAAAAGCTTTTTAAGGGTATCGAGCGCATTATCGGAAAAGCGTTCACAGTCGCGGTCGATATCGTTATCGCAGAGTATGACTGAGAAGACGAAAAGCTCGTCCTCACCGAACTCTCTGCGCGTAAATTTATTGATTTTATCGAGAATATCTTTTTCCAATTCTTCTCCTCCTTCTTTTGATAGCTTACCTGAAACTCCATTCAAAGAATATCGCATGGGACGCCGAACTCCGGCGCCCCACACAATTCATACAGTTATCATGTAGTGATAGTGAGCACCTTTACAGCATCGGGAGTGATCTTCTTGAATCCGCAGGTAAGGGATACGGTGATCTGATCAAGCTGTCTGCCGATGAGTTTATCAGTTTCAAGGACAAGACCAGTGCTTGTGATGAACTCAAGAGCGAAGTCCTTGTCGATACCGATCACCTTATTGCTTGCAACAGCCGAAGACTTCACAAGTTCAGAGCCGAAAGGCAGGATCATTCTGCCGTCAGCGTCAGCCTTAGTCTCTATCATCTGATCCATAGCGGCGATCTTTGAAGCCACCTCAGGAGCGGCGATAACAGTAGTCATATCGAAGCTGTCGAAGCAGCCGTAAAGAGCAGCGAGGTCGGCATAAGTGAGTGCACTTGTAGACGCGCCGGAAGCACCTGCCACAAGGACAGCCATAGCCTCCTCAGCGATGTTATTAGCAAGGCGGACGCCAATACTTCTGAGCATAACACCGAAGACGTCGAGGCGCTGTCTGCGAATCGCCTCATATGAAGCGTTGATAAGTCTGCCGAACTTTTTGAGTGTAACAGTTGAAGCACTCTCAGTAACAGCAGCAGTCGGAAGGTCATCACCCTCATCGCAGTCCTTATAGGTAGCCGAATCATCGAGGTCGCAGCCCACGTACTTACCACTCTCGCTGACTGTTTTAACGGCAGTGATAGCAGTGAGAACAGTTTCATCGAAGCCCTTTCTTATGCAGCGGGTGACGAACTCAGGGAAGAGAATAGCAGTCTCGGTAGAAGAGAAGAACTTGTCAACTCTGTCGCAGTCTGCTCCCTTAACTCTGATATTGAAGCGTTTGAGCTGTCTCTCGAAAGCATCGAGTGAAGCGAGTTCAGTACCCGCATAAGCAGCGGAAGGGTCGAGCTCCTCAAGTGCAGCAGTGAAAGACTTACCGCTGAGGTTATAAAGTCCTTTTTCAAGTCTGATATCGTTATACATATAATTTCCTCCTAAGAATTAAGTTTTTCCTGATTACGCAGTTCAATTTCCTGCGCCTGAGCATTTTTGAGGCGAGCCTCTGCAAGAGCGGACTCGTCCTGTAGATTGATGTTATCCCATTCCGCGCTGCAAACCGCGTCCGCACCGACAGAGCAGAGATAAGAATCACCTATCTCGCAAAGAACAGGAGTAAGCAGACGACGGTAGTATTCGAGCTCGGAAGTGAGTATATCCGCCTGCTGCGAGGACATACGCTCCGTAGTACTCCAGTTCAGACCGAGCAGAAATGGCGGGATAGACAGCTTAGAAACGATTTGTTCAAGAAGCTGTCTGACGGGTACATTTGTATCAAACAGCTGATTATCAGCACCGATAACGCGGATATCGACATCACCGACGGAGATAAAGTCCTTGACTCTGCCGCATGATGAAGAACTCATACTATCCGCCCATTCTTTTGCTATGAGCATAGCACGTTCCTTAGTAGTAGCGATATCGCCCATGCCGTCAGACGGTTTATAGGTTACCGCATAGCGGACATTTCCGGCGCGGTCGTAGTTCTGCCCGATGCACTGATAAATACGGAGCAAAATACCGCTGAGAGCGGGTAAACCGCGCAGAAGCGAGCGACCGCCGGTAAGCGCCGAGTATACGATTCTTTCGGGGTGAGCGATATTTTTCATAGAGCCGTCAGGCAGTCTAACCGCGTAGTTTCTCTCGAACGGCGAACTGCCCGCATTGATGACAATAGCAGAAGTGTCACCATTCCACAAACCGGCGATACGTTTTTCGTCCTCATCGATTACAATTTCACCTACAGCGCTGCCGTAAGAGAGCATACTATCGAGAAAAGCGTCAGCGAAGCAGCCGATAGAGCGACCGGTCAGACCGACGGGGACGGTCTCACAGAAGCGGTCGAGCTGTTCCTGATAACGTTCATCTGAGCAAACGAGTCTGAAGCCGCCGGTAAGGCGGACAATTTTCATGATAGCGGCGTCTATGACCGGAACCGCATAACGCAGCCGGTCGAACAATTCCTTTTCGAGCGGACCCGCAGCTACCGGAATATCGAATGCAGAACTGCACTGTCTGTCCGGCAGCATAATTTCGGGAGCCGCCCTTGACTTCTTATTTTTAAAAAGTTTCATTTTACTCCTTTCTCTCAGAGGCACCGCCTCTGGACTCAGGCAAGTTACAACGTCCTTGCCCCCGATACACGGGCATATTTTGTACAAGCGGCATACACTGCTTTCGCAAGCTTCCAGCAGCCATGCACATTCACCTTGCGACAGACAATGCGAAGAAACCGTCTCCGCCGCGTTCTTTAAGAGCATACGCGACGAAATAGCGCATATCGTCCATAGCGTGGTCATTCTCCTTAACGGGAACGTCCTCCCCTGCTTTATCGCGCCAACTGTAGAGAGAGAACTCGCGAATTATATCGCAGCAGCTCTCATGGAAGCGCAGCTTTCCCTCTTTAAGTGCGGCACCGGTACGTCTGATACCTGCAACGACATCGTTATCAGCCTTGACCGCCTTGAATCTGCCGTGTCTGCGGATACACTCAATGAAACTTGCGGCGGATGGGTCGATAACAACACGTTCAATAGACCGGCTGCCGGCGAGTTTTTCGAGGGCAGCATAGTGTTCCTCATCGGTGCGGGAAGCTCCCTCTTTGCGTGAGGAGTAGTAATACTCCTTGATGCGGTACCAGATGCCGCGGTGGAGACCCCACAAACCGAATGACGAAGGGTTGACAGTGCCGTAATCGCAGGAGATGACATAGCGCTCGCAGTCAGGCTCACTACCGGAGTAAACGTGCTTATCGGGGTCAAACATGGGATACACCCTTCCCTCAGAAGCCGACCATTTACCCAGCACGAAGCGTTCATAGAACGCGCCTGAATACAGCCTTTTGTAGCGGTTCTTGACCTCATCCGCAAGTGAAGGGTTATCGTCCATAGTGAAATGGAGATACAGCGCATTTTTCTCGCGGGACTTCTTTATCCACTCACAGTAGAACCAATGCGCAGGGTCATCGGGATTACAGTTGAACCACATTTTCGAGCCATTAACCGAGCATCTTGCAAGTGCCTGCTCGACGAAAGAACGAGGCATAAGAGCGACTTCATCGAGGAAAACACCGGCGAGCGTAATTCCCTGAATCAGCGCCGCGGAGCTTTCGTCCTTACCGCCGAAGAGGTAGAATCGGTTAGTATTGCCGTCGAAGGATATATCGATATAGTTCATGCTTAGCTTTTCCGAGCAGACGAATCCGTTTCCGCGAAGCATCGAAAGCAGCGGCACGACGACATTACGTCTCAGCGAAGTAATAGTCTTACCGCACATAGCGAAAGTGCAGCCGCTGAATGATTCCGACGCCCACATAACGAATCCGAGCGACATAGAGAGCGTTTTACCGCTTCTTACAGCGCCGTCGCAAATGATAGCGTCCTTACCCGCGTACTTTTTCCTCTGCCACCAATTGAGAACGAATCTCTGTTTCGGTGAAAAATCACAAATCATCGCCGAAGTCCTCCCCTGCTGATTTAGCGAGAGCCTCTGCAAGAGCGGACGCTCTTCCGCGGTCAGCGAGTTCACATTCGAGCTCATAGAGTTTTTCGAGAGCCTTTAGTCTGTCGAACATTTTAATTTCGACACCTCCGCCGCGGACACGTTTTATCTCCGCCACATTAAAGAGGTCAAGGCCCTGTAAACTCTCAGCAGTAGGCGGCTCATCGGAAAACGCGAGCAGAATACCGTCTGCACAGTTACCGAAAGCGAGTCTGCGCAGACCGGAAATGACCGAGCCGCTGTCGCCGAGGAGTTCGCGCATAGCCTTTACAGAGTTTCTGCACGACTTACTTTTCAGGCAGGCAGCCGCCTCATCGAGTGCATTCTCCCTGTCGAAGCCTGCCCTGACGGCAGCTTCCTCAGCATCGCCGAGGACTGCATAAAGGCAGCAAAACTTTTTTCGTTTATCCTTCTCTGACATATATCCTCCTTCCACAGCGTCAACCGCTGTACATAAGGGGTCAGGAAAAGGGTATTTCTCAACACAAAACCGTTGATTATTGAAAAAATAATTTTCAAAATCCGTTAGTATATACTAATTCACAATCAAAAAAACACCGGTCAAACGACCGGTGCAAGGACATTTTCATATGTAAGACAAATATAATCGTCCGAAAGCGACAAATAACGCACAACTAAAATGGTATAATTAATCGTCAATAATTTTAGGTGCAGGAGCATTTTCCGCATCGCGCCTGCGTTTACGTCGCTTTTCCACTTCTTCACGCGAAAAATGCTGTATCGCAGCAACTATAACCGCAATAGCCACCGGAGCGATACACGGCAGTATTCTTGCCTTATACATATCGCTGATTGGGGTCATATTGAATTTATCGCTCCAACCGGCACTGTCAGCGTGCGTGCAAAGCTTGAAAAGCATACTCAAGCACAAAGCAAGACCGCCGCCTGAGCAGACCATAGCGGAGATATTTTTTCTTAGTGCGCACAAAACCGCACCTACGGTCATAATAATTCCCGATGCAATGAGCAAACCGCCGACAGTCGCAAGCTGACTTCCGTAGCTCACACGGTTGTATATAAGCCCTGCACCGGACAACCCTACCATAAAGAGCGGATAAACCGCAGTAAGAATACCCATAATGATTTTAGCGAAAGAAAGAAAGCCAAATTTTTTACTATATTTTTCCATTACAAAGCTCCAATGCAATAAAGCGCCATATCCGGTGCAGACGATACAGCTGTGAATGATTCACATTCATATACAGCCGGACACGATGTTATAATAATATAGCCGGCAACACCGGCTGAAAGGAATAAAAAAATGCTGACAAAAAAAATTCTGAAAAAGACTGCGGCAGTAGTATTATCTGCGGCTGCAGCCGGCTTATTCGGCATAGCGGGATATTATTCTGTCCGTCTGCCGGAAAATGTTACCGCAGAATCGGCGACATCTGTCAGTTTTGCGATGTATCCGGAGCTGAGCTGTATCGGCAATGTCAGTGGATTTGACACCAGTAAAGCTGACAGGGCAACGCTTTCACTTTTTGGTGCGATACCGGTAAAGAGTGTAAACGTGCACGAAAACGAAGCGCCAACACTTGTAGTATGCGGCGAGCCATTCGGTGTAAAACTTCTGATGGAAGGTGTTATGGTGACCGGAATGGGCAAAGTAGACTGTCCGGGCGAGGACATATGTCCCGCCGAGCTTGCCGGAGTTGAAATCGGCGACGTGATACGTTCAGCGGACGGCAGTGAGCTGACATCGAATGCCGACTTGCAAAGGGTCATATCTGAAAGCGGCGGAAAAGCCGTAAAACTGTCAATAATGCGGAGCGGAGCTGAAATAACAGCTGACCTCCGGCCTGCGATGTCAGAGAGTGCAGAAAAATGGCGCGGCGGAATGTGGGTACGCGACAGCATAGCCGGAATAGGCACAATGACGTTCATCAACAAAGAGACCGGCGAATTTGCCGGACTTGGTCACCCCGTATGCGACACTGACACAGGTGAGATAATCCCGATATCGAGCGGAGAAGCGGTACCCGTAGAGATAACGGGGGCACGCAAAGGTGAAAAGGGAGTACCGGGCGAGCTGCAAGGCAGATTCACGCGGTCGCCCGTATACGGTGTACTTGATGAAAACTGTGAAAGCGGCATATACGGCAGGCTATCAGAAAGTGTGTGTAAGGAACTGAGCAATGGTACAGAGGAAGTCCGCATGGGATACCGACAGGAAATAACTACCGGCGAGGTATATATTTTCTCAACGCTAAGCGGCAGCACACCTGAGAAATACACTGCTGAAATAGAGCGTATAGACTACAATTCAGCTGATGACGGCAAGAACATGGTGATACACATCACCGACCCGCGGCTGATAAAGAGTACCGGCGGAATCGTGCAAGGCATGAGCGGCAGTCCGGTAATACAAAACGGTAAGCTGATAGGAGCAGTAACACACGTCTTCATATCCGACCCGACACGGGGTTACGCTATATTTGCTGAAAACATGGCAGAGCACACAAAATAAAACAAAATCGGGCGTTACAAAAGGAAAAACCTTTTGCAGCGCCCTTAATCTTGCAGTGCTTATTATCTGTTTTCTTCGCTGAAACCACTGTCAACGAGCTCGATAAGAGCGTCTACAGCTGCTCTCTCGTCAGCGCCGTCAGCGATAACCTTAACATTAGTACCGCCTACGATGCCAAGTGAAAGAATACCAAGAAGGCTCTTAGCGTTAACTCTGCGCTCTTCCTTCTCGATCCAGATAGATGACTTGAATTCATTAGCCTTCTGGATGAAGAAGGTTGCAGGTCTTGCGTGAAGACCAACCTGATTCTTAACCATTACTTCTCTGACAAACATATACAACTCTCCTATTCTCTTTTTTAGCATTCCATCTTTTTTATTTGGAATGCACATGCAAATTATTTCAGTTGCTGTAATTATTATACATTCAAATTTTTTCATAGTCAACGCATTTTTGTCTCAAATCTCTCACTTTTCCTCAAATTCTACATTTAGATTAAATGACGATATGATTTGATATCCCTGCTTGTGAATTATAACCACATATAATTGTTAAATACCGTTGTTGAAACTATATAATTATACCCAGAAGAATATGTCAATTATACCCAAATGCTAAAAGGCTTTTCTACTATACGGATTGTTTATGTGCACTTGCAATAGGGTCATATTGATATTATATAACAGAATGTAAACAAATTATGTACGGACTTGCACCCCTCCGGCAGGCTTTGCAAGCCGATTAATTTAGCTAAATTAATCAGCTTAAATTATGAAACCGCACTCTCCACAGCTGATAGAAAGGCTATCATCAGCCTTGATTTACCCTTAACGATAAAACATTTAAGGAGAAACACTTCACCCGCACTGAGTCTGCCGGACAAAAAAACTGCCGGTCAGTGACCGGCAGTCCGTGATTATTGTTCACCGTATCTTGCGAGCATAGCAAGGGTCAGTGAAATATTCTCATTATGTATCATTACTCCCTTGGAAGCATTGAGGTGTACTGGAGCGAAATTGAGTATAAACTTTATCCCTGCCTCCGTCATCTCACTGCAAACCTCCTGAGCAGCGCGCTCCGGCACAGTAATAATGCCGATGCGGATATTTTCACTTTCGCAGAAACTTTTCAGTTCACTGATGTGATACACCGGTTTTCCGCCGATTTGCGTACCCACGATACTCTCATCGCAATCGAAACCGCCGACTATATCGAAGCCGTAGTCAGCGAAGCTCTTATTCATGAGCATAGCCCTGCCGAAATTCCCCATTCCCACAACGACAACGCCATCGCGGTTATCGAAGCCGAGGAATTTACCGAGGTCACTTATCAGCTCAGCTGTACAGTATCCTACCTTAGGTCTGCCGCCGCTGCTTACACTTGCGAGGTCTTTTCTGACCTGCACATCGTTAAGACCGAGAGCCTCAGCGATAGCGGTTGCGGAAATATTACCATTTCTGCGATTTTCTGGCAGTGACATAAGGTAGCTCAGGTACATAGGAAGTCTCTGCAGCGTCTGGGACGTAATATTCTTAGTCATTTTATCCCTCCGCGAGAGGTTTATTTATTCTGCATATACTCGTCCATAGCGGCAGCAGCCTTTTTACCTGCGCCCATAGCGAGGATAACGGTAGCAGCACCAGTTACAGCGTCGCCGCCTGCATAAACGCCTTCCTTAGAAGTAAGGCCTTCATCGTCGGCGATGATACCGCCCCACTTCTGAGTATCAAGACCGTCAGTAGTAGCCTTGATGAGGGGGTTAGGAGAAGTACCGATAGACATGATAACGCAGTCAGCCTCTATCTCGAAGAAAGCGCCGTCAATCGGCACAGGCTTAGCGCGTCCGGAAGCGTCAGGCTCAGAAAGCTCCATCTGCTGGCATATAACGCTCTTTACCCAGCCATCGTCAGTAGCAGTTATCTCAGTAGGATTTGTGAGGAACTTGAACTTGATGCCCTCTTCCATAGCGTGCTCAACTTCCTCAGCACGAGCAGGAAGCTCCTTTTCTGTACGGCGGTAAACGATAGTAACGTCAGCGCCGAGACGCTTTGCACAGCGAGCAGCGTCCATAGCAACGTTTCCGCCGCCGACGATAACAGCGCTTGAGCCAGCCTTGATAGGAGTAGAGCTGCCTTCCTTATAAGCCTTCATGAGGTTGATACGTGTGAGGAACTCGTTAGCAGAATAAACGCCGTTGAGGTTCTCACCAGGGATATTCATAAATCTCGGGAGACCTGCTCCTGAGCCGATAAATACGGTCTCGAAGCCTTCTTCCTTCATAAGTTCATCAATAGAAACGGTTCTGCCGACAACGGTATTAGTTTCAACCTTAACACCGAGAGCCTTGAGGCCCTCAATTTCCTTCTGAACGATAGCCTTAGGGAGTCTGAACTCAGGGATACCGTAAGAGAGAACTCCACCTGCAACGTGGAGAGCTTCAAAAACAGTAACGTCGTAACCCTTCTTAATAAGGTCACCGGCACACGCAAGACCCGAAGGACCTGAACCGATAATAGCAGCCTTGTGACCGTTTGAAGCGGGCTTCTGAACGGGAGCTTCCGGCTGAGCATTGTGCCAGTCAGCAACGAAGCGCTCAAGACGGCCGATAGCAACAGGCTCGCCCTTGATACCGCGAACGCACTTACCCTCGCACTGATTCTCCTGCGGGCAAACTCTGCCGCATACAGCAGGGAGAGAGCTTGACTTAGTGATAATATCGTAAGCAGCAGCGAAATCGCCCTCTGCTACCTTAGCGATGAAAGCGGGGATATCTATCTGAACGGGACATCCGCCGGTGCAAGGCTTATTCTTGCAGTTGAGGCAGCGCTTAGCCTCGTCGATAGCCTGCTCCTCAGTGTAACCGAGAGCCACCTCGGAGAAGTTTTTATTTCTAACGTCAGGAGCCTGAACAGGCATTTCGTTTTTCTTTAAAGACATATTAGCCATTTCACTTTACCTCCTTCTTGAACAGGTTGCAGGCTTCTTCATGAGCATGGCGCTCGAAAGGCTTATACATAGCACCTCTTGCCATAGCCTGATCGAAGTCGATGAGGTGACCGTCGAACTCAGGACCGTCAACGCAAGCGAACTTAGTCTCGCCGCCAACAGTGAGACGACATCCGCCGCACATACCTGTACCATCGATCATAATCGGGTTCATAGAAGCAACAGTGGGTATCTCGTACTCCTTAGTGAGCTTGCAGACGAACTTCATCATGATGAGAGGACCGATAGTGATAACGCGGTCATACTTCTCACCGCTGTCGATGAGTTTTTTGAGAGCATCAGTAACGAGACCCTTCTCGCCAACTGAACCGTCATCAGACATAAGAACGAACTTAGAGCTTGCAGCCTTGAATTCGTCCTCAAGGATAACGAGGTCTTTATTTCTGAAACCGACGATAGAGTGTACCTCTATGCCGAGTTCGTGGAGTTTCTTAGCAACAGGGTAAGCGATAGCGCAGCCGACACCGCCGCCTACAACAGCAACTTTCTTGAGACCTTCTGTCTCAGTAGGTCTGCCGAGAGGTCCAACGAAATCCTGAAGGCAATCGCCCTCATTGAGGTGGTTAAGTTTTTCAGTAGTACCGCCGACTATCTGGAAAATGATAGTAACACTTCCCTTTTCGCGGTCATAATCAGCAACTGTAAGCGGGATACGCTCGCCCTCGCTGTCTGTTCTCAGGATAATGAACTGACCCGGTTCAGCCTTCTTGGCAACTCTGGGTGCATAGATTCTCATGAGGGTAACAGTAGGGTTGAGACTTTTCTTTTCGAGAATTTCAAACATATCTCTGTACCTTCCTTATATTATTTCACTGTCTCCATTGACAGTAATCAGCATTATATTAATTATATCATATAAGCTTTAGCGTTATGATATAATCGCCCGATATGCAGGGAGCAGAACCTTGTTCTGCGTATCTGCAAGGGCATTGAAATAAAAGTATAATAAATGCTCGGCATTTATTATATCATATAAGCGTCAGCGCTATGATATAATCGCCCGATATGCAGGGAGCAGAACTTTGTTCTGCGTATCTGCAAGGGCACTGAAATAAAAATATAATAAATGCTCGGCATTTATTATATCATATTAAGTATGCCATTTGAAATATATCTTTTGAATATCGATATAGTGTTATCGATATTATACGAACAATTTATAAAATGCCGTATAACAAGCGGTTTGCAGACTCTTTAGTTGTTGAGCATACATTAGTAAAAGAACAACCGAAGCCGACGCTCCGGTTGTTCAATAGAATCGCGTAAATACTGTAAGCAATACCGTTTCCGGCACTTTATTTACAGAGCACCTGAACACAGTGCAAAGCCGAATTCGATAGTCCGTCAAGGAATACTGATATATATTATTATATATATTCCTTGAATGCAGCCTCGTTCCTTACCTCATAAAGCTTATTCACAAGAGCAAGCTCGCTGTCGGAGAGTTTTCTTCCGGCGGAATACACAAGCATATCGCGGAAATTATTGTCATCGAAGCTGCACTTTCTCTGCACCAGACCGTACTTGCCGCAAAGGCTGTCAGGCACCGGAGAATCGAGCATAAAAGACTGCGGCACAGTGAGCAGGAAATCGAGAGCACTTCCGCGGTCAAACATATAAACACGTCTCACCTTGGTACCCTCTGGACGGTTTGCGGCAAAAAGCTTTTCAACCGCACCTGAAACATATGGCACAGCGTCGTCTCCCTGAGCAAGTTCAGCATAGTGAGCGGACAATTCCGCATAAGTAAGCTCTTCTTTTTCTGCGGCAGGGTGTTCCGCGGACATGACCGCAAGAGCCTGATACTCCCACAAAAGCTGACATTCGAGGTTTTTTTCAGCAAGGAAGTCCATGAAGTACTTTTCATGTGCCGCATTGAACCTGATAATGCCGAAATTGTAGCCGTTATCACGGACATTTTCGATAGTACGAAGCGAATTTGTCTCGCAGAAGTAGACCTCCATATCGTCGGAAGCATCAGAAGCGGCAATAAACTCAGACAGTGCCTTTGAGATATATCCGGCACGCGGTACTGAAATACGCATTTTCCGCTCTTTAGGCTTATCAGGGGAAGCAATAGCCTCCATATTGTCTATCTGCATGAGTATCTGTTTAGCGCAGGTAAGGAATTTCATTCCCTGGTCAGTAGGGATAACACCCTTTGACGTTCTGCGGAAAATAGTGATACCGAGCGAATTTTCGAGTTCTTTGATAGCCTTGCTCAGATTAGGCTGAGCCATATATAGATTTTCGGCAGCCTGAGTGATAGATCGAGTTTTCTCTATCTCTACGGCATATTTGAAGTGCAGGGTATTCATAGCGCTCCTTTCTGCTTATCGGCTGTCGCCGTGGGTATTATTTCTTCTCGTCATTTGCGGACTTTCCACTGTCGATTTTTCTTATTACCTTGCATGGGTTACCAGCCGCAACAACTCCGGCAGGTATATCCTTAGTTACGACGCTTCCGCCGCCTATTACCGTATTATCGCCGATAGTGACACCGGGCATAACGCATACATTTCCGCCTATCCATACGTCTCTGCCGATTTTGATAGGCTTAGCATATTCGAGGCCCTCATTGCGCTGAGCGGCATCAATGGGGTGACCGGCAGTATAAAAACCGCAGTTTGGACCGATAAATACGTTGCTTCCGAAAGTTACCTCAGCGCAGTCGAGTATAACGAGGTTATGGTTAGCGTAGAAATTGTCGCCCATGATGATATTGTAGCCATAATCGCAGAAGAAATTCGGCTCTATCACGGTATTTTCGCCGTGGAATGAAACGAGTCTGTCAAGAAGGCGTTCACGCTTCTGATAGTCGTTGTATTCGATAGCATTGTACTCCGCGCATAGCTTTTTAGCCTTAACGCGTTCAGCAACGAGTTCTTTATCGTTAGCATTATAGAGTTCGCCGGTCTGCTGTTTTTCCTTTTCAGTCATATTTAAGCCTCCTTAAAATAATGTATGGTCAGGCGTAATTATCTCTTGCTTCCCTTAGCGCCGAAGCTTCCGCCCATTGAGAGGATATTCGTATCGAAAGTATAGTTTATCTTTGAATTCTGACGATGACGCTTGAGAGCAAGCTGAATCATGCGTTCGAGGAGTTCAGGGTACTTTACGCCCTTAGGCTCCCAGAGATAGAATGCGAGTGAACCGGGGATAGTATTGATTTCATTGATGTATACCTTATCATTTGACATATCGATCATGAAGTCGATACGTGTAACGCCGTTGCATCCGAGATAGCGGAAAGCGTCAACAGCAGTTTTTCTGATGAGTTTCTCCTGTTCAGCGGAGATATCAGCAGGTATCTTTCTTTTGAGTGTAGCCATACCCTTGCTTCCGCCCTTGCCGCCGCCGACGTACTTCTGCTCATAGCTGAGGATATCGTCATCGCTTGCCTGAACGGGTTCCTCGCAAACAGAAGCCTCAGCGGACTCGCTGTCGCCGACTACGGAGCAGTTTATCTCTTTGAGCTGAACAACGCAAGGCTCAACGAGAATGCGGTCAGCGAACTCGAAAGCCTCCTCAATAGACTTAACGAGACCGTCTCTGTCCTTAGCCTTTGAAATACCTACACTTGAACCTAGGTTGATAGGTTTAACGATAACAGGATAGCCGAACTTGCTCTCTACCTGAGATACCATATCGTCCATCTTATCGAGGTCGAATGAAGCGAATCTACAGCAGTCAAGAACGGGGAAACCAGCATCCTTGAGGAGAATTTTCATAACGAATTTGTCCATGCCGACAGCAGAAGCGAGAACGTCACAGCCAACATAAGGCAGGTCGAGAGTCTGAAGGTAACCCTGAAGAGCACCGTCCTCAACGTTAGTACCGTGAACAATAGGGAAAGCGATATCGACGTCGGAAATTACATTTGAGCCGAACTTCTTCATCTTCTGACGGATAAGCTGAACCTTGCCCTCACTTCTTACGAATACACACTCAGTGCACTCTTTGAGCAGAGCGGGGATATCCTTGAAGTTATTGATATCCATGAGTTTTTCGCCGGTCCAGAATTCACTTTTTTTGGTCATGTAAACAGGTATAATGTTATATTTTTCCTTATCCATGCTAGCCATAGCCTGAACAGCGGAAATAACGGATACTTCATGTTCAACACTTCTTCCGCCGAATAAAACTGCAAGATTGATCTTCATTATAATTTCTCCTTTGATATATATGAATTAATAGTTATCGGGCAGGTCGTTTTCGAGAAGGACCACCTTTTTCTTATCGGTCTGATACGAATTAGCCTTTGCGAGAGCGTCATTGAGACCGTCCGCAACGTAGACATTGTTCATATCGAAGCCTGCGTCCTTGATACCATTATATATAGGCTGAGTCTGAGCCTTGCCGACGAGTACGATGTAATCGCAGGCTTTAGCGGCTTCCTGACCGAACTCGAAGTTGAGTTCTTCCTGCTTTGCGCCGAGTTCTACCATACCCGGAGTAACGAGTATACGGCAGGCATCGAAAAGACCGAGTACCGCAAGAGCCGCACGACAGCCGCTCGGGTTAGAGTTGTAAGCATCGTCGATGTATGTGACTCCGCCGCCCTTGTCGAGGAGCTGAAGTCTGTGAGGAACAGCCGCAATGCGCTTAACCGGCAGAACGAGCTTTTCCATGGGGATTCCTGTACCGCAGGCATAAGCGATAGCACCGAGGAGATTCTGCACACTGTGCTCACCGAGGAGCTTTGTAGTGAAACGGCAGCTCTGTCCGTCGGGAGAAGTAACCGTAAACTCAGTTCCGCGGTCGGAAACTGTAACGTCACTTCCGCGCCACATACTGCCCTCTGTAGTACCGTATGTCACTGCGTTTGGGTATTCGTGAGCCTTTTTGCGGATAAGCTCGTTATCGTAGTTCAGGTAAATTTTACCGAGCGGCGAAACGTGGTCCGCAAGCTCGAACTTAGTATTTACGACGTTGTCGATAGAGCCGAAAGTTTCGAGGTGCTGAGGACCTACCGAGGTGATGATGCCGTCATGAGGGTCAGCGATACCGCAGAGTTCCTTAATTTCATGAACACGTCTTGCGCCCATTTCGCAGATGAAGTATTCGTGCGTAGGTTTGAGGTCGCGGCGTACTGTTATCGTAACGCCCATAGGAGTGTTGAAGCTTTCGGGAGTTTTCAGTGTCTCATACTGTGACGAAAGCAGCTCACTGAGGTAGAACTTCATTGAAGTTTTGCCGTAGCTTCCGGTGATGCCGACCTTGTGGAGATTCGGCATGGAGGCGAGCTTTTTCTTTGCATCGTTGATGTACCAGTTATTGATAGCTGTCTCTATCGGCTTGTTTATGAGATTTGAGAGCGGAACGAGTATCGGAGTGAGGTAGAGTGCCGAGCCGACCAAGATGAACGGTATCGGGGACTCAAACCATACTGTACCCTCAATAACGTCAGCGCCGAAAAATGGTATGCCATATACCTTGTCATATCCGACAGCAACAGCCGCCGCGAAATACAGAGCAATGAGAATGAAGAAGGTTACCAGCATACGCTTAACTCTCGCAGTGTAAACGAGCGGCTTCTTGAACTTCTTCCCCGGCTTGTTAGCGACGAGGAGTACAAGGTTCATACAGCCGAGTACAGCCAGAAAAGCTCTTCCGACAGCATTGTCAGCACCTGTAAAGAGCAGTCCGTACTGTGCCGCAAACAGAGTAACAGGGAGTATGTAGCGCTTGAAGTTTTTCTTCATCCACCACGAATGCTCAGGTGTTTTGTAGCCGTTGAGCTGAAGCATATGGAACTCGCGGAGTCCCATGAAAATAATCGCAAGCAGGGTGACTGCCGCGTAGATAAGCCATATTACAAGATTCATACGATTCTCCTTGAATTAATAATCATTCATCGATTTTCATGAACGAGCACATCACGCGGTTGAAGATGAACTGCTGTTCAAGGAACGAATAATGTCCCGCATTTTCGAGTTTAACAAGACCCGCATCGGGAATGAGCTTTTCCATTTTCTCGCCATCCGAGAGAGGAGTAGCAGTATCGTTCACGCCCCACACGAGCAGAGTCGGGCACTTTATATTAGGCAGATAGGGTTCAAGGTCTTCATTAACCACCTTGACCATTACCTGTCTCATCATAGGAGAAGCGGCAGCATAGTCGGCACTTCCCATTTTTTTGCGGAAATTTTCGAGTGCATCGGGAGCGATTTTTTTCACGATACCGGTCGAAAGCACTGCTTTTCCCATTTTATAGTAGCGGGTGCGCCAGCTTTTTTTCTTAGTTTTAGGCGGCATGATACCGGCACTGTCAACGAGTATCACCTTTGCGATTTCAAAAGGCAGATTGTTGCGGCTGTGCATTTTTATAATAACTCTGCCGCCGAAGCTGTGACCGAGGAGCATTACCTTATCGACACCGTAGTCCCTGATAAAGTCTATGACGAAATCGACGTAGCTTCCGACGTCCCAGACTTCTTTAGGTTCATCGCTCTCTCCGAAGCCGGGCATATCCATAGCCACGACCTTATACTTTTTTGAGAGCAGGTCTATGAGATTAGCAAAGAGCTTGATATTACTGCCCCAGCCGTGCAGAAGCACGATGAGGTCGCCTTCGCCTTTTTCCTCATAGTTTATCTTCAATCCGTTAATTGTTTTTACCATTTGTTATCTCCGCTTTATATTTTTCATTAGACCACCTCTGAAATCCTGTTCAGTTAAAGGAAAAACAGATAGATGCGGCAGACGCACTCCAAGAATGTTTAACACGGCGTATGACGTGCATAGCTGTTTTCTCAAAAGCAGTTTTTAGAGATGTCCATTATATACTATGCGGCATACTCGACCGCATATACATATTTATTATAGCATGACAGCACAGCGATGTCAATTATTTTGTTTGATTTTTGCACGTCCGCATCAAGGAATAACAGCAGGGTCGTCCGCATATCCTTTATGGAAAGCATATTTCCGAAGGAGGAACGCCATGGGACTTACCGAAAAAGACGCCGCTTCCCGCCTGAAAACCGAGGGGCGCAACGTCCTTGAAGAGAAAAAAAGAACAGGACCCGTAAAAATATTCATCGGACAGTTCAAAGATGTAATGGTCATGATACTTCTCGCGGCAACGGTCGTATCGGTACTGCTCGGAGAAATATCCGACGCAGTGACAATAATACTGATAGTACTGCTTAATGCAATACTCGGCTTCATACAGGAATACCGCACCGAGCATACCCTTGAAGCACTGCGGTCGATGACAGCTCCGACAGCGAAATGCTACCGCGACGGCAGACTTCGCGAGATAGAAGCTGAGCTGCTTGTGCCCGACGACGTGATAGAGCTTGAAGCCGGAGACCGTATCCCTGCCGACTGCGTAATACTTGAAGCGGCAGGCTTTTTTTCCGATGAATCCATACTCACAGGTGAATCCGAAGCTGTTGCAAAGCGTACCGGCAATACGAGCGATATCGACAACAGTCTCAACAAGGCAAATATCGTCTACTGCGGTACTTCTGCTGTACGCGGAACTTGTCGGGCAAAGGTGATAGCTACCGGAAAGCGCACGCAAATGGGCAGAATATCCGAGCTTATAGCCGACATCGACAAAGAGATGACTCCTCTGCAAAAGCGTCTCGCGGAACTTGGAAAAGTTGTTGCAGTGATATGTCTCATCGTCTGCATTGCAGTATTTGCGGCAGGAGTACTCCGCGGCGAGAACGTTTTTGATATGCTCATGACCGGCATTACCATAGCGATTGCGGCTATTCCGGAAGGACTGCCCGCAACAGTAACTATCGCCCTTGCACTTGCAGTCAGCCGTATGCTGAAACAGAAAGCTCTCGTCAACAAGCTTCACAGCGTAGAAACTCTCGGCTGTGCGTCGGTGATATGTTCCGACAAGACCGGTACTATCACCGAAAACCGCATGACTGTCACTGAGCTTGCAACAGCCGATACACGCTATTATTTCAGCGGTATGGGTTACCGTGTCAGCGGAGACGTGACACGCGGCGACGAGAATACTGCTGTAAATCCGCTTACTGAGAAGTCGCTTACCGCGGCACTGCAATGCGGAGTTTTATGCTCGGACGCAGTGATATCAGGCGGTGAAAATGCCGATAAGCGCCGACGGGGAGCACTCAGGGGAAACGGTGAATGGAAAGTTACCGGTGACCCGACTGAAGCCGCCCTGCTGATAGCCGCCGCAAAAGCCGGTATTATGCGTGATTCGCTTGCAAAGGAAAGCCGCCGGCTTAAAGAGTATCCCTTCGACAGCGAGACCCGCTTCATGGCAGTTCACTGTGCAGAGCGAAACGAGAAGCGTATGTACTTCAAAGGTGCGGAAGAAGTGATAATGCCGCGCTGTACTAAGTATATGACCCCGACCGGCGAAATAAGACCGCTCACAGCATCGCTCCGCAGTGAGATATCACGGTGCGTGATAGATATGTCCGACCGTGCACTGCGTGTACTCGCACTTGCATACTGCGTATCCGACAGCTTTGCTCCCGACCGCGGCGACCTCGTATTTCTCGGACTTACGGGTATGCTCGACCCACCGCGGGAGGAAGCAAAAGCGGCGATAAGGAAATGTGCGGCGGCATCGGTAAAAACGGTAATGATAACCGGCGACCACAAAAACACTGCTGTAGCAGTTGCAAAAAAAGCCGGACTTCTCAAAGGCGGCAAGGCTATGACCGGTGCAGAGCTTGACCGTCTCAGCGACGAAGAGCTTGACCGCGTTATAGGAAAATACACAGTCTTTGCGCGGGTAGAGCCTGTACATAAGCTCCGCATTGTCCGGAGTTTCAAACGCAGAGGAGAGATAGTCACAATGACAGGCGACGGAGTAAACGACGCTCCTGCGATAAAAGAAGCGGACGTAGGTGTTGCAATGGGAGTCACAGGTACTGACGTCACCAAACAGGCGGCAGACGTTATCCTGCTTGACGACAACCTCGCAACTCTCGTGAATGCAGTGGAGCAGGGACGCTGTGTATACGCAAATATCCGCAAATTCGTGCGGTATCTGCTCTCATGCAACATCGGCGAAGTGCTTACAATGTTCGGCGGAATAGTCATGGGAATGCCGATAGTTCTGCTTCCGGCGCAGATACTTCTCGTAAACCTCGTAACAGACGGACTTCCGGCGATAGCACTCGGACTTGAACCGCCGGAAAAAGACATAATGAACCGTCCCCCGCGCCGCTCGGACGAAGGATTTTTCTCCGGCGGACTGATGTGGAAGATAATTTTCCGCGGCATTTTCATAGGTCTGTCAACACTTGCCTCGTTCTCACTTGTAATGCGGTTCGGGGGAAGTCTCGAAGCCGGACGCACTGCCGCACTGATAACACTTGTAATGTCACAGCTGATACACGTTTTCGAGTGCCGTTCGGAGCGGCGTTCACTGTTTCGCATCTCTCCTTTCGGAAACGTGAAACTGCTTCTCGCCGTACTTGTATCGTTTGCGGCACTCGCCGCGGCAGTAGCTGTACCGCCGCTGAGAGAAGTATTCAACACTGTAATGCCGGAACCTAAACACCTGTTAACAGCTATCGGACTAAGTGCCGCAGTACCGGTATTGAGCGGAATATTCTCAGGCACAAAGAAAGAATGACCCATAATCAGGGACCTTTGTCCCCTCCCCTGTCCGTTACGGCATTTCCGACGTAACGGACATTTTGTATAGTTGACACGGAGAAGTGAAAATGCTATAATTAATGTGTCTGCAATAACCGCTATAAGGCGGATATTGACCCGAACGTTCTTCGGGCAGCGCAAATTTTTAAACAACAGGGAATTTGCGCATCACATTTCTTTATGTAAAAATATGCGCCTGTGCGCGAAAAGGAGTATTTTTTATGAGCGATAATATCAGAAGCTATGAAAGTCCGTTCTGTACACGATATGCAAGTGAGGAAATGCAGTACATTTTCTCAGCAGATAAGAAGTTCACAACATGGAGAAAGCTTTGGGTAGCTCTTGCAAGAGCAGAAATGAAGCTCGGTCTGCCTGTTACTGAAGCACAGGTAAAGCAGCTTGAAGAGCACATCAACGACATCGACTATGACATGGCTGCAGAGCGTGAAAAGGTAGTCCGCCACGACGTTATGGCTCATGTATATACATACGGACAGGCTTGCCCCGATGCAGCCGGTATCATACACCTCGGAGCTACATCATGCTACGTAGGCGATAACACAGACGTTATCATCATGCGCGATGCTCTCAAGATAGTCCGCAGAAAACTCATAAACGTTATGAACAACCTCGCAAAATTCGCTGACGAGTACAAGAATATGCCCTGCATGGCTTATACTCACCTCCAGCCTGCACAGCCTACAACAGTCGGCAAGCGTGCAACACTCTGGCTCAACGAACTCCTCATGGACTTTGAAGAAATTGAACACCGCATCGCTGACCTCAAACTCCTCGGCAGCAAGGGTACAACAGGTACACAGGCTTCATTCATGGAGCTTTTCGAGGGCGATACCGACAAGATAAAGCAGCTTGAAAAAATGATAGCAGAGGAAATGGGCTTTGATAAGGTAGTTCCTGTTTCCGGACAGACTTATTCAAGAAAGGCTGACTGGCAGGTACTCTCCGCACTCAGCGGAATCGCTCAGTCATGCAGCAAATTCTCAAACGATATGAGAATTCTCCAGAGCTTTGAGGAAATGGAAGAGCCGCGTGAGAAGTCGCAGATAGGCTCATCAGCAATGGCATACAAGCGCAATCCTATGCGCTGCGAGAGAATAACATCACTCGCCCGCTACGTTATGATAGACGTCCTCAACCCCGCATTCACAGCAGGCACACAGTGGTTTGAGAGAACTCTCGACGACAGTGCAAACAAGCGTATCTCAGTTGCAGAGGCATTCCTCGGAGTTGACGCTATCCTCAATATCATGATGAACGTTACCGACGGCATGGTAGTATACCCCGAGATAGTTCGCCGCCGACTCATGGCAAAGCTCCCCTTCATGGCAACAGAGAACATCATGATGGACGCTGTAAAGAAGGGCGGCAACCGTCAGGAGCTTCACGAGCGTATCCGCACATATTCTATGCAGGCAGCAGAGCAGATAAAGATTTACGGCAAGGACAGCAACCTCTGCGAACTCATCGTAAACGACCCGATGTTCATGATAACAAAGGAAGAACTCGACGAACAGCTCAAGCCTGAGAATTACGTAGGAAGAAGTCCTCAGCAGGTTTCAGAGTTCCTGAACGAGTGCATATATCCTATCCTTGAAGCAAACAAGGACATTCTCGGCGAAAGCTTTGAGATGAAAAACTAACAATGTCTCTGCCCTTGCACACCAACTTCGCGGCATAGTTAAGGCATTATACCATAAGGAGCAGCAATGAAAAAAGGTATCAAAACAGCCGGCGGCATATTGGCGGCAGCATTAGTGTTGAGCAGTGCGGGATTCTACCTCTCGCAGACGCTTATCAAGTGGAAGATGATGGAGCGTGACATTCTGCCCACTTTTACAGACGGGAATAAAGTCATGGAGCCATACCCTTATGCGGATATAGAAGTTCCCGAAAGCTTCAAGGAATGTTCGATAAAGGGCATCGACTTCAAGGCTCCTGAGGGACTTTTCTGGATGTATCCCGAGGAAACAGAAGGTATAAAATCGGGAATAATCGTCGATAACTACGACATTGATAAGCGTAAGCTGCTGATATGCGTGTTAGACAAGGAAGACCATAATGACGAAGCCGGTCTCCCTAGCCTTGACTTCTTTCAGCAAAAAGGCTTCTTTGACAAGCGCATGAACCGTGGACTGAAAAAGCTCGGCTATGAACCACCTGAGAACTCCCATGATATGCTGTTCCTGTGCGAGACCTTTGATATCAGCAAATGCAATAAGCTATCGCCCTCTGAGGTCAATGCAACGTATAAACTTATGCTGTTAAAGTCGGTAATGGTACCTGCGTATATTTCGGTTAATGGCGTTGATGGCGATACGTCACACGACAATTCCGTCGAACCAAATCGCTATTACTTCGACACCGAAAATATTAAGTCGTTTGTTTCTGAGTCCGTGAACACTCACGGTGCCTATGAACTCAACCTCGACGTGTACGGCGCGGACGACCTCGAAATGCCGCAGTCGGTAATAATAGTCGGAAATGACACAGACACAGTTCGTCAGATAGCAAAAACCGTAACTATAGCGGAGGATACAGAATGAAAAAAGAATATCTTGAAGCAGGCAAAATAGTGACAACTCACGGAATCCGCGGAGAGGTCAAGATAATGCCTTACACCGATACCCCCGACCTGCTTGCGGAGTTCGACCGTCTCTTCATCGGAAAGAATAAAGACGAACTCATTATTGAACATTCGCGAGTATTCAAGAACATGGTAATCGCAAAGATAGAGGGCATCGACACTCCCGAAGCGGCAGAGAAATACCGCAATAAGATACTGTATATGCACCGCGACGACCTCGAACTCGACGACGATACATATTTTATTCAGGACCTCATTGGCATTGAAGTACGCAATGCTGATTCCGGCGAGGTGTACGGAACTATCGACGATGTTATGCAGACTGGTGCAAACGACGTATACGTGGTAAAGGGTGCCGACAGGGAGTACCTCGTGCCTGCAATCGCAGACGTTGTAGTATCGACCGATATTGACGGCAATGTAATGACGATACGTCCTCTCGACGGACTTTTCGACTGACAGGAGTGCGAAATGAAGATTGAAATAGCAACGCTTTTTCCGGAAATGTGCGAAGCCGTCCTCGGCGAAAGCATAGTCGGAAGAGCACGTAAAGCCGGTAAAATCGAAGTTCACTGCCGGCAGATACGCGAATACACGCTCGATAAGCACCGCCGCGTAGACGATACCCCATACGGCGGAGGCATGGGAATGGTAATGCAGTGCGAGCCTATCTACAACTGCTATAAAGCGGTATGCGAAGAAATTGGCACAAAACCGCACACTATATATATGTCTCCGAAGGGAAAGGTACTCACTCAGCAGAGAGCGGCTGAACTTTCGCAGATGGACAATATTCTCATAATCTGCGGACACTATGAAGGTGTAGACCAGCGAGTTATAGACAAAATAGTCGATGAGGAAATATCCATCGGAGACTACGTCCTCACAGGCGGTGAATTGCCTGCAATGGTGCTGACGGACTGCGTAGCGAGAATGTGTCCGGGAGTACTTTCCGACGACGTATGCTTCGAGGAGGAAAGTATCTACAGCGGACTTCTTGAGTACCCACACTATACACGTCCCGAGGTATGGGAGGGTGAGAGTGTACCGCCGGTTCTGATGTCGGGACACCATGCAAACATCGAAAAATGGCGGCACGAACAGAGTCTCGAACTCACAAGGCAACGTCGTCCGGACCTTTACGATGAATACATAAAAAAACAATAAAGCTTTGCGGATACCCAAGGGTATCCGCTTTTTCAACTCCGCCGCACATGGAACACGGTAACATTTTGCATATTATAACTTGCATAATGTTCACTCCTCTCTTGACACACTCCCCTTCCATGCTGTATACTATCTATAAAGGCGGTGATATCATGAAACGAATCGGAGTAGTAATACCGGCAATCACGGACAATCTGCAAAAGGAACTCCTTGACGGCATTTTTCATACTGCCTCTGCAAATGGCTGCGATGTCATAGTCCTGACAACAGCAACAAACGGTCTTGATTTTCATATGCAGAGCGAGATAATGGAGGGCGAAGAGAGTGTTTACTGCCTGCTTGACCATGCCAAACTTGATGGTATACTTTTGGTATCCCAGTATTTTGTGAAGGAGACAGTACGCCGGATAATATCAGAAAAAATAAGGAAATCCGCGATACCCTGCATCGACCTCGGAGGTACCGCTCTCGGCTTTGAAACGGTACACATTCAACAGGACGAAGCAGTGTATGAACTTACGAATCACGTAATCGAACAGCACGGCTGTACTAAGCTGATGTTTCTTGCCGGACCCGAAGGCAATGCTGATTCAGAAGAGCGTATGCAGGGATTTCTGCGCTCCGCAGACGAACACAACTGCCGCCACGAGGTAGTCTACGGCGACTTCTGGAAAATCCGTGCGGCTGAACTCGGCGAAGAGTTTCTGAACCACAAACGCGATATGCCCGATGCTGTGATATGTGCGAGCGACATGATGGCGGTCTCGCTCTGTGATACACTGCAAAACGGCGGAATTTCCGTTCCTGATGATATCATCGTGACCGGATTCGACGGACATATCTTTGCATTGTCAAGTTTCCCGACTATAACCACTATCAGCGGTGCAATGTATGAACTGGGCAGGAAAGGTACAGAACAACTCGTCATAAAAACCAGAAGCAACAGTACGGATATGCATATCATTTACGGCGCAAGCTGTGGCTGTGTAGAAAGGGCCACCGATTATCAGTGTGCCGCAATGCAGGTGCAGGAGCAGATACGCAGAGACTCAGAAACTGCCGATATGCTTGAAATGCGCATAAATGCGGACGTTATCACAAGGACATCATGCGTAGAGTCACTTCATGAGCTGACAGATGTAGTTGACCAGTCCGCGCATATTATAAAAAGCTACAAATCACTGCATATGTGCATTCTCCCCGACTGGGACAGCAACCCTGAACAGCCTGACATCTGCAAAACAAAGCCATACCCCCGACAGATGCTCTGCAACATCTCAAAAACTGCGTGGACTCCCGGAATCAACACAGGTCTGTTCCCAACTGAAGAAATAGTCCCCATGCTCTCACATCCGCATGAACCGGTACTTCTTTTTGTCCTGCCGCTTCACGCATCATCGCAGGTATTCGGCTATTTCGGCTTAGCGTTTGAAAAAGCCTCCGACTTTGCGGTATCAGTGATGCTTTTCAACTTGCTGAGCGCAGTTGCAAATGGTCTGCGCATACTTCGGCACAGGCTCTATGCGGAGTATTTGCAGAAAAAAGTCGAGGAAGCCTCACTATACGATAAAATGACGGATATGCTCAGCAAAAAGGGACTGCTCCTGTATCTTGAAAATCAGGAACAGACAGATGCAAAAAATGGTATTATGCTTGTGACAATCGCTAAACTTTCAGCCGCATTCAATGGACAGACCTCTAACCGCCTGTCTGATACCGTCATGCAGTCCGAGCTTCTTCTCGCAAACGCGATACGTCTTATCTCCGGTCGCGACCTGCAAACTGCCCGACTTGACAAGAGTACATTCGCAGTCGTCTTTCCGCTTGCAGACGATGATTCGCCTGAGCGATATACGGAAGAGATGATGATACAGCTTGAAGTGCTGATAAGGAAGATGCAGGAAGGTTCAGCGTCAGCATTTTTGCCGGAGCCGTATAGCGTATGCGGCGAGGTAACATATCCGGCGGAAGGCTGTATATCTGAGCTGTGGGAACGTCTTAGCAGTACTCAGCCTAAAGACCGTGGATTTACCGGTATCGGACAGCTCAGAATGCTAAGGCGCGAGATACACAAAGCTCCCGAGCTTGACTGGAATCTCAGTGAACTCTCAAAGCGGCTGAACATCAGCAAGAGCTATGTACAGAAGCTATACAAGGAAAATTTCGGTGTAAGCTATATAGACGACCTTATAAACGCGCGTCTTGGAATGGCTAAACAACTGCTGAAAACTACCGACCTGCGCATAAACGAGGTCGCATCGTCGTGCGGATATCAGAACAGTACTCATTTCATGCGCCAGTTCAAAGAAAAAACAGGCATCTCCCCTTCCGAGTACCGCAAGAAATAGCCGCAGTCTCAAACACAAAAAACAGCTCCGTTTTTCATTTCAGGTGTGTACCTGATGAAAAACGGAGCTAAAATTTTAATCAAATTGCCAAACTCTGAATCAGTCTTTTTCTATTAGTGGTGGAAAAGGCGGATTCCGGTGAATGCCATAGCTATATTGTACTTATTGCAGGTGTCGATAACATTATCGTCGCGGATTGAGCCGCCGGGCTCAGCGATGTACTCAACACCTGACTTCTTAGCACGCTCGATATTGTCGCCGAATGGGAAGAATGCGTCAGAGCCGAGGCAAACGCCGGTATTCTTAGCGAGCCAAGCCTTCTTTTCCTCAACAGTGAAAACAGCCGGCTTAACCTTGAAGATTCTCTGCCACTCGCCTTCACGGAGTACGTCCTCATACTCGTCGCCGATGTAAACGTCGATAGCGTTATCGCGGTCTGCGCGGCGGATATCGTCAACAAACTGAAGACCCATTACCTGCGGAGACTGTCTGAGCCACCAGTTATCAGCCTTCTGACCAGCGAGACGTGTACAGTGGATACGCGACTGCTGACCGGCACCGATACCGATAGCCTGTCCGTCCTTAACATAGCAAACGGAATTTGACTGTGTATATTTAAGGGTGATAAGTGAAATAAGGAGGTCGTCCTTCTTATCGTCGGGGATATTCTTGTTTTCTGTAACAACATTAGCGAGGAGCTCACGATTAATATCGAGCTCATTGCGGCCCTGCTCAAAGGAAACGCCGTAAACCTGCTTAGTCTCGATAGGAGCAGGCTTGTAATTCTCGTCAATCTTGAGAATGCAGTATGTTCCCTTTCTCTTTGACTTGAGGATTTCGAGAGCCTCGGGGTCGTAATCAGGAGCGATAATACCGTCGGAAACCTCGCGCTGAATCATTTTAGCTGTGCAAACGTCAACCTTGTCCGAGAGGGCGATGAAGTCGCCGTATGAGGACATTCTGTCAGCGCCGCGAGCTCTTGCATAAGCACTTGCGAGCGGAGAAAGCTCACCGAGGTCGTCGACCCAGTATATCTTCTTGAGGTCATCGCTGAGCGGTCTGCCGATAGCCGCACCGGCAGGCGAAACGTGCTTGAATGAAGTAGCTGCGCACACACCTGTTGCAGCCTTGAGCTCCTTAACGAGCTGCCAGCCGTTAAGAGCGTCGAGGAGATTGATGTAACCGGGTCTGCCGCAGAGAACTTCTATCGGTAGCTCACTGCCGTCAGCCATATAAACTCTTGACGGCTTCTGATTTGGGTTACAGCCGTATTTTAACTGCATTTCATTTGACATGATAATGTCCTCCTTATATGATACAATTTCATCTTTTGATTTGAAAGCTTACTTGTTCTTGTTAACTATGCGAGTCTCCTCGGAGTTGTCAGCGAGGTTCACGTAGCGGACGAAGAGAGAAACCTTGTTGTCAGCGTTGAGGTTATTCCAGAGCATATCTGTGAACTCGTTAATATTTCCGGAGATTCCAACAAGCTTCGGCTCGCCCTCAAAGCTCGGGAGTGGACTGCCGTCGCCCATGTATGTGTGAATGAAGTGACCCTCACCTGCAATGGGGTTATTGTAGCTGAAAGTATATCTCTGACATGAATCGGGGTTGCCGTTAGCGCTCTTAAGAATAGACATTGCATAGTTGAAGTCACCGCTGTCGAAGCGGAGGATACCTGAGATACGAGGTGTATAGTTAGGGGCATCGTCCTCGAATTCACGTGTACGGAGCGACTGCTCAAATGTATACTGCTTGTCCATGAGTTCATAGATAGTATCAGTCTGGTCGCCGTTAGTAACGATAAGCTTGTTACCGAGAACTCTTACAGGAGCGTAGATGATGAGGTGTGGGTCAGTGAGCTTAGAGGGGTCGAAAGCCTCAGTGCGGATACCCTTTCCGTCCTCGATGAATACACGGTTACGGCTGTTTTCGCTTCTGCCCATGATGAAGTAAGCAGTTACAGCATACTTTCCGTCAGCGGACTTACCGATAACTATACCTCTTCCGGGATAGGCATTTGAACTGAGTTCCTGTGCTAATTCAAGCTTTTTCATGATAAATACTCCTTTCGGGATATGGTTTAGAACCAGATGAATAATAATGTCTGTAAAGCTGACTGAACTTCCGCTAATTTAGGCTTATAGCCGGTTGTATTAACATATATGAAGTCCGTCAGAACTATCAGCAGAACAGCTATCGCAATGATATTTATGGCCCTGCGCTTGGGTTTTGAGAGAAGCCAGTCGAAGAACGGCTGAACCACGTACATAAAAAGCAGTCCTCCGAGTCCGAAGCGGACAGATGTGCTAAGCGCGATACGCGCCTGAAAATTGTACTTATAATTCGCATATGTCTGCCACGGCCACGAACCCTTGGTATATTCAAGGATATAAGTCGCGGCAAGCTCAACCGTCGTAGCGACTGTCATGCAACCGAGAAATACCAGCAAAGGCTTTACATACACGAGCCATTTGGGTTCCTTTTTTTTCATAAGTTTGCTGAAAAAAAGCAGGAACAGCATTGCGCCAACACCATAAATCGGGCAGTATGGTCCGAAGAGGTCACCCCTGTTATGGAATCCCCAGCGGTAGACTACCACCTCAAGGAAAACCTCATACAGCCAGCCAAGAACTGCATACATCCAGAAGCAGATGAACAGTTTCTGAACGGTCTGATTTTCTTTTATTTTCTGAATCATATCATTTTACGTAAGCTTTTCCGTCAACGATGTCTATCCTGTCCTGACAGAAAAGCGAAACAGCCTCAGGCAGAAGTTTCCACTCGACATTCTCCATAATGCGTCGCTGAAGGACTTCGGGAGTATCGTCACGCTCGACGTCAACAGTACCCTGAAGAATGATAGCACCTGCATCGGCTTTTTCGTTAACGAAATGGATAGTTGCACCGCTCACCTTGACTCCGTACGCGAGAGCGGCTTCGTGAACTTTGAGACCATAGTAGCCTTCTCCGCAGAATGAAGGGATAAGTGCAGGGTGAACATTGATTATCTTATAGGCATATCTGCTTGTAACGCACTCGTCAAGGATAGTCATGAATCCGGCGAGAACAACAAGGTCAGCTTTTTCCTCATCAAGTGCCGCAAGGACAGCCTTGCTGTAGCTTACGCTGTCGGAATACTCCTTACGAGGAATAATTCTTGAAGGGATATTATTTTTAGCGGCTCTTTCAAGAGCGTATGCCCCTGCATTTGAAGAAATGACGCAGGTTATCTTACCGCCCTGAATAATGCCTGACTTTTCGGCATCAATGAGTGCCTGTAGATTAGTTCCGCCGCCCGAGACGAGAACAACTATATTTTTCATTGGTAACTCCTCCTGTTAATTCACGAGTATCATGATCAGAACAAATACTGCCGGAATACTTCCGAAGAGGATATACCGGTAATAATCTCTTGTCATATCACTTTCGCGGTCAGCAAAATAGAAGAATATCGGGTCATCGGGGTCATAGCAGATAAGCTCCTGTGAACCGGTATCATATCTCTGTTTCTTGTCAGCAATTGTATATACAGAGCTGACTGTTCTGCCGTCCTCGGTATCGTAGTTGAGGATAGGGTAAAAATACTTGCCTGTACCTTTTGATTCATGGTAACCGGTAACAGTGCCGTAAGCCGCTATCGAACGGCTGAGACGTTTTTTCACCTTGAAGATATGTCCGGCAAACAGAATGACCATAAGAATGTAAACCGCGAGGATTCCGTACAGCAGATACCCGAAATGGAACGACACTCCGATCAGAATAAATGAACAGACTGCCCATACGTAATCGTCGGTATTAACCTTCATATGAAGAGTCCTCCTTTAAAGCGGGAACTGAACGTGTCCGGGGATAATTTCAGTATCGTCGTATGAAAGCGGGATATCCTTGTCGATGATGACCTGTCCGTAGATATCGGTTATCCTGAACGTAAACGGACCTGCTCCCATTTCACGCGATTCAAAGTAATTATATGGTCTGCGAGGTATTTCCACCCATTCGCCGTCTTTGAGAAGTTCAAGCTTAGTGATGGGGTAGCGGTGATTGCGCACCTGAACTCCGCACCAGAATTCGGTGCTTCCCTCCTTGTACTTGAAGGAGATAGGTGCATTTTCAGCGCTGTCAAGCGGTACTATCTTCCAGCTTACCGGAACTCTTCCCTTTTCGACAGGAGCGATAAGCGGAAAAGCGTCAGTATAGAGGTCGAGGTCACCTTTTTTGCCTTCGGGCAATTCATCGGTAACGAGCATATTTATAGTACCAAGCTCGCCGGTAACTTCCAGATAAGCACCAGCCAGCTGAGCGCTGTTATAGTCTGAGTGGTTCATCGCGACTATCCAGTAATCGTGAGAAACGGGGTCAAGCATTGCGTGACCGCCTACGTATCCTCCGCCGTAGAAGGTACCCTCACCCGTATGGACAGTGCCCTTGGGTTCAAGAATGCTTGATTCGTCGATAGTGAACTCAGTGTCGTATTTTTTCTTTCCGAGTACGAAGTCGGCGAGGTCGTTGAGTTCCTTTTTGGAGACTCCCTTCTGCCTTGCGACGACAACATCGTAAACATCAACACGACCGTCCGAGTTATAGTCCATAGGGACATTTCCTGCTGAAAACGCAGGAACTGAAGCTGCGGAGACCATGACCGCTGCCGCAGCCAAAGAAGCTATCAGTTTTTTCATCTCTATCACCTCTTGCGTAGGCTGTGCCTTGACGATCCGGCAGGGAGACGGATAATATCCGCCGCCACATATAATGTGCGGAACGCCGTATCCGGCGTTCCGCAAACTTATCAGCAGATAATAACGCCTTCCTCAGACTCAACGAGTTCGCCGAGAATATAAGCGTCCTCGCCGGCAGCCTTGATAGCTGCAACAGCCTTGTCAGCGTCGTTCTTGTCAACAGAAACTACCATGCCGACACCCATGTTGAATGTATTGAACATATCACGCTCAGGAATATCTCCTGCACGCTTGATGAGGTCGAAGATAGGAAGTACCTGAACAGCGTTTCTCTCGATCTTAGCTGAGAGATTCTTGGGAAGTGAACGCGGGATATTCTCATAGAAGCCGCCTCCTGTGATATGGGAGATGGACTTTACCTTTACCGCGTCAAGGAGACTCATAACAGCCTTAACGTAAATTCTTGTAGGTGTAAGGAGAGTCTCACCGAGTGTAGCACCGAGATCATCGAAGTGCATATTGAGTTTCTGCTCGTTTACGTCGAATACGCTTCTTACGAGTGAGAAGCCGTTGGAATGTACACCGCTTGACTTGATAGCGATAAGAACATCGCCTGCCTTCTGAGTATCAGGCTGGAGGATCTTATCCTTGTCAACTACACCAACTGAGAAGCCTGCGAGGTCGTATTCGTCCTCGGGCATAAGACCGGGGTGTTCAGCAGTTTCGCCGCCGATGAGTGCACACTGAGCCTGTACACAGCCTTCAGCAACACCTGAAACTATCTCAGCGATCTTCTCGGGAACATTCTTGCCGCAGGCAATATAGTCGAGGAAGAACTGTGGCTTAGCGCCGCAGCAGATTATATCGTTTACGCACATAGCAACGCAGTCGATACCGACAGTATCGTGCTTGTCCATGATGAATGCGATCTTTATCTTTGTACCTACTCCGTCAGTACCGGAAACGAGTACAGGCTTATTGATACCTGTCATATCAAGCTCAAAGAGTCCGCCGAAGCCGCCGATACCGGAAAGAGCGCCGGGTATCATAGTGCGGGCGATGTGCTTTTTCATAAGCTCAACAGACTTATATCCGGCAGTAACGTCAACGCCAGCCTTCTTGTAGCTCTCAGAAAAACTATTGTTCATAGTATCCTCCTTGTAATGGGTTTGTAGGGGCTGATGCCAACATCAGCCCACAGCGTACGTCTATAGTTGCAGAGGAGATGCAGGCACCGCCCCTGCTTCAATGCGAATAGTATTATTATTCTTTACCGCTCCAGCAGTATGTGCAGAGGTTGCACTCAGGCAGGCCTACAGCCTTTACCTTTCCGGGAAGCGACTGGAATTCAAGTGAAGTAAGCTTGAGCCGGCGGCATATCTCATCACGCATACGCTTGCCTCTTTCGGTATTTGTATCGCTGTATTCAGCGAGATACTTAACACCCTCCTCGCCCTCGAATTCGTCTATGATCTGACGGGCGATGAGTTCAAGCTCTGAATGGCTTCTTGAGAAATTGAGATATTTGCAGCCGTACATGATAGGCGGGCAGGCAGAACGCATATGAACTTCCTTAGCGCCGTTTTCATAGAGGAACTCAACAGTCTCTCTCATCTGAGTACCGCGGACGATACTGTCATCGACGAAGAGGAGCTTTTTGCCCTCGATAAGCTCATGAACGGGTATAAGCTTCATTTTAGCCACAACATTTCTCATGCTCTGATTTGTAGGCATGAAGCTGCGCGGCCATGTAGGGGTATACTTTATAAAAGGACGGGCAAATGGGATACCGCTTCTGTTTGCGTAACCGATAGCGTGGGGAGTACCCGAATCCGGAACTCCGCATACGAAATCGACATCGGGGAGTTTTCCTGCTGCGATATCATTCTCAGCCATTATCTCACCGTTGCGAGTACGCATTACTTCAACGTTGACTCCCTCATAGCAGGCAGTAGGATAGCCGTAATAAGTCCAGAGGAAGGTACATATCTTCATCTTTGAGGGGTCGCCTTCAGCCATTACCTCACAGCCGTCAGCAGTAATTCTTACTATCTCGCCGGCAGTGAGTTCCTTATAGGTCTCATAACCGAGTTTCTGGAAAGCGAACGACTCTGTAGAAAGGCAGAAGCCGTCCCAGCGCTTACCGATGACGATAGGGAGTCTGCCGTACTGGTCACGAGCAGCGATAATGCTGTCTTTTGTGAGGATTATAAGTGACATGGTGCCGTCTATCTTGCTCTGCGCATAGCGGATACCGTCAACGAAGTTATCGCGCTGTGCGATAAGGGCAGCGATGAGGTCGCCGGAGTTGATATTACCGCTTGACATCGACTCAAAGTTAGCGCAGCCCTTTTCAAGGAGCTCATCAACGAGAGCTTCGGCATTGCGGATAATACCTACTGAACAGACGGCATAGAGTCCGAGCTTTGAGCGAACCATGATAGGCTGCGGGTCTGTATCGCTGATACAGCCGATACAGAGTTTTCCGCGCATATTCACAACGTCTGTCTCAAATTTAGTTCTGAAGGGTGAATTTTCAATACTGTGAATATTTCTCTGAAATCCTTTGTCCTCGGAGTAAGATGTCATACCGCCGCGGCGGGTGCCGAGGTGGGAATGGTAGTCTGTACCGAAGAAAACATCAGTAACGCAGTCATTTTTGCTGGCTGCACCGAAAAATCCGCCCATAAATTATTCTCCCATAAGTCTCTTCATGATTTCCTGATAAGCCTCTTCTACGCCGCCCATATCTCTGCGGAAGCGGTCCTTATCAAGCTTTTCATGAGTAGTTGAATCCCAGAAACGGCAGGTATCAGGGGAGATCTCATCAGCGAGGATGATATTACCGTCAGAAGTTTTACCGAATTCGATCTTGAAGTCGATGAGGTCGATATTAAGACCCTTGAAGAACTTTACCATGAACTCGTTTACCTTGAAAGCGTACTTTGAGATAGTCTCGATGTCCTCTTTAGTAGCGATACCGAGAGCGAGTGCATAGTAGTCATTGATGAAAGGATCGCCGAGATCGTCGTTCTTGTAGCTGAATTCGAGTATCGGGCAAAGGAGCTGTTTGCCTTCCTCAACGCCCATTCTCTTTGAGAAGCTGCCTGCTGCAACGTTTCTTATGATGACCTCAAGGGGAACTATTGAAACCTTCTTTACGATAGTCTCGCGGTCGCTTATCTCCTCTACGAGATGAGTAGGAACGCCTTCTTTTTCGAGCATTTTGAACATGAAGTTTGTCATTTTGTTGTTGATAACGCCCTTGCCGGAAATAGTGCCTTTCTTCTCACCGTTGAACGCAGTAGCGTCGTCCTTGTAATCAACGATAACGAGGTCGGGGTCGTTAGTAGCATAGACCTTCTTAGCCTTGCCCTCATAGAGCTGTTCCTTCTTTTCAATGTTTGCCATTTTGAAATTCCTCCTTGAGAATTATATAAATGTGTATATGCAACTCCGCGTCTATGCGGAAATTGTAAGCGAATGCTGTTAATCTGACACCGTGCAAATACGACAGGCGTGCTTTGTGCAGTGATGTCTTTAGTCTTCAAAAAGCGGATTCTCATCGTTATCACGTAGCATGATAACGTCAGAATTCGGAGCAGTTGTGGTCAGATACTGAACTCCGGTGAGCCTATCGACAAAAACGATAACTTCCTTACAGCCTGCAATGAGCTGACGGTTCTTTTCAAAAAAGCGCTTTGCTGAAGGCTTGTTTGACACGAGTGGTTTGCCGAGAGTATCATACATCATGAGAACGCCGGATTTGGGTGAAGTTGTTGTCATATACTGTATCTCAGTATGTGTATCGACCAAAACCACTATCTCCTTGCAGCCGCCGATGAAATGGCGTTCCTTTTCAATAAAGCGTGGTCCCGGATCGCTGACATTTTTCACATTATTATCAACAGATGAGCGTTTCATACCGAACATGAGCTATCCCTCCAAGATCATTTCAGTGAGTTTTTGCGGAGTTTCTGCGATATAATCCGCACCTGCCTGCAAGAGTTCCTCCTCCGTGCCGTAGCCCCAAAGGATACCCATACATTTCAGTCCGGTTTTATTTGCACCAATAACATCGTTATTTCTGTCACCTATCATAAGAACAGCAGAGCGGTCAGTGATACCGGTATTTGCGAGCACATATTCAATGACTTCCCACTTTTCGTTGCGTATTCCGCCGAGTTCAGCACCGCCGACGAACTCAAAATAATCAGCGATACCAAAGTGTTCAAGTATCTGTTGTGCGTAAATACCGACCTTGCTTGTTGCGACCATCAGCCTCTTTCCGGCAGATTTAAGTTCACTCAGCATTTCAGGAACACCGTCGTAAACGCTGTTCTCGAAGAGTCCCTTAGTGCTGTAACGTTCACGGAAAATCCTTACAGCCTCTTTCACCTGTTCCTCGTTCATTCCGCAGAAATTCGCAAAAGAATCATAAAGCGGAGGACCGAGAAAGCGTTCAGGAGCGTCCGGCATATCAAATCCCATTATACTGAGCGCATGGCTCAGGCAGTTCATAATACCCGGTTCAGAATCTGTAAGTGTACCGTCGAGGTCAAAAAGAAGAACGTCGTAATTCTTCATCAGAGTGCGGCGATCTGCTCCTGAAGAGCCTTATCCTTAGCGATAACGCCGTCAGCCATAGCCTTTTTCTCAGCAGCGAGCTTTGCAGCGAGCTCATCATCAGCGATAGCGAGCATCTGAACTGCGAGTACAGCCGCATTCTTAGCACCGTCGATACCGACTGTAGCGACCGGAACTCCGGGCGGCATCATAACTGTAGCGAGGAGAGCGTCTATGCCCTCAAGAGCCTTAGACTTCATAGGTATACCGATCACCGGCAAAGTTGTGTGACCTGCAACAACGCCTGCGAGGTGAGCAGCCATACCTGCCGCACAGATGATAACGCCGAAGCCGTTAGCCTTGGCATTTGAAGCGAAATCAGCGGCTTCTGCCGGAGTTCTGTGAGCGCTCATAACGCGGCACTCAAACTCTACGCCGTACTTTTTAAGCTCAGTAAGAGCTGATTTTACAACCGGGAAATCGCTGTCGCTTCCCATGATAACTGCAACTTTTTTTGACATTTTCTATTCTCCTGTCTGTCCGTTAGGACTATTTTCGTCTTTGTCCGCCCCATCGGAAATATCTGTTTTTTCAGCCGGCTTGGGGTATTCCGGCATTTCATTCTCGAAGCAGCCCGAAGTAGCTTTCAGGTCGCTCACTGAATTGCCGCTGAATTTAACTGCGGCTTTATATCCTTCACGGAGAGTTTTCTGTTCTCCGTTTTCATCGGTATAGGTTATCCCGGTATCGGCTGTGAAAGCGACCTCATAGCAGGGTGTACCGTCGTCGGACCTTATAGAATAAAGGTGTATATCTGAGATACCGAGCAGTTCTTTTGAAAGGAGTCTGTGGTCATCAGGGAAAAGCTGAGAGAAACCCGAGCGGCTGCCGGTAGTTATCTCCGAGAGGATCTCGTCATTTCCGGTGAAAGCGTATTCTATGTATTTTCCGGCGATACCGGACATATCCTCTATCATGTCGATACTCAGCTTTGAGAGCAGTACTCTGCTGAGGATATCAATAGTATACGTACTTCCCATCGTTTCGCCTGTAACAGACGCTCTTGTAAAGAAGAGTCCGGCTTTTGATGAAGAGAACGTGTAAACACCCGAGCTGTCAGCAAGAGTGACCTCCTTATCCCTGATAGAGCACGAAGTCCACGAACGGCGGAAACACGGTGAAAAGCCGTCGTCATAGAGTACACACGAATTATCAGCGGCACTCTCCGCGACATAGTAAACATTTCCGGCAGGTTCGTGCTTAGTGATACTGCTGTAAATGAAAGGGATAACGATATTGCCCTCGTAGTCGATACAGCCGTAAAGCTGCTGACTGCCTGTTTTAGCGGCGGCGATGCACTTACCGTTTCCGGCGAATCTTATCTCATTCCATTCAGGAGCGACAATTATACGGTCCTCACTATCAGCGATACCGAAGTTTCCGTTGCCGTCGCTGAAGATGTAATTTCCTTTGCTGTCGCTGATAAGCTTGCGTACTATCTCAGTCTGCGTGTTATTGTTAGCAACATCGTCAGGTACATTGAGGTAGAAGCGGGTTATCGCAGCGGCAAGTATGATGATGACAACAAAAAGCAGAGAAGCAACGAGACGCGTATGCTTATTCAAGAGTCTGCCCCTTATTTGTCGTCGCCGGACTTCTTAGCGGCACGGTAGGATTCTTCCGTCTCACCGGTCAGGTAGATAGGACGTTTCTTTACTTCCATGTAGGTCTTGCCGAGGTACATACCGATGATACCGATACACATCATTATCATCGCGCCGATGAGGAGTGCCACACCGGATACAGCTGTAACAACAGTTGTGACCTGCCAGTAAAGTATTGCACCAATCAGTGCTATAAGGAAGAGCGGTATTGAAAGCACCGCACAGATTATTGCGAGGATTATCGGGAATGCAAGCGGCGCAGTCGAGAAAGCCATAACGCCTTCGATAGCGTACTTGAAGAGTCCCCAGAAAGACCATGAGGTCGTACCGGCGGGGCGCTCAACATTCTCATAGGGCATATACTTCACTCTGAAGCCGACCCAGCTGAAAATACCTTTCGAGAAGCGGTTGTATTCCGACATTTCAAGGATAGCATCGACCATCTGTCTTGTCATGAACCGGAAATCCTGAGCACCGTCGACTATCTCGGTCTGAGATATTTTATTGATTATCTTATAGAAAAGCCTTGCAAAAGCGGAACGGATCTTAGATTCGCCTGTTCTGCTTACACGGCGGGTAGTAGCGCAGTCAAATTCGCCGTCCTTGACGTAGTTGTACATCTGAGGCAGAAAAGCCGGCGGATGCTGAAGGTCAGCGTCCATAACAACAACATAGTCGCCCTTAGCGTTTTTGAGTCCGGCGTACATACCGGATTCCTTGCCGAAATTACGTGAAAATGAAATATATCTCACACGCTTGTCCTTATCTGCAAGCTGTCTGAATATCTCAAGGGTACGGTCCTTTGAACCGTCGTTTATGAAAAGAAATTCAAACTCAAGTTCGGTGTGTTCCTTTTTCATGGAATCCGTTACCTTGGTTATCTCGTCATAGAACATTGGAAGGACTTCTTCTTCGTTGTAGCATGGCACAACAACAGAAACAAGTTTCATGAGTTACCTCCTCAGTATCGGGACGGCAAAGAACGCAGTCTCCGCCTCCGAAAATAATAAATACACTATTAATTATACTACATCCGTCCCGATACTGCAATAGGCTGGGTATTAATTTTGTAAATTTTCACATATATTTTTTCAAAGGCACCATAAAAATGAACGTCTCAAAATCATTTAACTTTAAATCTTGTTGCTTTTTGCCGTAAAATGTATAAACTTCTCATTTCTTTATAACTTGCAAGGAAGTTTTTGACAAAAAAATCAATAACAATTTGTTATTTCCGCTGAAAAATTAAAAAACAGTATAATTTCACCTTGATTTTTTTAAGAAACTGTTGATTTTTTTTGTCGTATCAGGTATAATGTACTTGTATAGTAATGCTTAGTGAATCAGACTGTCCGTTCTTTCTATGAAACTTACTAATTTTCAGGTCAGGTCTGACAGCAAGCGTTTTGGGGGACCGATTAGACGCGGTCAGAAAAAATCGGCTGTTCGCTGCCGAAAAGCGGAGCTGCGGCAGACCCGCAGGATTGGAGAATGTTATGGATATCAGACTCGTAACGACTTCTTTCAACGATGAGGTACACGCAACCTTCAACGACAAAAAGACAGGCTGCGGAATCAATCTCTTGAAGTCAGAAAACGTGACTCGCTACCGAAGAGGTGCGATCATGACCGACCTTGGTGAACTTACTTGCGAAAAATGTAAGACAAAGATCGCCAAAGAAATGATCAAATCCGATCAGAAGGAAATGAAGCTCCTTCTCAAGGAAGAAAAAATGAGAGCTAAAAAAGGCATTGAAGACGCAGGTATCGTCCCTCTCGGCAATACAACTGCAAAGCCTACAAGAGCCCGTCAGGAAGAACCAAGACAGCCTAAGCAGGTCGCTGTAAAGCCTGTTTCAAGGCCTGAACCCGAACCGCAGCCGGCTCCGGTTCAGCAGCAGACTATCCCCGGCACAGGTGTTGCCATTGATAATAGCCTTGCTCAGTTCGCAATAAACAAACCCGAAGAGGAAGCTCCCGTAAAAACTGCCGCTCAGCAGGCTGACGATTTCCTCGCACAGTTTGCTGTACCCTCTCCCGCAGCAGAAACTGCTCCGGCACCGGCTCAGCCAGCTCCGCAGCAGAACGACGACTTCCTTGCGCAGTTCGCTGTACCCTCTCCCGCAGCTGAACCCGCACCGGCTCCTGCTCCGGCACCCGTAGAGCCGGCGGCACCTCCGGTTATTGACGATATTTCAGCCGCTATAGCAGCAGCTAACGCAAATGTACAGCCTCCGGTACAGCCGGCAGCACCCGCTCCCCAGCAGGCTGCTCCAGCTCCGAGTGTATCCGATGATGATATTCTTAATATGTTCTCCGTTGAGAATCCTCAGGATCAGCAGATAGAGGCTATCCCGAATGCTCAGTCTGCAGCAGGCACATCTGACAATTACGAAAACGATATTAATACCGCTGAACCGAGTGTATCAGCCGCTCCGGTTCAGGAAACAGTTCAGGCTCAGAACGAGCAGGAAGCAAACAGTGTAAGCGAATGGGATCTCATCGCAAACCAGCTTTTCGGAGCAAATGCCGCTCAGCAGCCGGAAGTTCCCGGTGAAATGGCAGAGATGAACGGTCTCCCGAATCCTGAGAATATAAACATTCCACCCGCTCATGAAGCTGTTGCATCAGAAATAGAGGACATTGCCGTTCCCGAAGTCGAGGAACTCTCTATTCCCGAAGCACCTGCTCCTGAACTTGATGACATATCCGATGCAGAACCTGCTATTGATATAGCTCCATCTGCTCCGGCACAGTCCGCTCCCGTTATTGATGACATCGCAGCTGCTATGGAAGCTGCTCAGCAGAACGCTCCGAAGCCGGTCGCTCCCGTTCAGTCTGCTCCTGTTCAGCAGGAGGCTGCTCCGGTTATCGACGATATCGTAGCCGCTATGGAAGCCGCTCAGCAGAATGCTCCGAAGCCGGTCGCTCCCATTCAGTCTGCTCCTGTTCAGCAGGAGGCTGCTCCGGTTATCGACGATATCGCAGCTGCTATGGAAGCCGCTCAGCAGAATGCTCCGAAGCCGGTCGCTCCCGTTCAGTCTGCTCCTGTTCAGCAGGAGGCTGCTCCGGTTATCGACGATATCGCAGCTGCTATGGAAGCTGCTCAGCAGAATGCTCCGAAGCCTGTTGCTCCCGTTCAGCCTGCACCCGCTCCGACCGTTCCAAAGAAACCTGTCGCAGCAGCTCAGCCTATGCCGAATCCGTCACAGATAATCTCTGTTCCGCAGATCACAGGCTACGACGTTACAAATCAGCCTATTTACACATATGTTCAGATGCAGATAACCGGTTACGACGAAAACGGTCAGCCTGTCCTTGCACCTGTTCCAGGTCAGGAAATTCCTGCTTTCAACGCTCCTTTCAACAAGAATACACGTCTCCAGGACGCTATCAAGGCTGCTCAGGAAGTTCCAACTTCCTCAAAGGATATGACCCCCGGACAGAGGATCGCAGCAGCAGAAGCTGCAAAGGGTTCGCCGGTAACTGCGAACGTTTCCAAGATCGCAACAAATCCGCATTCACGTTCAACATCTCAGGCATTCATAAATGCTATATCAGAGTCCAAGGAATACGCTAACCAGAGCCTTACAGATACTCAGGGACTCCAGCAGAGAACACGTGTTATCGGCTCTATCGAAGACGTTCTTTCACAGCTCGGCGACAACTCACTCAAGCAGAAAAAGGCTGCCGAGGCAAAGGCACAGGCAAATGTTCCTAAGTTTGAAGAGTACAAAGCTCCGGCAAGAAGCAGTTTCTCATCAAGCAGACCTTCAACTTCCCACAGATCCGCTCCTGTTGATGACAGACCCCTTACAAAGGCTGAACTCAAAGCCCGCAAAAAACAGGAAAAGATCGACGCCAAATTCAAGAAGGAAATGGCAAAACGAGGATTCTAAATGCAACAAAACGCCGGACTGCGGTCCGGCGTTTAATATAGCAACAATCTAAAGAAATGAGGTAATGCCAATGGCATACAATGATATACTTGAAGAACTCAGAGCAAAACTCGGTGACGACCCCGACGAAAACGAAAAGATACTCAAAAAAGAAGGCGAAAATTTCGCTAAAGAAGGCAATTACGACGGTCTTAAGGCAGTAGGCGAGCTTATTATGGACAATATGCCCGAAGAACGCAGAAAAGAAATAGACCGCCTCACCCATATCGACGGTATGAGACTCGACGAAATGTACAACAAAATAGAAGAGTATATCCGCGATAACAAGTATCTCGACGCTCTCCCGCTTGCTGAAAGACTCTATAAAAAGGTTACTGTCGAATACGCTGACGGTGAGAATGCAAAATTCGTCTCACTCCGCAACCCATTTGAAGATAACCTCTGTCAGCTTCTTTTCAACGACGGAAAGGTACTCAACCGCACCCCCTTCAACTTCACAATGTACCTTACGACCTACGCTTTCCTCCTCGTTGAAACAGGTGCAAACGTTGACGCTATCCCGATACTCGAAAGAGCGATAGAATTCAACCCTATCGACGTATCTCCGCGTTTTGAACTCGCTGAAATATATAAGCTTATCCGCAACAAGAAAAAGGTCCTTGAACTTACACGCGATACCCTCAAGGTTGCATATTCGCCCCTGACTATCGCACGCTGCTATGCCAATGTCGGATACGCACTCACCGATTCAGGCGATTATGAAGACGCAGCCGCTTTCTACGTTGCAAGTGTCATGTTCGCACCTAACCCCGCTATTCCATATGAAATGCAGCACCTCGCTGATTTAAAGGGTTCTCCTATCAGAAAGCCTACTCAGGAACAGATGATAGAGATAATGAAAAAGTACGATATCGAGTACGGTCCGGACAAGCACGTTATCGAAGTTGCCGCTCAGCTTGCGTCACACTACATAACAGTCAAGGACTTCCCGAATGCTGTACAGGCACTCAAAATAACCTATAATCTCACTCTCGATGAGGAGATAAAGAAGCTTATCCTCAAATATGACCCCGAGTCTAAAATGCTCAGACCCGAAGAGGCACCCGTAACCGATTACGAACCCAAAAAAGCAGAAAAATAACGATAATACCGGATAAAGACCGTTCTCATTACCGTATGCAGACTGCCTGACTGTAAATATACAGCTATTCAGCAGTACCATGCAAAATCGGCTAAAGAGGCGGTCTTTTCCGCTCTTTTTTTATCATCAGGCGCGCATTGCATAAATAGGCGGTGCTTAATTTGTGAACTTTTTTCATACTATATTTTGCCAAAATGAATTGACTTTTTTATAATATTGCGTTATAATATAAAGGAATAATTTATTCATATTCTCAGCAGGAAGAAGGTTATAGCTATGGCTAACGAAAAAAGTCTGAAAGTACTCATCGTTGACGATGATAAAAATATATGTGATCTGCTCCGCCTTTATCTTGAAAAAGACGGCTACAGCGTTATACTTTCCCACGACGGAGAAGAGGCAGTTGTTAAATTCAATGCCCTGAAGCCTGATATGGTCCTTCTTGATATAATGCTCCCTGGAATGGACGGTTGGCAGGTTTGCAGAGAAATACGTAAAAAATCCAACGTTCCGATAATCATGATAACCGCTAAGGGCGAGACTATTGACAAGGTCATCGGTCTTGAACTCGGTGCTGACGATTATATCGTTAAGCCGTTCGACGCTAAGGAGGTTATCGCACGTATCAATGCCGTTACAAGAAGAGTAGGCAATATCAACGTTGAACCCGAAATCAAAGAGGTCCGCTACGATAAGCTCTCTGTCAATATGACAAGATATGAGCTCAAAGTTAACGGAAAAAATATCGACACTCCGCCAAAGGAACTCGAACTTCTCTATTACCTTGCATCAAATCCAAACCGCGTTTATACCCGTGACCAGCTTCTCGACGAAGTATGGGGATTTGAATACTATGGCGATTCAAGAACTATCGACGTACATATCAAGAGACTCCGTGAAAAACTTGAAGGTATTTCCGATAAGTGGGCTCTCAAGACCGTATGGGGCGTCGGCTATAAATTTGAAGCAGAGGAAGAGGAATGACCTCTGACTGAATCAGATGTATTGCAGGGGACAAGCCAGTCCCCTGTTTTTATACGAGGTGATAGGATTTGGATAACAAAAAAAGCTCATATTATAAGCTATTCCGGTTTGCACTGATAATCGTAGTCATCGTACTTATGCTTATCGGAACACTGCTGATGAGCCTTTGTTCATCAATATATAAACGTTCAAAGCTCCGCGAGATACAGTCGGTCGGCGATATGTACATAACCTGCATTTCTGAGGACTATCAGAAATACGGCGACGGCTATATACAGCCTGCCCAGCATATGCAGGAGCTTTTCATGGGAAATTACGACGTGAGAATATACGTCTACAACGAGTCGGGAAGCTGTGTGATATCCGGCGACGGTCCGGCAAATTCCGAAACCGCTCCCCTGTCCTCGACAATGCAGAACTATCTCGATGAAGACGACTTTCTCGATATGAGTGCGGAAATGATATCAAGAAGCAAACCGAGTCTCATATTCGGCTCAAAGGTTTATCTGAAGCAGAATTCTTTGCAGTATACGCCGATATACGTCATCGTTTACGGCAGCACAGATGAGCTGAATTTCTTCACAATGAAAATAGTCTCACTGTACCTGCTTTTCGCAATAATCGGCATATTCCTCTGCTATCTGCTCCTCAAGCGGAGAATAGTAAAACATATCGAATTCGAGAACCAGTTCCTCAGGATAAGCGAAAAATTCTCAAAGGGCGACTTCTCAGAAAAAATACCTACCGACCTCCCAGGTAATCTTCGGGATATCTCCGAATGTGTAAACGCACTCGCGGCAAACGTAGAAAAAAGTGACGAGACGAGCCGCACATTCATTGCAAATGTCTCACACGAACTCCGCACCCCTATTACTACTATAGGCGGATTCGTTGACGGTATCCTCGACGGTACCATAAAAAAGACACGTCAGCAGGAATACCTGATACTCGTTTCAAAGGAAATACAGCGTCTGCGCATACTCATAAGCTCAATGCTCAATATGACGCGATTTGAGTCCGGTACAATGGCTCCGAATTTCCGCGAAACAAACCTTACCGACCTCGTTATTCAGGTCGTTCTCATGTTTGAGAAGAGAATCGAAGACAAGCACCTCAACGTAGAGGAACTTGACAGCGGTCGCCTTGATGCAATAGTCGATGCTGACCTTATGCAGCAGGTAATATACAACCTCGTCGAAAATGCTGTAAAATTCGTCAACGAAGGCGGTACTCTTTCGTTCCGTTTTGAGCAGCACGATGACATCTGCATAGTAGGTGTAAGAAACACCGGCGAGGGTCTGCGCGACACAGAGATACAGCAGGTCTTCGACAGATTCTACAAGACGGATTCATCACGCGGAAAAGACACCACCGGTCTCGGACTCGGTCTCTCGATATCGCGTAAAATAGTGCATCTCCACCACGGTCACATCGTGGTAAAGAGTGTTTACGGCGAATATACCGAGTTCCAGATTCAGATACCATATGACCCGCGAAAGAAAACTGATAAAAAAGAAAAAGAGAAAAAAGAAAAGCAGAGCTGAGTTCAGCTCTCAAGTCAAGGAGCACTTATGGAAGACAATAACAACATATATACCGGCGGAAGAATAGTTTCGCCAAACAGCACCCCCAACCAACAGTACGTACCAAAGCATGAAAAGCCTGCCGAGGCTTCATATGAGGCAACAAGTCAGCCTGACTACAGCCGTCAGCAGAATTACAACGCTCAGACGCAGTACGGTAATCAGCAGCAGTACCGTCAGACTCCGCCACCGCCTCAGCAATCAGGCGGCAGACCAGTCTACGACCGTTTCATGTACGAGCCTATCGGCTTTGACTCATACGACAAAAAGAGTGCAGCTGAAATACGTGCTGAGGACGAAAAACGTGAACACAGGAAGCGTACAGGCAGAGAAAAAGCTATCCTCATACTTTTCTTTGTGCTTATATTTATTACAATTGCACTCGGTCTTTTCGGCATCATTGCTGACCTGATGAAGAGCAGTGACCACATCTCAACCGCAAATCCGAATCAGGTCGTTATTTATCAGAACTCCAAACCCGAGGGTGCTAATGACCTCGAAAACTTCGTTGACGAAAACGGAAGATATACTACCGAAGGTGTAGCAGCTGCCGTAAAAGAGTCTATAGTCGAAATCTACACATACACCGACGCTTTCCACAACAATTTACAGGGCACAGGCTCAGGAGTTGTACTCTCGGAAGACGGCTACATCGTAACAAATGCTCATGTTCTTCTCGAAGACGGCTACCACGATGTTCATACGACTGACGGAAAAGTATACAGTGCAAAAGTAGTCGGCAGAGACGTAAAGACCGATATTGCCGTTATAAAGGTCAACGAAACTCTCAAAGCCGCAGTCCTCGGCAATTCCGATGAGGTCATAGTAGGCGAGCACGTACTTGCTGTCGGCAACCCTGCCGGACTTTCAAACACGGTAACAGACGGTATCGTATCTGCAACAGGACGTAAGATACGCAGCGATTCTACTGGTTTCGAGATGAACTGCATTCAGACAAATGCAGCGATAAGTCCCGGAAATTCGGGCGGTGCACTTGTAAATATGTACGGTCAGGTAATCGGTATCACATCTTCAAAATACGTAAGCAGTTCATATGAGGGACTCGGCTTCGCAATTACTATCAACGATGCCAAGCCAATAATTGAGCAGCTTATCAAAAACGGCTACATCGACGGACGTTTCCGCATCGGTATCCGACTGATAGATATGTCAAAGCCGAGCAAGAGAGAGACTATCGAAGAGGCTCTCGGCTATAAGATTCCGGAAGACTTCGAGGGTATATATATATCAGAAGTCATGGAAGACTGCGATATTGCCAATACTGAACTCAAATCCGGTGATTTTATTACTGCTATAAACGGCAAAAGCGTAAAGACCTACGATGAACTCTATGATACTATCAGTGCCTCATACGGTGCAGGCGACACAGTGCCCGCTACCTGTGCACGCATTGACAAGGACGGCAACGTTGAATACTTCAACATCGAATTTGAGCTTATGCCCGATACCTCCGGAAATTATTGATTCTCCATAAGCGACTTCGGACGCTTTGAATTAACTCCGGCTACACCTCCTGCTGCTCCGGCAATAACGAGCAGCAGGAGTTTTTTTATATCCGCAGGCGCTCCGACTACTACAAGTCCGGCAGCGGAAATTACCGAATACAGGAGCAAACCGCATATACTGCCGTCGATAAGACCACGTCTGCGGCGGTATTTTCCATAGATTCTTCCGCTGAAATAAGCTGTGCACACAAGAGAGGCAATTGTAAAAATCCCCACAAACTGCATACTCCCTATCAGCCAGTACGAAATAGCCGACAGTACCGTTACAGCCGCAGCATAGCAGATTCCCCCAAACAGAATCGCCGCACCAAAGCTAAGCAATGTATTAGCCCAAAGGCTTTTCCGGTATTTTCGCATAAAAACGCCCCCTCATAGTCAATACTATGCGGGGGCATTTTGAATTATTCTTCGTCGTTCTTCTTTTTCTTCTTTGATTTCTTATCAGTATCGTCAACGAGTGCAGCAGATGCGAGCGGACTTGCGTTCTTCTTAGGAGAAGCAGCCTTTGCACGCTCCATAGCCGAAATGTTTTCAGCGATAGCCCAGTTCTTGAGTCTGAGCTTATTACGCTCACCGCCTGTCTCGATAACGACGTTATCCTCGCCGACACGAACAATCATACCAACGATACCGCCGGTTGTAACGATCTCATCGCCGACCTGAAGGCTGTTCTGCATATCCTTCATTTCCTGTTCCTTCTTCTTCTGAGGGCGGATAGCCATGAAGTAGAGGATAGCGAACATTCCAACGAGCGGGATAACGAGTGTAAAGAGTGGGTTTGCAGCCTTATTAGCTCCGTTTGAACCGTTAGCAGCTTCCTCGGCAAAGGCATTCATAGCGCCATAGCTGAGAGAAGTTACAGTAGCAGCAGCAGTAGCAAAAATGCTTGCGAACTTTCTTTTCATAAATATGCTCCTTTAATTATAATTTTTCATACATGGATAATTAACGTCTGCTCAACAGCTAAAAATCGGCTTTACATAGCTTTTTAGTTGCCAAAGTGTAAAAAAAATAATGATATTGATAATTTTTCCTGCACTTTGTTTTGCCCTTTAGGACAAAATGAGCTTGACATAAAGAATTTGCGCTCCCCGAACAGAGTTCGGGGCAATAAGCGTCTAATGGCGATTATCGCGAACACATTAATTATAACACATACTTCCTGATAATGCAAGCGTTTTTTGCCGATTTTTCGTAATCTTAACAAAAAAACACAGCTGCCGGACATTCAATCCGACAGCTGTATGCATTATTTTATATCAATGCTTAGTCTACGAGCTTGATTATAGCCATCTCAGCAGCGTCACCGCGGCGGGGACCGATCTTAACGATCTGTGTGTAACCACCGTTTCTATCTGCATACTTGGGCGAGATCTCGTCAAAAAGCTTCTTTGCAACAGCTTCCTTAGTTACGTAAGCCATTACCTGACGCTTGGAGTGCAGATCATCGTTCTTACCGATAGTAATCATCTTTTCTGCAACAGCACGAACTTCCTTAGCTCTTGTAACAGTCGTTTCGATCTGACCGTTTTCGAGAAGGAAAGTTACCATGCCTCTGAGCATTGCCTTTCTGTGGTCAGATGTTCTGCCCAGCTTTCTTGTACCCGGCATGTATTTCACTCCTTTACTATTATTTAAGTGATAGGTTTATTATTCTTCTTCTGAGGAGAGGTCAAAGCCCAGTGACTGGAGCTTTTCCTTTACCTCGTCGAAGGATTTCTTTCCAAGGTTTCTAACCTTCATCATTTCTTCCTCAGACTTGTTGATGAGGTCGTCTACTGTATTGATTCCAGCACGCTTTAAGCAGTTGAACGAACGAACTGAAAGGTCGAGGTCTTCGATAGTCATTTCGAGGATTTTCTCCTTACCCTTTTCGTCCTTTTCAACGAGAACTTCAGCGAGTCCAGCCTCTTCTGAGAGGTCGATGAACAGCTTGAGGTGTTCGCCGAGGAGATTAGCTGCCTGAGATAAAGCTTCCTTAGCGGAGATAGTACCGTCGGTCCATACCTCCATAGTGAGCTTATCGTAGTCAGTAACCTGTCCGAGACGAGTATCCTCTACAGTGTAGTTGACCTTAAGAACAGGTGTGTATATGCTGTCAACAGCGATAACGTCAACTGGGAGGTTGATCTGCTTCTTGTTTCTTTCAGCGGAAACATAGCCTCTGCCTCTGTCGATAGTTATTTCCATGTACAGCTTGGCGTCTTTACCCAGTGTAGCGATGTGCATACCGGGATCGAGGATATTAACCTCAGAATCGGTCTTTATGTCGCCGGCAGTGATCTCGCACTCGCCTTCAGCCTCTACGTATACGGTCTTAGGACCTTCTCCGTAAAGCTTAGCAGTAAGACCCTTAATGCTGAGGATTATCTCTGTGACGTCTTCCTTTACGCCCGGAATCGTTGACAACTCATGGTGAACTGTGCCATCCTTGCCCGAAAGCTTTACAGATGTTACAGCCACGCCCGGAAGAGAGGAGAGCAGCACGCGTCTGAGGCTGTTGCCCAGTGTGATACCGTATCCGCGCTCAAGCGGTGCTAAAACGAATTTGCCGTATTTGCCGTCACTTTTAAGCTCGACAATGTCGATATCAGGCTTATTTATCTTTTCCAGCATAAAAACCCTCCTGTTTCGCAATAAGTGTTATTTTGAGTTCTGACATCCTAAGCAGTCTTGCGATTACTTGGAGTACAGCTCGACGATGAGGTGTGTAGCAACCTCGTAGTCAATATCCTCTGCTGAGGGGAGACGAGTAACCTTTGCTGAGAAATCGTCCTTCTTAGCGTCGAGCCATGTAGGAACGATTCTGTCAGCTGTAAGCTCAACTGTTGACTTGAACTTATCAGATGTTCTGTCCTTCTCACGAAGAGCGATAACATCGCCGACTTTAACTCTGTAGGAAGGAATGTTAACCTTTTTGCCGTTTACTGTGTAGTGGCTGTGAACAACAAGCTGTCTTGCCTCACGTCTTGTGAGAGCAAGGCCCATTCTGTAAACAACGCTGTCGAGTCTGGATTCGAGAACAGTGATAAGGTTATCACCGGCCTTACCTTCCATTTTTTCAGCGATTGCGAAGTAGTGTCTGAACTGCTTCTCAAGAACGCCGTAGATAAACTTCAGCTTCTGCTTTTCCTTCAGCTGAAGACCATATTCAGAGATCTTCTTTCTGTTGTTAGCGTTCTTGAAGCGGATAGACTCCTTCTTTGAAACGCCCATAACAGCGGGGCTGATTCCCAGATATCTGCACTTTTTAAGAATAGGTTCTTTCTGAACTGCCATTTAAAAACACCTCCGTTTTGATTAGACGCGACGTCTTTTAGGCGGACGGCAGCCATTGTGAGGAATGGGAGTAACGTCCTTGATCATTCTTACCTCAAGACCTACAGTCTGAAGTGCTCTTATAGCAGCCTCACGACCAGCGCCGGGTCCCTTTACGTAAACTTCTACGAACTTGAGACCGTGCTCCATAGCAGCCTTAGCAGCTGTTTCAGCAGCAGTCTGTGCTGCGAAAGGAGTTGACTTCTTAGAGCCTCTGAATCCGAGCTCGCCTGCGCTTGCCCATGAGATAGCGTTGCCCTGAGTATCTGTGATTGTTACGATTGTATTATTGAAAGTGGACTGAATATGAACTGCGCCGCTTTCGATATTCTTACGCTCTCTACGTCTTCTGATAGTAGAGACCTTTTTACCTTTCTGCTGTGCCAAAGCTCATACCTCCTTACTTCTTCTTGTTTGCGATAGTCTTTACAGGACCCTTACGAGTTCTTGCGTTTGTCTTAGTTCTCTGACCTCTTACGGGGAGACCCTTTCTGTGACGAACGCCTCTGTAGCAGCCTATTTCAACAAGTCTCTTGATGTTAAGAGCAACTTCACGACGAAGATCGCCCTCAACAGTGTAATGTTCGTCGATATAGTCACGAAGCTTAGCTACATCCTCTTCAGCGAGATCCTTAACTCTTACGTCAGGGTTAACGCCTGTGTTAGCGAGGATGTCTGTTGCAGTCTGACGACCGATTCCGTAGATATAAGTGAGACCGATTTCGATTCTCTTATTCTTGGGAAGGTCAACACCAGCTATTCTTGCCATATTGTATTACCTCCATTATTGCAGCAAGGATTAACCCTGACGCTGCTTATGCTTAGGATTTTCGCAGATAACCATGATTCTGCCTTTACGTTTGATAACCTTGCACTTTTCGCAAATAGGTTTTACTGAAGGTCTGACTTTCATTGAAAATACCTCCTTTAGCGGGTAGTGGACAGATGTCCTTTTTTACTTAACGCGCCATGTGATACGACCCTTTGAGAGATCGTAGGGTGACATTTCAAGCTTCACCTTATCGCCGGGCACGATTCTGATATAATTCATTCTGAGTTTGCCGGAAACGTGTGAGAGAACCTCATGACCGTTTTCGAGCTGTACTTTAAACATTGCATTAGGGAGAGCGTCTGTTACAACGCCTTCAACCTCGATCACATCTTCTTTGGACACTTGGATAACCTCCTTTACTCAGCCTCGCTCATCGTCCTGAGCATTGTTCTGAGTTTTTTATCAGTTATATCGTTGATATCAATCATGCTATCGGTCAGAGCGATATGCTTTAAATTCTTGCGCTTTGGGGAAGCGAGCTTTCTGCTCTTTCCGTCAGCGATAAAGCAGTGATCCTTGCCGAGGACTGTTACCACGAAGAAACCTCCGCAGTCGCGTCCGGCTTTTGCTCTAACGACCGAGCCAACATTTAGCTTCACAATAATTCCCTCCGTCAGGGCTGAGTCAAAATGACGGGACCGTCAGGAGTTATTGCGATCATGTGCTCAAAATGAGCTGACAGTGAACCACTTTTGGTAACCACGGTCCAACCGTCCTTGAGAGTTTTAACATCGTCGCCTTTGACATTGATCATAGGCTCAATACATATCGTCATACCGGAAACGAGTCTTGGTCCGTGCCCAGCACGTCCCCAGTTCGGAACTTCCGGTGATTCGTGTACCTCTCTGCCGATACCGTGGCCGCAGTAATTTCTTACGATTCCGTAGCCTCGTGAAGCGCAGTATTCTTCTACAGCATGAGAAATATCTCCGACTCTTGCGCCCGCCTGAGCCTGAGCGATTCCTTCAAAAAGACTCTTCTCAGTGACCTCAAGCAATGCTTTAGCCTCATCAGAAATTTTGCCGACAGGGAAGGTCCAGCAGCTGTCGCCGTTGAAGCCGTTATAAGCAGCTCCGGTGTCGATACTTACAATATCGCCTTCCTTTAATCTTCGGCTTGCTTTAGGGATACCGTGGATTATCTCCTCGTTAACGGAGATACAAGCATTCCCCGGGAATCCGTAAAGACCTTTAAAGCAGGATCTTACGCCATGTCTTGCATAAAACTCGCCGACCAGTTTATCTACATCGAGGGTCGACATACCCGGCTTTATTCTTTCGCCCGCATACCATATTGCGCCGCAAGTCAAACGACCTGCCTCACGCATTATGGCTAATTCGGACTTTGATTTAATAGTAATGCTCATTACTTAACTCCTACAGCTTCAAGTGTAAGCTTAGAAGTATCAGCAACTTCCTCCTGACCCTTTACAGAAACAAGCTTGCCCTGCTTCTCGTAGTAGTCCTTGAGGGGAGCTGTTTTTTCGTGATAAGTTGCGAGACGGTCGAGAACGACTTCGGGCTGATCGTCCTTACGAACGATAGTCTTGTCGCCGCACTTATCGCAAACGCCCTCTACCTTAGTGGGCTTATATTCAACGTGATAAGAAGCGCCGCATCCCTGGCAAACGCGTCTGCCTGAAACTCTCTGCTTGATTGTTTCATCGGGAACATCGATCTCTATCACCTTGTCGATCTTGATACCCATAGCGTCAAGAGCCTCAGCCTGCGGAACAGTTCTGGGGAAACCGTCAAGGATGAAACCTTCCTTGCAGTCGTCCTCAGCGATTCTCTCCTTGAGGATACCAATTACGATATCGTCAGAAACGAGAGCGCCTGCGTCCATAGCAGCCTTCGCCTTGAGACCGTACTCGGTGCCATTCTTAGCAGCTTCGCGAAGAATATTACCTGTTGAGATCTGCGGGATATTGAGGGCATCGGAAACGACCTCTGCCTGTGTACCCTTTCCTGCGCCGGGAGCGCCTAAGAAAATAAGATTCATGATTTTATCCTCCTTGTGTCAGGCTTATGAAAGGAAGCCCTTGTGGTGTCTCATCATGAGCTGTGATTCAAGTGTACGTGTAGTCTCAAGCGCAACGCTTACTGCGATGAGGATAGTAGTACCACCCATTGAAAGAGTGCTGAGTTTCTGATCAGCCATTGAGAAGAAGATCGGGATAACAGCGATGATTCCGAGGAATATCGCACCAACGAGTGAGATCTTTGAAAGAACTCTCTGAATGTAGTCGGAAGTGGGTTTACCGGGTCTGATGCCGGGGATACCACCGTTTGACTGACGAAGGTTGTTAGCGATCTCGATTGGGTTGTACTGGATCGAAACGTAGAAATAGTTGAACGCGATTATGAGTACGAAATAAATGAGTGCGTATGAGAAGCTTCTTGTTGAGAAGAAGTCACAGAACTTAGCATAGAAGCTGCCGTCGTGGGGATTCTCCTTAACGAGCTGAATTGTCTGCGGAAGAGCCATGAAAGACATAGCGAAGATGATAGGCATAACACCGCTCATCATGACCTTCATAGGAATGTGGGTCTTCTGACCGCCGTACTGCTTTCTGCCGACAACGCGCTTAGCATACTGTATCGGAATTCTTCTTTCCGCTTCGTTCATGAAAACGATGAAAGCGAATTCAAAGATGATGAATACTAAGTATCCGAGTGTAACCCAGAGGTATTTGGAGGGCTCTTCGATAGTATAACCGATGAGCTTACCAGCGTCAACAGGGAAACGAGCTGCGATACCAGCGAAGAGGAGCATTGAAACACCGTTGCCGATACCCTTATCACTGATGCGGTTACCCATCCATACAACGAATGAAGCACCAGCAACAAAAGCAGTTATAATAACGATAGCAGCGAATATTCCGTAGCCGCCTTCAGAGTATTTCAGCGCATCACCGAGAACATTGCCGTCGGCATCCTTAACGTTGACCATACGTCTGAGAGTAAGGTAATAAGCAGAACCCATGAATACTGCGAGGATCATAGCGACCGCCGCTGTAATTTTATTGAGTTTCTTTCTGCCCTCTTCGCCCTCGTCTCTCAATCGTTCGAGAGGAGGAAGAGCGTAGGTGAGCAGCTGCATAATGATCGACGCATTAATGAATGGCGTGATCGAAAGTGAGAAGATGGTTGCCTGTGAGAGCGCACCACCGGTGATTGTGTTCAGATATTCGAGGAAGTTACCGTTTGTAGCGTTCTGCTCCATCCAAGCGTTAACGATTGAAGGGTTGAGATACGGAACAGCGATCGCGCTTCCAAATCTGAAAATGATGACCATGAGTAATGTGTATAAAAGCTTCTTCCGGATATCCGGAACACTCCAAGCACGTTTCAGTGTCTGAAACACATTACATCACCTCTGTCTTTCCGCCTGCCTTTTCTATCTTCTCTACAGCACTCTGAGAGAATTTTGCAGCTTTAACTGTCAGCTTAGCGGTAAGCTCTCCGTTTCCGAGGATCTTTACGCCGTCGTATTCCTTCTTGATGAGACCTGAAGCCTTGAGAAGCTCAGCGTCAACGACAGTACCGTCCTTGAACTTGTTAAGGTCTGATACATTTACGATTGCGTACTTAGTAGCGAAAATGTTATTGAATCCTCTCTTAGGGATACGTCTTGCCAGAGGCATCTGACCACCCTCGAATCCGATTCTTACGCCGCCGCCGCTGCGTGCGTTCTGACCTTTATGGCCCTTGCCGGCTGTCTTTCCGTTACCTGAACCGTGACCTCTGCCGATACGCTTAACAGCCTTATTGGAATCAGCCGCGGGAGTTAATTCGTGAATTTTCATGCTTGTGCACCTCCTTGCTTACGCTTCTGTAACCTCGATGAGGTGTGAGATCTTGTTGATCTTGCCCTGTGTCTGAGCATTGTCAGGCTGAGTTGTTACGTCGCCGACTTTTCTGAGGCCGAGAGACTGAGCTGTAGCGATCTGATCTTTCTTTCTGCCGATAAGGCTCTTTGTGAGCTTGATGTTCTTTGCCATTTGTCAGTCCTCCTTAACCTAAGATTTCCTTTACGGACTTGCCTCTCTTTTCAGCAACGTCCTTAGCGGAAGTGCAAGCCTGAAGGCCTGCGATAGTAGCTCTTACTACATTGCAGGGGTTATTTGAACGAAGTGACTTTGTTCTGATATCCTTGATACCTGCTACTTCGATGACTGCACGAACAGGACCGCCTGCGATAACGCCGGTACCGGGTGCAGCGGGCTTCATAAGAACTCTGCCTGCGCCGAATGCGCCGATAACCTCGTGAGGGATAGTTGTACCCTTGAGAGCGATCTTGCAGAGGTTCTTCTTAGCATCCTCGATGCCCTTGCGGATAGCGTCCGGAACTTCGCCTGACTTACCAAGACCGAAGCCGACTGTTCCATTGCCGTCGCCTACAACAACGAGTGCTGAGAACTTCATGATACGGCCGCCCTTAACAGTCTTTGATACTCTGTTGATGGCAACAACTTTTTCCTGAAGCTCAGGAGCCTGTGTTTCAATATTAGCCATTGTTTTACCTCCCTCTTAGAACTTTAATCCGTTTTCGCGAGCGCCCTCTGCGAGAGCCTGTACTCTACCGTGGTAGAGGTAACCGCCTCTGTCGAAAACGACTTCGCTGATGCCCTTATCAGCTGCGTTCTTAGCGATGAGCTCGCCAACCTTGCGTGCACCGTCAACGTTGCCGCCGTTGCCCTCAAAGCCCTTGTCCATGCTGGATGCAGAAGCAAGAGTAACACCGTTTACATCATCGATGATCTGTGCATAGATGTGCTTTGTTGAACGGAATACATTGAGACGGGGACGCTCGGCAGTACCAGAGATCTTAGCGCGTACTCTGCGGTGTCTCTTTAATCTTGCCTTATTGCTGTCAAACTTTTTTATCATAGCAATTTGCTCCTTCTAATTACTTCTTGCCCTTACCGGCCTTACCTTCCTTGCGGATGATGTGCTCGCCGGCATATCTGATACCCTTGCCCTTATACGGCTCAGGCGGACGCTTTTCGCGTACTTCAGCTGCAAACTGACCTACAGCCTGCTTGTCGATACCGCTTACGATGATCTTGTTGGGCTGGGGAACTTCAAGCTTGATTGCGCTTGTTTCCTCAAGAACAACAGGATGAGAGAAGCCAAGGTTAAGTGTTACCTTGTTGCCGCTCTTTGCAGCACGGTAGCCGACACCCTCGATCTCGAGAGTCTTTGAATATCCGTTTGTTACACCCTCAACCATGTTTGCGATGAGAGTTCTTGTAAGACCGTGAAGTGAACGGTGACGCTTGTCATCGCTGGGTCTTGTAACAGTTATTGTGTTAGCATCGATCTCGATTGTGAGCTCTTTGCTGAACTGCTTTGTAAGTTCGCCCTTAGGTCCCTTGACTGTGAGGCAGTTATTATCGTTCTTAACCTCTACACCTGCAGGAACTGTGATAGGCATTCTTCCTATTCTTGACATATTGAAGCTCCTCCTTACCAGATGTATGCGAGCACTTCGCCGCCGACATTGAGCTCTCTTGCCTTCTTGTCAGTTACGATACCCTTTGAAGTTGAAACGATTGCGATTCCAAGACCCTTACGAACCTTGGGCATATCTGCGCAGCTTGAGTATATACGCAGACCGGGCTTAGAAACTCTTCTGAGACCGGTTATAACGGGAGACTTATTGTCGCCGTATTTAAGCGTGATTCTTATAACACCCTGCTTTCCGTCTTCTATAACCTGAAAGCCCTTTACGTAACCCTCATCTACGAGGATCTGTGTGATAGCCTTCTTTACATTGGAAGCGGGAACGTCAACTGTGGCGTGCTTAGCAGTATTCGCATTGCGGATTCTTGTTAAAAGATCAGCGATTGTATCAGTGATTTGCATGCAGATGACCTCCTTTTCGTATTTTTACCAGCTTGCCTTCTTAACGCCGGGGATCTGTCCGTCGTGAGCAAGCTCTCTGAAGCATATACGGCAGATGCCGAACTTTCTGAGATATGCGTGCGGTCTGCCGCAGATCTTGCATCTGTTATATGCTCTTGTTGAATACTTGGGAGTTCTCTGCTGCTTATTGATCATTGCCTTTTTAGCCATTTTATTTCCTCCCTGATCACTTGATGAACGGAGCGCCGAGAAGAGCGAGAAGCTCTCTGCCCTCTTCATCAGTGTTAGCTGTTGTGATGAAGTTGATATCCATACCTCTTACCTTGTCGATCTTGTCGTACTCGATCTCGGGGAAGATAAGCTGTTCCTTGATACCAGTTGAGTAGTTGCCCTTGCCGTCGAATGAATTTGCGCTGATTCCTCTGAAGTCACGTACACGGGGGAACGCAACGTTGAAGAGCTTATCTACGAATTCATACATCTTCTCAGCTCTGAGTGTTACCTTTACGCCGATGGGCATACCTTCACGGAGCTTAAAGTTAGCAACTGACTTCTTAGCTCTGCACACTACGGGCTTCTGTCCTGTGATAGCAGCGAGGTCTGTCATGATAGCGTCGATGACCTTAGCATTGTCCTTAGCCTCGCCAGCGCCGACATTGATAACGACCTTGTCGAGCTTCGGGATCTGCATAACGCTCTTATAGCCGAATTTCTTCATCAGTGCAGGAGCAACGTCGCTAACATAATAATCTTTTAATCTTGCCATGTCGTTTCTCCTTTACATTATTCAAAAGACTTGCCGCACTTCTTGCAAACGCGGAGCTTCTTGTCGCCCTCGATCACATGACCGATTCTTGTGGGCTTGCCGCACTTAGGGCAAACAAGCTGTACCTTTGAAGCATAGATGGGAGCCTCTGTCTTAACGATGCCGCCCTGCTGGCCAACTCTTGTAGGCTTTACGTGCTTTGTGATAACGTTGATTCCCTCAACGATTACCTTGCCCTCCTTGGGGCTTACCTGTGCGACTTTACCGGTCTTTCTGTCGCCGTTCTTCTCGTACTTATCTTCGTACTTACCTGTGAGAAGGATAACAGTGTCACCGGTTTTTACGTGAACTTTACTCATAATCGAATGACACCTCCATTAAAGAACCTCGGGAGCAAGGCTGAGGATCTTTGTGTATTCCTTTTCACGAAGCTCCTTAGCAACAGGTCCGAATATACGAGTACCCTTGGGGTTCTTATCTTCCTTAATAATAACAGCAGCGTTCTCATCAAAACGGATATATGTTCCGTCCTCTCTTCTGAGACCCTTTGCTGAACGAACGATAACTGCCTTTACAACGTCGCCCTTCTTTACAACGCCTCCGGGTGTTGCTTTCTTAACGGAAGCGACTACTACGTCACCGATATTTGCATATCTGCGGCGAGTACCACCCAGAACTCTGATACACATAAGCTCCTTAGCGCCTGTGTTATCAGCGACCTTTAAATAAGTCTGCATCTGTATCACAGCGAGTTCCTCCTTTCAAAGCTTAACGCTTTATATCAAAATTACTTAGCCTTTTCGATGATATTGGTAACGCGCCATCTCTTATCCTTGGAAAGCGGGCGTGTTTCCATGACCTCAACGCGGTCGCCGATTCTGCACTCATTGTTCTCGTCGTGAGCCTTGAGCTTAACGGTGCGCTTGATGATCTTCTTATAAAGCGGGTGTTTAACGTTATCAACGATAGCAACTACGACGGTTTTATCCATCTTATCGCTTACAACCTTACCTACTCTTGTTTTTCTAAGGTTTCTCTCAGTATACA
>Ga0310695_10000838_pt1 | contig 75874 bp, 60 predicted proteins | sample RumenRJG_04DNA_FD_203882 | JGI IMG/M metagenome (GOLD analysis project Ga0310695, IMG submission 203882) | Bovine rumen microbial communities from Lethbridge, Alberta, Canada - RJG_04 (v2) (version 2) | ecosystem: Host-associated > Mammals > Digestive system > Stomach > Rumen | place: Canada... | reverse complement strand
ACTTCCTGATTTTCAGGGGCAGTGGTGTTTCTGTAAAATACTTCACCAGTGTTTGTCCTATCATGGGTACCGCCTCTTCTTCACTACAGGTGGCAAACTCGTCCGGCAATGGGATGTCCACTAAGAGCAAGTGATACATCCGAAAGGTGGCATCACATTTTTTGTCACGAGGTAATATTTTTACAGTCTTGTCTTCGTGGTATATTGGCCTTCGGCACTTTATGCCATCTGGAGTCCAATAAAGGTCAATATTAATTTCTTCCACCATTTTCGAATATGATCTGATGGACAACACGGAGCGAAGTTGATTTCCTACTATATGTACAATTTTACGTTTTTGCTCCAAATTATAATCAAAAACCGTCTTTAATATAAATTCCATATTGATATAACGCTTGAAAATGCCTTTTGGTTTCACTCGGGGCGGTTCTCAGGATCTGGGTTCTCTGATCTTTTCATACTTAAAAGTCATTTTGTCCCAAGGCTTGATAGATACAATGTTGTTTCCGTGATTCCTTATTTGCAATTTATCTTGTTCTCTTTATCATCCTTTTATAATCTTTCCAGTCTTTCTTTTCCTTCCATAGCCATTTTTTCCTTTTCATTTCGGTATTGGGAGGCGGCAGTTGCTCGGCCGGATAGAAGTGCAAGGTGTCATCTATAATCTCCGGAAGAGGAAACTCTTTGTCCATCTCATGTATTTCCACCCAAAGGATTGTGGAACTGTCTAATATATGGAACTTCAGTTTCCACATCCAGGTCTGAAAGGGAATTCCTGAGCGTGAGAATAAGTAGAGGCGATTCTTGAAATAGAGGTTTGCATAGATGGTATCCCCTTCTATCCTATACACACCATTTGGAGCCATGTCCCACTCATTTAACTCTTCATTAAAATATCCAATATAGCAATACCCAAATTGTTTTCTATAAATAGTATCTGGACTATGGGATACAGTTATCTCTTTAGGCAAATCTGTAAAGACCAATGTTCCGTCATCGTAGAAGATGAATGCGGAACTTTTATGCCCGAAATATCCCACATTGTTTATCTTTCCGGACAAGCCTTCTATACTGTTTCCTTGCCACTTAATCTCGGAAAGAGACCTTACGCTGGGACCACACCCCGTCAAGATAACTGTCAGCAGAATGGCGAGTGCCATGATAAACACATTCCTTGTCATACTCATATCTTTATTGTTAATTGTTCCATAATGTCAACGGATTGTAATTAGAACCCATTGTTTGCATTGATTGTATCTGAAGCAATAATGCCCCATACTGCTATGGTATCACATATAACTGGGATATTTTCGTATGTCAAATAGTCAGATGGGAGAATGTACATAGAAATGGTATCGGTATCCATAGGTGATTTGAAGATAACGTCAAAAGTATGAGATACATTTGTTACTCTTTTAAATCTTGGGAATGTGTATGAACTGTGAACTCTGGCTGATTCCTCGAAATTCTTGTTTTCCTCGCAGTGAGGGACGATTATGACATTTGGATTAGATGCCGAAATAGAAAGACAGGCCGGATTGATAGCAAATTTCCTGCCGTACATAGTAACACAAAGCGTAATTTGAGAAACAGATGTTGTATCATAGAAGCAATCAATATGCACTTTATCATTCTTCACGCGAATTGTCTTTCGAATTTCTCCGTCTAGGAACATAGGGTGAATCCTCTTCAAAGACCAACTCCAACTTGTAATTGCTAATACTAATAGCACAGTAATAGACAAATTAATCCGATATTTCCAGAATATCCCTCTCATATAATGATATCTGTTTTGCCTTTCTATTCGCTGGCAAAAATACTAAATAATTCTGATACCCCCAAATCATTTGCCAGAAATGTGAATAGGGTGCTATCGGAATGCCTCGGACGCCTCATCCGAACGTCTTCTACGGCTCGTCCCGATGCTTCGCATCAGCCGAAGGAATGCTTCTTTACCCCCCTAAGAAAGCATCCGGACGGAGGGTGGAAATGCCTGCGGCAATTATGAAAAAAAAGTATCGGCTTTAGTCGAGTAAGAATTTAGAATTAGCCTGCTGTTTTTTTTATAAATTCTTGCAAATGTCGGGAAAAAGTTTTATCTTTGCCACTAGAATTTAAAACAATCATGACTTATGAAGAAATCGACAATTGTAATGATCCCTCTGATAATACTCCAAATTGTTATTTTCACTTTGGTATGTATATTTAATAGTCACATAAGTGTTGGGGAGTATTTTTTTGGTTGTGCAGTCTTATTTTGTATTATACTAATCGAAGTTTTGATTTGGGATTATGTCAGTAAGAAGAAAAAGCAAAAGGAGGAGGTTGATGAGTTGTTGTCATCAGATGTTTCATCTGAAAAGGAGGTTGGGGTAGATAGTGAGGATTGGGTAGATAGTAGTAATACAGATATGCAGCCGAATTACCCAAATGAACACTCCTACGAACCTGCCCAAGAGGTATTGTCAACCAGTAATGATTCTGCAGAAACCGTAAAGGCTCATACGCCTGAATCTGTAGATACTGTAAAGGCGGACTCCGCAGCGGGCTATCAAGAGCCTGTGTCGCAGGGAGGGTGCCTGCCTGTAGGTACTATGCTTCAAGATGGAAGGTACAAAGTCGTCAGGTATCTGGCCTCTGGCGGTTTCGGCAATACTTACTTGATAGAGCATACGAGGTTAGGTACGCTGTGGGCTATGAAGGAGTTCTTTATGAGGGGTGTCAATGCTCGTGTAGGGACAACAGTATCGGTGAGCCTGTCAGAGAATAGGGACGTCTTTCTGCAGATGAAGGACAAGTTTCTGAAAGAGGCCAAGCGCATATCAAGTTTGAAGAACGGACATATTGTTGAGTTGATTGACTTCTTCGAGGAAAATGGTACGGCCTATTATGTGATGAGGTATATCGAGGGCAAATCGCTGTCGGCTACGATGAAAGAAAACAACGCTCCTCTGACAGAAAATGAGGTGAGGAGCATTCTGCCTCAAGTGCTCGATGCCCTACGTTGTATACATGAGCATCAGTTGTTCCATCTGGACCTGAAACCAGGCAACATCATGCTAGATGCCGACGGGCATGTCTGCCTGATAGACTTCGGCGCAAGCAAGCAGATGTCGGCAGCAGACAACAGAACCCTTTCTACGACAGGTCTCAGTTATACACCAGGCTATGCCCCATCAGAACAGATCAGCGGAAACATGAAGCGCATCGGCCCCTGGACTGACTTCTATGCTTTGGGAGCCACGCTATATAATCTTCTCACGAACTCAACGCCGCCGGAAGAAAACGATATCATGTATGACGGTGAAAAGGCGTTCAATTTTGGCTCAATGACTCCGGAAATGCAAGCACTCATTTTACACCTGATGAACCCCAGGTACGACCAACGTCCACAGAGCGTAGATGAAATTGTATTTTAGAAAGAACTTTGACTGAAGATAATAATTGTCGAGATAACGATATATCGAAACGACGATATATTGAAACGATAAAATGACGACACGACGAAACAACAACACTAAAGAAAAGGAACAATGGAAATATCAAGATTCGGATTCTACTGGCTTGACACATGGGTGCTCGCTAACGTGATTCAACTGGCGACTCAAGACTTCTGCGTCTCCTATCTGAACCATGATAACGACCCTTGTGGACGGCAGTTCGACCAGATGACAATGGCTGCACGCTCGGCTCCAGCAAACATAGCAGAGGGAAGTTCACGCCACTCTACCTCGAAGGAGACGGAGATGAAACTTACCGATGTGGCACGTGCCACGCTGGCAGAACTGGCTAACGACTATCTGAACTGGTTGCTTCGCCATGAGAACATTCCTTGGTCTGTTCAGTCGGCAGAGTATCAGGCTGTAAATAGTATTCGTCTTGATCGTCCTGACTATAATGATGATGTTCTGCACAAAAGCAGCATCCATATCCTTGCTCAGAAGCACAAATTCGACAAATGGCTGAAGAGTGGCAACTCGCTAGTGGCTGCCAACTGCCTGCTAGTGCTATGCAACCGCCTTATTCAGATGATTAGCCGACAGATAGAACGCCAGTTAGATACCTTCAAGGTAGAGGGAGGTTTTACGGAGGGTCTGACAGCCGAGCGCCTTGCCTATAGGTCGCAGCAAAACGAGCAGGCTGGGGCTCCTGCATGTCCTCTATGCGGAAAGCCCATGATTAAGCGCGTTGCAAAGAAAGGGGTGAATTCGGGTAAGGAATTCTGGAGTTGCAGCGGATATCCGGAGTGTAATGGGACGAGGAAGATAAACTAATTAATGGCTATTCCGACAATTTCAGGATGATGCTGGTGGCACCGATGGTGAAGAGGGTGCCGTCTTCGATGATGCGGCGCTCGCCCTGCGCCAGTTCCACGTTGTCGACGAAGGTGCCGGTATTGCTGTTGTTGTCACGCAGGGTATAGCGCAGGTTGCCCCGTTTGTCGCGGCCTACGGTGATGGTGCAGTGGTTCAGGTCGACGCTGGGATCGACGGTCTCGAAGGGGGTGTTGACGGGATTGCCCTTCTGATAGCGGCCAATCACGTTGTCGCCCATCTGCAGGGGGATGACCTGTTTGTAGTGGAACACGTTCTCTATGATGACGATGCTGCCAAATGCCGACTCGGCTATCTGCTGACTGGTGTCGGCTTTGTTCTCCTCTTTCTGGGTGTCACGCAGTTTGGATACGCCGATGCGGATGCCAAACTGCTTGCCGCAGTCTGGGCACTGGAATACCAGTGACTGGCCAGCCACGTATTTGGTTTCATCAAAAGTGATGTGATTGTCGCACTTGGGACAGCGTACGCGCTTCATAGACTTTATTTTATCTCCATCACCCAACTCTCGCTGAAGATGCTGCTCTGGCTACGCAGGCTTCTAAGTTGGCTGCTTGCCTCTTCTTCAGTAGCGTAAGAGCCATAGACCACACGGCGGAATTTCGTGTCTATGATATAGGCCTTGTCGAAGCCCTTCTTGCTTAAGCGTGCGATGAAGTCCTCCGCATTGCGCTGGCTGACCTGGCTTGCCAAGACGATGCAATAGCGGGTAGCGGCTTCGCTGGTGACCTGTTCTGCTGTCTGCTGCTCTTCGGCCTGATCGGCAATGGCGGCCTCTTCGATGGCTTCCTGCTGCTGTGTTGCTTCGGCTGTGTCAGGGGCCTGAGCGTCCTGCTGTGCATGGCTGATGGAGAGGAAGGCGCTCTGCTGGACGGTAGTAGGCATCTGACTGTTGGAGATAGGCGAAGTGATCATCAGGAAGGCCACAGCGGCAGCAGCGGCAGCAGCGATGTTGCGCAGCCACGACATCTTGATGGTGATGGTGTTCTCGTCCTTCAGTTCTGGAACCTTCTTGCTGATGGTGAGACCCTTGACCTGACGGGGCATCATCTCGAAGGAACTGAGGCCATAGAGTTGGGGTGTGAGGATGCCTGCCTCGCAAGGCTCAAACAGCAGGTTGCCCTCCTCGTTGATGCTCAGCACACCGATGCCGTTGAGTTCGAACATGCCCTCCGTCTCCAGATGCTGCCTCAGTTCGGCAACTTCTGACTGGATGCGGCGGTATGCCTCAGGATAACTGATGTCGTAGGCTTCGATGTACGACTGAACCAGCAGCGAGTCGTTCATCTTCAACTGCGGATTGAAACCCAGCGTGCGAAGGGGTGGCAGGAACAAATGTTCCTGCTCGTCGTAACGGGCATCGACATGGTGCGCCATGAAGCCACCCAGATCGGGCACGATGACGCAGTCGTTGCTCAATAACAATATTTCGATGTGTCTGTTCAGTTCAATCATGCTGCAAAGGTAAGGCTTTTTTCTGAGACGAACAAATAAAAATCGAGAAAAAATGCTCTGTTTACAAATATTTTTCTTACTTTTGCACCTTGAAAATAGAGAAGGAAACAGGAATGGAATTCAAGGAAACCTCTATCAAAGGGGTATATGTAATTGAGCCTCGTGTGTTTAAGGATGCGCGCGGCTATTTTGTGGAGACTTGGAAACAAGCCGAGTTCAATGAGCATGTGGGTAGGGTGGACTTCATTCAAGACAATGAGTCGAAGTCGTCCTATGGCGTGCTTCGCGGGTTGCACTATCAGAAAGGTGACTTGTCGCAGGCCAAACTGGTGAGGGTCATCAAGGGCAGGGTGCTCGACGTGGCCGTTGACCTGCGCCGCAGTTCGCCTACCTTCGGACAGCATGTGATGGTGGAACTGAATGAGGACAATAAATACCAGTTCTTCATTCCACGAGGTTTTGCCCACGGTTTTCTGGTGCTGAGTCAGGAGGCCATATTCGCCTATAAGGTGGACAATGTCTATGCGCCTCAGGCCGAGGCCGGCATCCGCTGGAACGATCCTGCGTTGGGCATTGAATGGCCCATCGATCCCAAGGAGGTGCAAACCAGCGAAAAGGACTTGAAGCAGCCGCTGTTGAGTGAGGCCGTGTATTTCGAATAACTTTAATAAGGAGACAGGGGAAGTAAGAACGGTTATTGAGTATTACTGAAAGTAGATGAAGATACTGCTGACTATAATAATAGGTGTGTGTGTCCTGATGATGACCTCATGCAAGCCTCAGAATGGTACTTCTGGCGCAACAGGCGAGATGGAAGAGTGTGCCGAGGCCAAGGCTATGTTGCAGGGTATCTGGATCGAGAGTGAGACCCAAGAGGTGGCCTTCAGGGCTGAGGGCGACACCATCTACTATCCTGACTCGACCAGTCAGCCGACTTATTTCTGCATCATCGGCGACTCCATCTGTCTAGGACCCAACCGCTATCCAATCGTCAAGCAGAGTGAGTTTACGTTCTGGATGAAGAACCAGGCGGGCGACCTGAGAAAGTTCATCAAGAGCGAGACGGAGGATGATACTATAGCCTTTGTCAATCAGAAGCCGGAAATCCTGATGGCCAACGAGGTCATCAAGAAGGACTCTGTCGTATTCTTCGATGGTGAACGCTATCACTGGTATGTCGCCGTCAATCCCACGAAATACAAGGTGGTGAAGACATCCTATACCAGCGAGGGGTTGAGCGTAGAGAATGTCTATTACGACAACATCATCCATATCAGTCTCTTCAAGGGGTCTGTCTGTCTCTATTCGCAAGACTTCAACAAGCAGATGTATGCGGATAACGTGCCTCAGGAGTTTCTTGAACAGGCCATTTTGGGTAACATGCAGTATGACCATATCGATGGCCGTGGCATACACTTCAATGCCACGCTGTGCATCCCAGACGGGGCCAGTTGCTATTTGGTGGAGACGCTCATCAGTCTCAATGGCAACGTGACGATGAAACTGTTGGAGTATTAATGTTCCAGCCAGTCGTCAATGAGACGGCGGGCGATGGAGAGTTTCTCAGGAAGATTAGGCAGGTTGGTCTTATGGAACCAGCCTGCTTTTTTTAGTTCCTCGCGTTGCAGGTGCAGTTCGCCACCGGCATAGTCGGCGGTGAAGCCAACCATCAGACCGCTGGGGTAGGGCCAGGGCTGTGAGGCGAAGTAGCGTATGTTGGTAATGCTCAGTCCTGTCTCCTCCATCGCTTCACGGCGGACGGCTTCCTCCAGCGTCTCGCCAGTCTCTACGAATCCGGCTATCAGACCATAGAAGTCGCGCTTGAAGTTACGCCCCCTGGCCAGCAGGATCTCGTCGCCTCGGGTGATGCGTACGATGATGGCGGTGGCCAGCGAGGGCCACACCTCTTTGCCGCACATCTCGCACCGTTTGCTGATGTCTGTGTGGAAATGCATCTGGCCGCCACACATGCCGCAGAACTTGGTGTTGCGATCCCAGTAGAGGAGTTCGGCACACTTGCCAGCCTTCAGGTAGAGGGCCTCCGGCAATTTGTAGTAACTCTGGCGAAGGGGACACATCTCAAATTCTATTTGAGGTTGGAGGTTTGAGGTTGGAGGTTTGAGATTGGAGGTTGGAAGTTTGCCTTCGTTGGTGGGAGGCATGTCTATGCTATAGGCTTTCACCTCAATGCCGTCCAGCGGCGTGATGTTGAGGATGGTAGTCCAAGGCTTAGTCTCAGTGGGTGGCTCCTCCTGGTAGGGGATGGTATAAGTGCCGTCGGCCTGACGCTCCAGCATCAGGTCATCCTTACAAAACACAAAATAATATTTCTTCATCTCTCTTAATTCCTAATTCCGAATTCCTTTTCGCCGCAGGCGAAACTCAAAAACTCAAAACTCAAAAACTCAAAACTCAAAAACTCACTCCCCAAATATCAGTTTCCTGTCCCTCTCTGCAGCAGGCACCGTCCATTCCTCAGGCACGAACTTCCAGTTGGTGTTGGCTTTGGGCGTAACACTACCCATCTTCTCTATTTCCTGCATCAGGTAGTAGCGCAGGTCGAGGGGAGACTGGTAGATGATACGCTTGTCTATATCCTCCTTGGCGATGCCGGCACCCTTGGTGAGCAGGTCGCCACCACCGTTGCCACGGTAACTGTTCATCACCACCTTATAGGTCTTCTGTTCGTCGAAGGGCTCGCCGTTGGACATCCTCAGGATGTGCACTTTCTGTCCCTCCGGCTTGGTGACGTCCACCTCATAGTCGATGCCAGAGGCAGAGTCGAAGTTGAAGGTGAAGTTGCGGAATCCCATGCGCTGCTGGTCGCCCTTCGAATTGTCGTTGAGCAGCAGCAGGTGGTCGTCGGCACTGGTCATCGTATTGGCCCATCGGCTGTAACTCTCCTCCAGATGGCCCTTGATCTCACGGCCAGTCATATTCAGGACATACAGTTGGTTCTCAAAGCGGTAGAGTTTGAACATGTCGGCTACCGTCACGTCACCAGCATCAATCTGGCTGTCGAACGACAAGGGGGCATTGAACGATATGTCGGCCTTGGAAATGCGCAGTTGGAGGTCGTGAATAAAGTCGGTGAAGGCAGAATTGCCAAAGAAACTGTCGCGGGTGCGGGCTGTGGTCTCGAAGCGGCCGATACGACGGCTCACATACTGACGGATGCGGTCGATGCGGGGCTGGAAATGGGTCATCATCTGTTGGTCGATGGCTTCGTTACGCACGCTGACAATATTGCCTTTGATGTCTTTCTTGGTCAGCCGTCCGTTCTCGTAGGTCAGTTCGATGCTGGCATCGGCTACATTGAGGGCCCAGCATGAGGGATCGAGGGTGAGCACTTTCCTGCCGTCGCTACTCTTCACCCATTCGTTATGCTGCTGGTGGTCGTGGCCGAAGAAGATGACGTCGAAACCAGGCACCTCACGGGCTACCTTGACTGATGCGTCTTCCATCCTTCCGTCAGGCAGACAGATGTTTCCCTCCTGACCACTATGGAACAGGCCGAGAATCAGGTCGGCATGCTCCACCTCTTTAATATAGTTCACCCAGTATCTGGCACAGCCTACCATCTCCTGGAAGTCGAGTCCGCTCCAAAGACTTTCGTTCAGCCAACTGGAGATGGTGGGTGTCAGCATGCCAATGACGGCAATCTTTACACCATCACGGATAAAGACATGATAGGGCTTTACATAAGGACGACCTGTCTTGGTGTCAATGATGTTGGCTCCCAATATAGGACATTGCACCTCTTTAATCCACTTGTCGTAAACCGCATGACCTGTCTCCATGTCGTGATTGCCCACAGTTTCGGCATCATACCCCATATAGTTCACCACCGAGGCTGCAATGTTCTCTTCGTCGGTGACCACATAGTTGGACCAATAGCAGGTGGGCTGCCCTTGCAGAATGTCGCCATTGTCGAGCAGCAGCAAGTTGTCGCCGTATTCCTTACGCAGGCGGTTGACATAGGTGTTTACCCTTGCCAGCGTACCGTTCAGGGGTTGTCCCTCTATGAAGTCATAGGGAAAGAAATAGCCGTGTACGTCGCTGGTCTCAATCACTCTCAGTCTGATGGTTTTCGTCTCTCCCATAACAGGTAATGATGTCAGGCAAATCAAAAAGATGCCAATGGTCAGAAGTCTTTTCATATCGCTGTCGTGTTTTGGGGACAAAGATACGATTTTTTTTTCAAATCCAAACATTTCGGCATAGAAATTGCTGTTCATTCCTAAAAAAGAAAGGAGATTAGAGATATGGCATTCATTGACTATTACAAGATTTTAGGCGTTGACAAGGATATTCCCCAGAAGGATGTGAAGAAGGCCTATCTGAAACGGGCCAAGCAGTTCCATCCCGACCTGCATCCTGACGACCCCAAGGCCAAGGCCAAATTCCAGGCCCTGAACGAGGCGTATGACGTGATTGGCGACCCTGAGAAGCGAAAGAAGTACGACCAGTATGGCGCACAATGGAAACAGGCCGATGCATTCGGTGGTGGCGGACCTGGCGGTTTTGGCGGCTACTCGTCAGGAGGTGCCGGTGGCGGCTCGCCCTTCGAGGGCTTTGACTTCTCTGCCTTTACGAAAGGTGGGGGTGGCTTCTCGTCTTTCTTTGAGAGCCTCTTCGGTCAGGGGGCTGGTGGCTTCTCTGGCGGTAGCGGCTTCTCTGGCGGCTTTGGACGGCAACAGCCTGCCGACACCCAGGCAAGTGTCACCATCGACATGTACACAGCCCTGCTGGGCGGTGACATCATCGTGGCTTTGGGTGATGGCCGCAAATTGCGCCTGAAGGTGAAACCTGGCACTCAGCCGGGCACAAAAGTGCGTCTACGTGGCAAAGGGCAGAATGGCACGGATCTGATTATCACCTTCAGTGTCACCCTGCCTGCCAGTCTGTCACCTCGTCAGCAGGAACTCCTGCGACAGATGCAGCAAGGATAGAATTATAATAATGCTTCGGCTCTCTGCAGGTCTTCAGGGGTATCGATGCCCACGGTCTCGATGTCTGTCAGGCCGACCTTGATGCGGTAGCCGTTTTGCAACCAGCGCAATTGCTCCAGACTCTCTGCCAGTTCCAGAGGACTCTGGGGCAGTTTTGTGATTTCTGCTAGCACCTCCCGTCTGTAGGCATACAGTCCGATGTGTTTCAGGAATGGGAAATGCCCAATCCATTCCTCGCGCTCCTTGCCTCGGATGAAGGGGATGACAGACCGGCTGAAGTACATGGCATAGCCGTTCAGGTCAGTGATGATCTTGGGGGAGTTGGGGTTCTCTACGGCCTCCATCGTCTCGAAGGGCTTGCCTAACGTGCCTATTTGTACCTGAGCATCGTCAAAGAGGCCCTTTACCGTCTCTAACTGGCTGCGCTGGATAAAAGGCTCGTCGCCCTGTACGTTGATGATAACCGTCTCCTTGCTTCCCTCTCTCCACTCACTGCTCGCCTCAAGTTTTTCTACAGCCTCCTCAATGCGGTCGGTGCCACTCTTGTGGTCGGTGCGTGTCATCACGGCAATGCCGCCGAACCCCTCCACCGTTTGGCGGATGCGCTCGTCGTCAGTAGCCACATAGGCTTCGCCCAATACGCTGACAACCTGTTCGTAAACTCTCTGAATGACTGGCTTGCCACCTAACATTGCCAAGGGCTTGCCAGGAAAGCGCGTCGATGCATAACGCGCAGGTATGATTCCGATAAACTTCATATTAACATGTGATTATTTGTCTGCAAAGTTACAAAATATTCTTAATTCTTATGTGTTTATCCTTAAAATCTTTGTAGGTCTGCTTTTTTTTTCGTACTTTTGGGGTCTTAATAGGTATGAACAAAGGATGAAAATAAAAGATATACTATTTGTTGTTGGGATATTGACTCTGCCGATGACCGCTACGGCTCAGAAAATCACGCTGGGCTCGTGTACTACCCGCGACGGTGGGGAATACAGTGGTGAGATGGCATCGGGAAAGCCTCACGGCAAGGGAAAGACGACTTGGAAGAACGGAAATTTGTATGAGGGCGAATATGCCAAGGGCAAACGTGAAGGCTATGGCGTCTATACTTTCGCTGACGGGGAGCGCTACGAGGGTCAATGGCTTCAGGATCACCAGCATGGTCAAGGGACTTACTATTTTCAGAATAACAACAAGTATGTAGGACTATGGTTCAAGGACTACCAGCAGGGCCATGGTGTGATGTATTACTTCAACGGTGATACGTATACTGGTGGCTGGCGTGAGGACCAGCGTAACGGCAAGGGTAAGTATGTGTTTGCCGAGGGTGCCTACTATGATGGTGAATGGAAAGATGACAAGAAAGACGGGCACGGCTACTTTGACTGGGCCGACGGTTCGTCGTATGACGGTGAGTGGCGTGCCAATATGCGTAACGGAAAAGGCATCTACAAATATGCTGACGGGGATGTGTACGTAGGCCAGTGGATTAACGACATCCAGCATGGTAAAGGCATCTATCGTTTCCAGAACGGAGATATCTACGAGGGCGACTATGTCAATGGTCACCGCTCGGGTACGGGCATTTGTAGATATGCCAATGGCGACAAGTACACTGGACAGTTCCAAGATGGTGACAAGCAGGGTCAGGGCACGCTGATATGGGCCAATGGTAATACCTATCAGGGTCAGTGGAAGGCCGATCAGCCCAATGGGCATGGTAAACTGACGACCAAGGCTGGCGATGTCGTTGAGGGTCAGTTCAAGAATGGTCATCCTGATGGCGAGTGCATCGGTCATCTGGCCGATGGTTCGAAGTTCAAAGCCCAGTTCAAGAATGGTGTGCGTCATGGTGCTGCCATCGAGGAGGGTAAGGATGGTCTGCGCTTTGAGGGCAACTATAGTGAAGGCAAGCGTCATGGCGGCTTTGTGGAAAAAGACCGCAATGGGAATGTCGTAGCCTCGGGTACATACGACAGGGGCATTAGAAAAGTAAACAGGTAATTTAAAGATACATATTATGATTATTGACACATTAGACAATTTGGCAAAGTATGTGGATGTGAATCCTCTGTTTGCCGATGTAGTGGAATTTCTGAAAAAGAACGACCTGGCTACGATGGAGTCAGGCAAGTATCCGATTAAGGACAAGGATCTCTTTGTTAACATCACGACAGCCAAGGGCAAGGCTCCTGATGAGGCTGTGCTGGAGACGCATGTCAAGATGATAGACATACAGATTCCTATTGACGCCCCAGAGACCTATGGCTACACGCCGTTGTGCCGTCTTCCTGAGGAAGAGTATAACGCAGAAAAGGATATTACGAAGTATCCTGAACTGATGGCCGAGAGTTTCATTGACTGTCAGCCAGGCATGTTTGCCATCTTCTTCCCGCAAGACGGACATGCTCCCTGCATCTCGATGGCTCCTGAGATTAAGAAAGCAATATTTAAGGTAAAGGCATAAGACGGCTATGGCAGCAAAGAGTAAAAAAATGGAAGAACAGCCCAAACACATCGGGCTGGTGCAAAATGATGGTTGGCTGGAACCCTTTGAAGAGGCCATCAGAGGTCGTCACGACCATGCTGTGTGGAAACTGAATCAATTGACACTCAACGGCAAGAAGAGCCTGAAGGACTTTGCTTCTGGCCATTTGTATTTCGGACTGCACAAGCAGACACGCGGCTGGGTGTTCCGTGAGTGGGCTCCCAATGCTACGGAAATCTATCTGATTGGTGAGTTCAACGACTGGAAGGAAGATGAGAAGTATAAGTGCAAACGTATTGAGGGAACTGGCAACTGGGAACTGAAACTGAAGGAGCGTGACCTGAAGCACGGCCAACTTTACAAGATGAAGGTGAAGTGGAACGGTGGGGAAGGAGAGCGCATCCCAGCCTGGTGCCAGCGCGTGGTGCAGGATGAAGAGACGAAAATCTTCTCCGCTCAGGTGTGGAATCCCGCCAAGAAATATGAGTTCAAAAAGCAGAACTTCAAGCCGAAGAAGAACCCTCTGCTCATCTATGAGTGCCATGTGGGTATGGGGCAGGATGCAGAGAAGGTAGGATCGTATAATGAGTTCCGTGAGAATGTGCTGCCTCGTGTCATCAAGGATGGCTATAACTGCATCCAGGTGATGGCCATACAGGAGCATCCCTACTATGGCTCGTTCGGATACCATGTGTCTTCGTTCTTTGCACCCAGCAGCCGTTTCGGTACGCCAGAGGAACTGAAGCAACTCATCGATGAGGCCCACAAGCATGGTGTGGCTGTCATCATGGATATCGTACACTCACATGCTGTGAAGAATGAGGTGGAAGGCCTGGGCAACCTCTGTGGTGATCCCAATCAGTTCTTCTATCCTGGCGACCGCCACGAGCATCCGGCATGGGACTCGCTCTGCTTTGACTATGGCAAGGACGACGTGATGCACTTCCTGCTCTCCAACTGTCGTTACTGGCTGGAGGAGTATCGTTTCGATGGCTTCCGTTTCGACGGCGTCACCTCGATGCTCTATTACAGTCATGGTCTGGGTGAGGCTTTCGGTGGCTATGGTGATTACTTCAATGGTCACGAGGATGACAATGCCATCTGCTATCTGACGCTGGCCAACTGCCTGATTCATGAGGTGAACCCCAACGCCATCACTATTGCCGAGGAGGTGAGCGGTATGCCTGGCCTGGCAGCCAAGTTTGAGGATGGTGGTTTCGGCTTCGACTATCGTATGGCCATGAATATCCCCGACTACTGGATCAAGACCATTAAGGAACAGAGCGACGAGAACTGGAAGCCCAGCAGCATTTTCTGGGAGGTCAAGAACCGTCGCCCCGATGAGAAGACAATCTCTTACTGCGAGAGTCACGACCAGGCATTGGTGGGCGACAAGACCATCATCTTCCGTTTGATTGATGCCGACATGTACTGGCACTTTGCCAAGAAGGATATCAATGGCGTGGCTGAACGTGGTATCGCCCTTCATAAGATGATACGACTGGTGACGCTGGCTGCCATCAATGGCGGTTACCTGAACTTCATGGGTAATGAGTTCGGTCATCCGGAGTGGATTGACTTCCCGCGTGAAGGAAATGGCTGGTCGTATAAATATGCCCGTCGTCAGTGGAACCTCGTTGACAATAAGGATCTCTGCTACCATTGGTTGGGCGACTTCGACCGCGAGATGATTAAGGTGGTGAAGAGTCAGCGTAATTTCCAAGACAAGCCTGTGGTGGAAATTTGGCATAACGATGGCGACCAAGTACTGGCCTTCATGCGTGGAGACCTTCTCTTCGTGTTCAATTTCTCACCGACACAGTCGTTTACCGACTATGGTTTCCTGGTGCCAACTGGTTCCTACGATGTGGTGCTCAACACCGACTCCAAGGACTTTGGTGGCTTTGGCTTTGCTGATGATAGCGTGACTCACTTCACTAACTATGATCCGCTCTACGTGCAGGATCACAAGGAGTGGCTGAAACTCTACATTCCGGCCCGTTCGGCTGTCGTGTTGAAAAAGAACTGATGACATATCATAATCCGCATAAGAAAAACGGCACCATCACCACCAAGGTGGTGTGTGCCGTCTGTTTTATCACTTTCTCGTTCGTCTGGCTATACTGGTTCCAGGCTGATGTGCTGGCTGTGGCTCAGCATGTGTTAAGTGGAGGGAAGACCCACTACGACCGTCTGCTGGGAGCCATTATTATCACCGTGGCACTCTTCCTAGTGCATCTGGGCGTCTTTGCCGTGACGCGCCTCTCACGCCGTACCCATGCGCTGACCTATCTGCCGTCAATGCTGATGTTGGCTATCCTTTCGGACAATGATATTGTTGCCAACGGCACCCTTTCTTTCGGGCTTCGTTTTTGGTTGGTTCCGCTGATATTGGTACTTTGGGTGGGAGCCGTGTGGCTGGCCAAACAGGTACTGCCTTTTGAGAGTGACGATAAGGTGCCTAATGGTCTCTTCTCTCGAAGGGTATGGCAGAACCTGCTGCAGATGGCGGTGATGATGCTGTTTGTGGCTGTGGCTGGTAACTCAAAAGCCGTGTTTCACTTCCGTGCTCATGCTGAGATAGCCTTGATGAGGGGTGATGTCGATGAGGTGCTGAGGGTAGGACACCAGTCGTTGGAGTCTGACGAGGCGTTGACGATGCTACGTGTTCATGCTCTGGCGCGGAAAGGCGAACTGGGTGAAAGGCTTTTTGAGTATCCTATCGTGGGCAATAGTGAAACCCTGTTGCCAACTTGTCCTTGTTCTTCCTTGCTGATATTGCCTGCAGACACTATCTGGAAGTCTCTGGGTGCACGACCGGCTTTCCGAATGCCTGCCCACCGCTATTATTATTGTCTGGAGCACGATTCTCTGGCTACACCGTTGGTGAAAGACTATGTGCTTTGCAGCCATCTGATTGACCGCGATTTGGATGCCTTTGTTGCGGTTCTTCCCAAGTATTATGAGATAGATGCATCACTACCGCGTTACTATCGTGAGGCATTGGTTCTCTACCAACACACCCATGCGCAGCCTGCTCTGACATACCATGATCCGGCTATCGAGGAGGTCTGGAATGATATGCGGGAACTAGAGGACGCCTATTCAGACCCTGACGAACGGCGATTGAGGGTTTTTGAAAAGTATAGAGACTCCTATTGGTTCTATTATTTCTACAAGCCATAAATCATCAAGGCACCTGCGCTCGGTTGAGCCAGGTGCCTTGATGGTTCTAAGGTGTGAACAATTATTCTATAACCAGGAGGGCATCGTCTTCCATGACGCTCTCACCAATCTTCACGCAGATGGCAGTCACCTTGCCGGACTTCTCTGCCTGGAGGTTGTTGGCCATCTTCATGGCTTCGAGAACGATGACGGTATCACCAGCCTGGACTTCATCTCCAACGGCTACCTTGATGTCGGTGATGACACCTGGTAGCGGAGCCTTGACGGCATTGTTCTTGTTCACGGAAGCCTTATCGGCAGCAGGTGCGTCAGAAGAGGATTCTGCAGCGCCAGCCGGTTTGCCCAACACGGGTTTCTTCTTCTCTGGCTCAGCCTCTTTCTCCATTTCAACCTTATACTCTTCACCATTGACGGTGACGGTAACGATATTTTCCTCAATGTCGCCAATGGCAACCTCGTATTTCGTACCGTTGATAGTATACTTGTATTCTTTCATTTCTTTTGTGATTTAAGGATGTGCTGTCATTGTCTGGGCATAACCGTTCCACTGCGTGGGGTGCTCGGCAATCGTGATGATGCCGGGCTCCACGTCGTGTACGTTATTACCAAGGTGCTCATGCAGAGCCATTGCTATGGCAGCATAGACTTCTTTGTTGTTCATAATTATCAATTGTCAATTATCAATTGTCAATTACATAGGAATGTTACCATGCTTCTTGGCTGGCAGGGCATCACGCTTGGTTGCCAACTGGGCCAGACCGCGACAAATGCGGAAACGCGTGTTGCGCGGCTCAATCACATCATCGATATAGCCGTACTTGGCTGCCTGATAAGGATTAGCGAAGAGTTCATTGTACTCGTCCTCCTTCTCGGCGATAAATGCTTTCACATCTTCGCCAGCCTCCTTCTTGGCCTTGGCTTCCTTAGCGTAGAGCACAGCAGCAGCACCGCTGGCACCCATCACGGCAATCTCGGCAGAAGGCCATGCGTAGTTCAGGTCGGTATGAAGTTGCTTGGAGCCCATCACGATGTGAGAACCGCCATACGACTTACGCAGCGTAACGGTGATCTTGGGCACCGTAGCCTCACCATAGGCATAGAGCAACTGGGCTCCGTGCAGGATGACGGCGTTGTACTCCTGACCAGTACCGGGCAGGAAGCCGGGAACGTCGACGAGCGAGACAATGGGGATATTGAATGCATCACAGAAACGAACGAAGCGGGCACCTTTGCGTGAGGCGTTCACATCGAGCACACCAGCGTAGCAAGAGGGCTGGTTGGCCACGATACCTACGCTCTGACCGTTGAAGCGGGCAAAGCCCACGATAATATTCTTGGCGAACTTAGGCTGAACCTCAAAGAACTCGCCATTGTCGACAATACTGCCGATAACCTTGTACATATCGTATGCCTCGTTGGGATTCTCAGGGATAATCTCGTTCAGGGCATCCTCCATACGGTTGATGGGGTCATCACACTTCCTGCGGGGGGCCACCTCCATGTTGTTAGACGGGATATAGGAGAGCAGCGTCTTCAGCATCTGCACACCTTCTTCCTCGGTCTTAGCCGTGAAGTGAGTCACACCCGATTTCGTGGCGTGAACAGAGGCACCACCCAGGTGTTCCTGGTCGATATCCTCGCCAGTGACAGTCTTCACCACCTTCGGGCCAGTGAGGAACATATAGGATGTATTCTCCATCATCAGCGTGAAGTCCGTGAGGGCAGGGGAGTAAACGGCTCCACCGGCGCAGGGACCGAAGATACCGCTGATCTGAGGAATGACACCAGAAGCCAGGATGTTACGCTCGAAGATTTCTGCATATCCAGCCAGCGCGTTGATACCCTCCTGAATACGTGCACCGCCCGAGTCGTTAATGCCGATGACGGGGGCACCCATCTTCATGGCCATATCCATCACCTTGCATATCTTCTGGCTCATGGTCTCAGAAAGAGAACCGGCATGAACGGTGAAGTCCTGTGCAAAGATGAATACCAGACGGCCGTCGATGGTACCGCTACCGGCTACCACACCATCGCCAGGGAACTGCTTCTTCTCCATGCCGAAATTGTGGCAGCGATGCTCCTTAAACATATCGTATTCCTCGAACGAACCCTCGTCGAGGAGCATATCAATACGTTCACGTGCTGTGTATTTGCCGCGCTCGTGCTGTTTTTGGATGGCTTTCTCGCCTCCACCGAGACGGGCCTTTTCACGGTTGGCGATCAACTGCTTGATTTTTTCTAATTGCTTGCTCATTTTTTCTTTTTCGTTATGACGTTATTTCGTTATCTTGTTGCTACGAGTTTATTCCGGGTGTTCGCAGAGTTCTGTCAGGATACCACAAGTGCTCTTCGGATGCAGGAAGGCGATATTCAGACCCTCAGCACCCTTGCGGGGAGCCTGATCGATGAGACGCACGCCCTTCTCGCTGACCTCAGCCAAAGCGTTGGCTACGCCATCCTCAACACAGAATGCGACATGATGAACACCTTTGTTGCCTTTATCAAGCCATTTCTGGATCGTGCTCTCAGGCGATGTCGGTTCCAGCAGTTCCAGTTTCACCTCACCACATTTCAGGAATGCGGTTTTCACTTTCTGGTCTTCTACCACTTCTGTTGCATAACACTCCAGGCCCAGCACCTCAGTGAAGAAGGGCAGGCTCTCTTCGATGCTCTGGACGGCGATGCCCAGATGCTCAATGTGTGAAATTTTCATACTATTTGAAGTTTAAACTATAAATATGCTGCAAAGTTACAAAAGATATGTGAGATAGCAATCTTTTTTTTGCTTTTTTATAAAATAAAAGAGATTATTGCGCTGTTGCAGGCAATAATCTCTTTCTTATCGATTAAAATCGTCTCTTTACTCGTCTGGAACTACTTATTGTAGACCATGTCTTCCTTGCAGTTCACATACCAGTTGCCAGGCTTGGTGGCATCCTTTGCCCAATAACTGAAGTCGGAGTAGGCTTTGGTGATAGGAAGCGTCTCCAGAGGATATCTGAACTTGATGGGGACGATGATAGCGTAAGGAGGCTCACCGGCTTTAGTAGGCACCGAGATAGTCTTGTGAGTCGTCTCATTGAAGACGCTGATCTTCTTCAGGAAGTCAGAAATGGTCTGGGTCTTGCCAATGCTGAGTACATCTGTAATGGGGTCTTTGTGCACACTGCCGTTTTGGCCTTCAGTATTGACAAATACTTCAGACTTGTCAAAGCCGAACAACTCGTGCACCTCCTTGGTTGTCAATACAGAACCGTTGAGGCCTTTGATCCACAGTTTGTCGAAAGCACCAGTGGCAATCAGCGACAACTGGACCTGAGTCTCGTTCAGACGGACAGCCTGCAGCACCACATCGTTCATGTCGTAGTCTGCGTACTCCAGACGGTCTTCGATACACATCGTGTAAGCCTCTCCGAATAATTTGAACTCCTCGTTCTCCAGTTTTGCACCATTGTTAACCTCGATGACCATGTCTCCGAAGGTGCAGTCGGCACCGTCCTCAAAGCACATATAGACATGATTGTTAGCACCAAAGATGGCGATACGCGGGCTGTTCCACTTCATACCATTCTCGGTCAAACCATACTTGGTCTGAGTGTCAATCGAACCATTGCTCAGGATCTTCTCAGATGTCTGGGATATGGTCTTGTCAATGGCAGAGAAGTAGTGGCCAATCAGGTGATTCACTTCAGTATTCAGGCGGCCGTCGCCATAGGTACAACCATTAGCACAATATTTGATACCCTCGCTTTCTTTGAGGTTCTTTTGGTTCAGGAAACCAATCTTGTAGCCTGCGGGAATGCTGATGCTTTGGGCAGTGGCACCTTCGGTAATAGCACCGTCTCCGTAATAGGGGAGCAGGTACTGCTTCGCTCTATTGAACTTGTCGCTAGAGAATCCGTTGACAGCCTTGAACTTAGGCAGGGCCTTGATGTAGTTTGCTTCTTGCTCTGCTGTCATTCCAGCTGTAACGGCGGGGTTGAAATAGTAATAGTAGACAGCGTTGTACATACCTTCGGTGGTGTTCATCTGTATCGGGGTGATTGTTACAGGCTCACCGGTGGCAATCAGATAGTTCTTGTTTAATACAAAGTAAGGAGTGCTTGTGACGATGGTCTCCCAGTTGTTGCTCTTGTTGTTTGTTGTGTGGATAGCGCCTGTCTTACTGAGGAAACCATTGACAATCTCCTTGACGGTGGTGATGTCCACGTTGTCAGAAACGGGCTTGCTGATGGTACCGTTCTCAATTGTCCAGTCTTTATCGGATAGTGACGAGACGCTCCACATCCTCTCATTCTCCCAAGAACTGTTATACCAGACATCGTAGTTTCTGTAAACGCCACCACTGACTTGGTCGATTACCTGGATTTTGTGGTCTGCAGCAGCGTTTGAAGCCTCTGCACGCAGGGCGTTGTAAGACTTTTTGGGGGCACCAAGCACGATGGAAGATGCAGAAGGATAGGTCTCTCCACCTGCTCTGTTGGTACGGGCTGCAGCCTGCGTGCCGAAATTGACAGCGCTCTCGCCTGGCTTGAATACTTTGATGAAGTACTCGCCTTTGCTGCTTACACATGCGGCAAACAGTTGCTCGCAGGCAGTGGGGGCGTCATATACCAATGACACCGTTTGGCCTTTCTGAACAGTTGCCTGGTTTAGAATGGCTGCATCGTCATTGCAGAAAGGTGACTCCGTCAGGATCTGAACTTTCACGATGTCGTTGAGATCGGCATCAGCGGTGATGGAAACCGTGCCAGACTTCACCATGTTCCAATCGTGGTTGGGGTCAATGTCTCCGAATACTTTGATAGCATTCTCCTTAATTAATTGTTCGTTGTTTTCGGCCTCGAAGTTGCTGTCATGATTGCTGCAACTGAACACGCATACGGCCGACAGTAGAAATAAACAAGTCTTTTTCATAATTTTAATGGTGTGTTATAATGCGGCAAAAGTACTGCTTTTTTCGTTTAAGTAGTACGGATGTAGATGTTATTTATGATTTTTTAACAGTGTATTGGGGGCTACGGTTAGAATTCTACGGTTATCTTGCCGTTGATTTGTCTACCCGTCAGATAGTTGGGCACGGCCCATTGCCTGTTGGTGACGTCAGTTACCCAATAGTAACTGTTGACATTCGAGATGCCGAAGAGGTTGAGGCAGTCGAGCCCTATCCAGATGTTCTTGACTGCGGAGCGGCTGGAACCGTTGTCAGAACGGTAGGCCAGGAAACTCATGCCGATGTCGGCACGCTTATAGGCTGGCGCACGGAAAGTCTGCTGTTCCAGTCCTCTGTGCGGTGCGCCGAAGGGCAGGCCGTCGGCATAGGCCAGGCGTAGTGTCATCTTCCATCTTTCCGTACCAGGGAAATAGTCGGTGAAGTGCAGGTTCAAGGCGTATCGCTGGTCGGTAGGCATGGGCACCCATTCACCGTTGAGTTTCTGCTGGGTGCGCATGATTGAGAGTGAGATCCATGAGTCGGTACCAGGTACGAACTGTCCGTAGAGTTTCAGGTCGAGCCCGGCGGCATAGCCCGAGCACATATTCTGTCCGTAGTAGGTTATCTTCACGTTTTGCACATTGTAGGGAATCAGGTTGCCCAGTAACTTGTAATAGGCCTCTGCCGTGAATTTATAAGGCAGGTCGCGCATCTTGAACCGATAGTCGATGGCAGCCAGGAACTGTAGTGAGCGCTGGCTCTTGATATTTTTGTTCAGGGTGGCCACGGTGATGCCTGCCACACTGGTGGTGTCGCGCAGTTCCTTGTAGAATGGTGCCTGGTAGTATAGGCCAGTGGCGAACCGGTAGGTCAGGTTGGTGTTCGATCCTGGTACGATGGCCAGCGACACGCGCGGCGACACGATGGTCTCCTTGTTGAATGACCAGTGGGCGAAGCGTATGCCGTAGTTCAGTTTGTAGAAGGTCTCGCCGCGGTTCCATTTGAAGGCATCCTGTATGTATCCCTCCACTCTCTGCGAGCGCATGTCGTTCGTGGAGTTCAGCGTGTAGATGAGGTCGAGACGGTTGCCGGTGTGTGGTATGGAATAGCCGCTGGAGTCGCGCATTTCGTACTCGTGGCTTTTCTCGTTGATGTGCTCCCACTTATAGGTAAGTCCTGCCTCGATGTCGTGGTTTCGCAGTTGCTTCTGGAAGATGAGTTTCAGGCTCTGCACATTTGCCGTCAGGTAGTTGCGGGCATGCTCGGCGTAGGTGCCCACGCCAAGGTTCTCCGAACTCTCCGTATCGTCCAGCCAGTATTGTCCCTGAATGTCGTAGCACTCCTGTTCCTTGGTGTGGAAGGCTGACCATAACAGTTTGATCCTGGTGGAGTCGCCTAGGTGACGAGTGATGGATGCTGTGCCGAACAACGTACGGAAAATATCCTTCTCCTGTCCGTCAAAGTACACCTTGAACGACTTTACGTCCTCCATGGTGCCGAAGGATGTCTCACGGTCCTTAGGGGTGAAGTTGTAGTGGTTCTCAGAGATATTTCCCAGTAAGGCGATAGTCCATCTCTTGTTTGGTTCGTATGTGATATATGTCTGATAATCAAGTTGATTAGGCCTATATTCTCCAGTTGTTTCTAGGGAGCCAAGGAGGTAGCGGTTGGTCTTGTAGCGCAGGCCGTGGCTCATGGAGAATTTCTTGCTTGACAGGCCGATATAGCCGCTGGCGCCCAGTAGTGAGGCTGTGGCAGTAGCCTCGAATTTCTTGGGGCGCTTGTAGGTGATGTCCAGGGCACTTGACATCTTGTCGCCGTATTTAGCAGCGAAGCCGCCTGTTGAGAATCCAACGCTCTCAACCATGTCGGGGTTGATGATGCTCAAGCCCTCCTGTTGTCCGCTACGGATGAGCAGTGGCCTATAGACCTCCACATTATTTATATATACAGAGTTCTCGTCGAACGATCCGCCACGCACGTTGTACTGGCTCGACAGTTCGTTGTGTGTCGACACACCGGCCTGTTGCTGGATAAGTTCCTCCACGGCATTGCCACTGGCCGATGGCGAAGACTTCATGTCCTTGACATCCAGGCTTTCCATAGCATCGGTCTGTCGGCGGCGCTCCACCACGACCACCTCGTTCAGTTCCAGCGTGTTCAGTTGCACCTGTAGCGTCTGTGTCGTCCTGGGATTGCGCAGCACACGGGTCTTCGCCTGATAGCCTATCATGGAGAACTTCACCACTACCGAGTCGGCAGTGTGGAGTGTCAGTTGAAACTCGCCTTTGAGGTTGGTCATCGTCACGGCAGCCTGTTCCAGACACGACACGGTGGCCAGTTCCAGCGCATTGCCCTCATCGTCAGTCACTTTGCCTTTCAGCGTAAACGACTGTGCCAGCGCGGAAAGCCCCGCCATAAGCATGGCGAGGATGACCAGTTGCCTTGTTAATGCTTGTTTCATCAAGAATAATAACGCACAAATTGCCGTTTTATTATATTCTTGATATTTTGATGGTTTTTCTTTGCGTATTCAGATAAATGTTATATCTTTGCAAGCAAAATACAGAAAACATGAATTTATACCCTTTGCTCTTCCAGCCTAATCTCCACACCGTCGTGTGGGGTGGGCGGCGGCTGACGGCCTACAAGGGACTTCCCCCGTGTGACGAGCCGATAGGCGAGAGTTGGGAGGTGAGCGCTGTTCCCTCCAGTACCAGTATCATAGCCAATGGCTCGTATGCCGGCAGGGATCTCGTCTCTGTCATCAACGAACAGCCTGATCGTATCCTCGGCTACGCCGTCAATAGGCAGTACCACGGACAGTTGCCCTTGCTGGTCAAGTTCATTGATGCCCAGAAGGACCTTAGCATCCAGGTACATCCCAACGATGAGATGGCTCTGCGTGAGCACGGGAAGATGGGAAAGAGCGAGATGTGGTATATCCTCGATGCCCAGCCGGGCAGTTTCCTCTATGCCGGCTTCAACAAGGAGATCAGTCAGGAGGAGTACAAGGCGCATATCCTTAACAACACGATTACCGATGTGCTGGCCAAGCATACCGTCAAGCCTGGCGACGTGTTCTATCTGCCTGCCGGTCGTGTGCATGCCATTGGTGCTGGCATCCTGCTTGCCGAGGTCCAGCAGTCGTCCGATGTCACTTATCGCATCTACGACTACAACCGTCCTGGTCTTGACGGTAAGCCTCGCGAACTGCATACCGAACTGGCTGCTCAGGCACTCGACTACCATGTGCTTGATGAGTACCGCACCTTCTATTCCGACAAGATCAACAAGGCCAACCTCGTCATTGACTCACCTTATTTCACTATCCGTGTGACAGAGAGCACGGGTTCCTTCCACAGGAACCTCGTCAAATACGACAGTTTCGTTATCTGTATGTGTCTGGAAGGTGGATGCAGGATTCGCATCCGCGAGACGGGTAGCACCATCGAACTGTCGCATGGCAACAGCACTCTGATTCCGGCAGCCATTGCTGACTATGACATCATTTCTGTGAACGGCAAGTCGAAGACCCTTGAGGCCTTCATCAATAACCTTGACCGGTCGCTTGCAGGAAAGGTCAACCGATTCCTGCATATAGGATAGTTTCTGATCTGACGGGCATCTTCCTCCCTCATCTGTCAACGCCTCAGTCACGATAGAACCAGGAGAGCAAGGCGTTGATCCAGCCGATGGAGCAATGGAACCATCGGTAGGTGCTTGTCGGCTTGCCGCCGAAGCGGAGGATGAACTCGCGGAAAGCATTCTTGCGGAAGGGCAGTCCCACATCCATAAAGAACACATGCTCGAACCCACGCTCATGGGAGTCCTTCAGCACATGCCAGATAGTCATCACATGGGGTTGCAGCCAGATATAGGTCTTGCGGCGGAAGGCTGCATACCAGAGGTAGGCCTGCCGCTGACTATAGACCACCGCCGAGCAGCCGATGACGTGGTCGTGGTAGCGGGTGAGGAAGAGGTGGCTGTCGTAACTGTCGCGAAGCCCTTGGAAGAACTCGTTGGCAGGGATATAGCGCTTGGGCTTTAGCCAGTTGTGGTGACGGAGCAGTTTCATGAAAGACTTGAAGTCCTCGTCGCTCTCCACCTCGCTTGTCGTCACACCTTTCTCATAAATGGCATTGATGCGTCGCAGCATCTGTTCGCTGATGCGCTCCTCTGGCGTATGGGAGTGGAGCGAGTTGTGTATGCTCATCCAGCGAACGGGGAAGAAGTGGTTCTCGCGGAACTGCCGGTAGCCGAACATCTTCTGTGGCAGGTTACTCACCTCGATGAACAGCACTTTGCGTCCAAGCCTTTCGGTGAGGGCCTTCAGCATCATGCCGAACAGCATGTTGACATCCTGCTCTTGGTAGGTGCCAGCACCCAGGATGCGGCATTGGCGGTAGAGATAGGGTGGAAACCATGATGAGCGGTAGCGCACGATGGCCAGCATCTGGCTGAGCACACGGCCTTCGCCGTCCTCTACTGTCACCATGTAGGGCTTGTGGCGCGGCGTATCCTTAGCCAGCCAGAACAGGCGGGTACTATGGAAGACATCTTCCTCGTTCAACCCCTCGGGCAGTTGGTTGCCATCGGTGTAAATGTTTACGGTTAGTTCGCTCATCGGGTACAAAAATACTAAATCTTTCTTAAATTGCGAATCTTTTGGCAGGAAATTGTTATCTTTGCATGAAATTTTAGACAAAGAGGCTATGACAAACTTTAAAGACCTGGCGCAACTGCGCCGTTCGCATCGTAAGTTCACGGAAGAGGAAATCGATGCTGAGGATGTGAAACTCATACTGCGTGCAGCCCTGATGGCTCCCACTTCCAAGGGACAGCGCGGCTGGCAGTTTGTGGTAGTGGACGACAAGACAGACCTGGAGAAACTCTCCGATGCCAAGGAGATGGGCGGACAACTCATCAAGGGGGCCTCGCTGGCTGTCGTGGTGCTGGGTGATCCCATGCAGAACGACTGCTGGGTGGAGGACGGCTCTATTGCTGCCATCTCGATGCAGTACCAGGCCGAGGAATTGGGCCTTGGCTCCTGCTGGGTGCAGATGCGTGGTCGCGGACTGAGCGACGGCACCTCGGCCGACACCGTGATTCGTGGCATCCTCGACATCCCTGAGAACCTGAATGTGCTCTGCGTGATTGCTATCGGCCACAAGGTGGAGGAGCGCAAGCCGCAGAACGAGGAGAAACTGAAGTGGGAGAATGTCCACGTGGGGAAGTATTAAGTGGGGAAGGCGAGATCGCGATTAATCGAGGAAGCGATTAGTCGATTAATCGATTAAACGATTACTCGAATAAACGATAAAACGATTAAACGGTTAAACGGTTAAACGAAAAATTGAAATAACGACAATGGAAATCGTTTTCTTAGGGGCAGGGCGGCTGGCCACGAACCTGGCGAGGGCACTCCACGACCAGGGGCACCGCATCAAGGCAGTCTATAGCCGCACGCAGGCTTCGGCAGAGGCCCTGAGTGCTGTGGTCGGTGGCTTCCCCACTGACAGCATCGATGCCCTGCCGATGGAGGCCGATGCCTTTATCCTTGCTGTGAAAGACGCGGTGCTTGGCGACCTGATTGCCCAGTTGGACAAGGGGCGCGAGCAGCAGGCCTTCTTCCACACGGCAGGCTCCGTGCCGTTGTCGGTATTCGGAAGCCATAGCCCCTGCGGCGTGATCTATCCCATGCAGACATTCTCGAAGGAGCGTCAGGTGGACTTCTCTCGCGTACCTATTTTTATAGAAGGTAGCGACGAGGACAGCATGACCCTGGCCGAGCGGATAGCACGGATGGTGAGCAACGATGTGCGCACGCTGTCGAGTGAGGACCGCAGACACCTGCATCTGGCTGCCGTATTTGCCTGCAACTTCGCCAATCATTGCTATGCCCTCTCGGCCAGGATATTGGAGAAGCACGGGTTGCCTTTCAGCGTGATGCTTCCCTTGATAGAGGAGACGGCGGAGAAGGTCAGGACCATGCATCCGCGTGAGGCTCAGACGGGCCCTGCCGTTCGCTATGACGAGAATGTGATAGCGGCGCAGATGCGACTGCTGGCCGACGAACCGATGATGCGCGATGTCTATGAACTGATGAGTAGGAGTATTCATGGTGAAGGGTGAAGGGTGAAGGGTTATTGGTTATGGGTTATTGGTTAATGGTTATGGGTTATTGGTTATAGGTTATTGATGATATGATAAACTACGATCTGTCTAAAATAAAGGCGATTATCTTTGATATCGATGGCGTGCTCTCGGCAGAGACTATCACGCTGGCACCTGACGGGCTGCCTATGCGTACTGTGAACATCAAGGACGGCTATGCCATACAGTTGGCTGTCAAGCATGGCCTCCGCATCGCTATCATGACTGGGGCCAAGGTAGAATCCATCCGGGTGCGCTACGAGGGCTTGGGTGTTGAGGATATCTATGTGGGATGCTCCGTCAAGGTGCGCACCTATGAGGCCTTCCTGGAGAAATACGGGCTGAAGGAAGAAGAGGTGATGTATATGGGCGACGACATTCCCGACCTGGAGGTGATGCGAAGGGTTGGGTGTCCGGTCTGTCCGAAGGATGCCGCCTGGGAGATACAGGAGGCCAGCGTCTATGTCAGTCACCTGAAGGGTGGCTATGGTTGTGGGCGCGATGTGATAGAGCAGGTGCTCAGGGCTCATGGCAAATGGGTTATGGACGAGAAGGCTTTTGGATGGTAAGAAGAATGCTTGGTTATGATTGATTCAAACTTCCATATTATCCTGGCCAGCAATTCGCCGCGTCGCCGTGAGTTGCTGGCAGGTCTGGGCATACCTTTCGAGGTGAAGGTGTTGCCTGACATCGAGGAGAACTATCCCGCCGACTTGGCTGTGACGGAGATTGCAGCCTATATCGCCCACGAGAAGGCTGATGCCTATCGGCCTACGATGGGCGACAACGACCTCATCATCACAGCCGACACCATCGTCGTGGTTGACGACGAGGTGCTGGGGAAGCCTCACGATGCCGCCGATGCCTGCCGCATGCTGCGCAAACTGAGCAACAGGACGCATCAGGTCATCACAGGCGTTTGCCTGACGACGAAAGACAAGCAGCGACAGTTCTCCGTGAAGACCGATGTCACCTTCAAGGCGCTGACTGAGGAGGAAATAGCGCACTACGTCACCCACTACAAACCGTTCGACAAGGCTGGCGCCTATGGCATTCAGGAATGGATAGGCTATGTCGGCGTGACCTCGCTGCAGGGCAGTTACTTCAATGTGATGGGACTGCCCGTGCAACGCATCTATGCGGAACTGTCAGCAATGTAGTTCCTTTAAGAAAGAAAAGGGGGAAGAATTAATCTTCCCCATATTCTGCCAGATTCTCGACTTCTTCGTCAGGATCGCCACTTCCCAGATCCATCATCGTCGAGTAGTTGTCCTCGGTGATGTCGTCGTCGTTGGGCTCATCCAGTTCGATGTCGTCCTCGTCGGGCTTGTTGTAGTTGTCCTCAATCTCTACGTCGGCATCCTCATCCTCCTCGTCGTCGCTGGATGACGAGAACTTCATGCGCAGTTTCTCCTTCTCAGGCTTGGCCTTGGCGAAGATGGCTTCCACCCATGTGCCTTTGGCCACCTCGAGCACCTCGAAGCCGTCCTCCAGTTTCTTCTCGTAGAGGCCACCCTTCTTGTGCAGGCGGTCTTTGGGCAGGGTAGTGGTGGAGATGTCGAAGCCGCTCTCGATGATGTCCTGAATGCTCTGCGAGAGTGAGTCCCAGCCGCCTCCGAAGTTGCGGTCGAGCACCTCGATGAGTTTGGCAGCCGAGATGTGGCGTATGTTCTCGTAGGTCAGGTCGGTGACGCGCATGATGGGGCGCTTCTTGATGGCCCATACCACCACCTTGTTCTCGTCCAGGCGTACCTGTCCGACCTTGTATCCCTGCTTCTCGTATTTGGTCTTTACAAGTTGGGAATCGGTGGTGACCTCTTCGATCATAAAGGCCGAGCGTATGATGTCCACAAAGTGCCTGACGTTTTCCTTCACGTCAGCGTCTTTGTCGGCTCCTTCCCACATACGGAAGATGTCGTTCTCTTGAACGTCCCAGACATTGCTCTTCGTGAGTGTCTTGAGGGTAAGTGCTTTCTTTGCTGTTTGTTCTTGCTCCATAGTTTACTCTCTTTTTCTTGTTTATGGCTGCAAAGATACGAAATAATTCTTAATCTTATAATTTATTCCCGATTATTTTTTATGCCTTGCTCATAATTTTCCGCTTTGTCCTCTCCGCAATAACCGCTTTTTTGCTTTTATTCTCTGGTGCCAGTATCTCCAGCCACCCGTTTTCTTGCCTCCCGTTTTAGCAAAATCGGCGGAATTGGTGACCAAAATCGGCGGATTTGTTCATCAATTTCGGCGATTTTGCTCTAAAAGATTTGGTCGTTTCAATAAAAATGCTTACCTTTGTAGGCAAAAAAGAAACTATGGCAATACACTACAGACTCGTTCAGAACAAGATCAAGAACGACAAGAACTACGGCAAGTATTATGCTCACACCGTGAAGCAGGGGGAAGTCTCGCTCGAAGAGATTGAGCAGATGATTCAGACGAACTGTTCGGCAAAGGCCTCAGACGTCAGGCTGGTGCTGCGTGAACTTTTCGACACCGTGAAGCACTATATGCAGAACGGCTATGTGGTCAACCTCAAGGAGATGGGTAAGTTCTCCATCTCCGTGAAAAGCGTCTGCGTGGACGATCCGCAGGAGTTCCGTCGCGACCACCACATCACTGGCTTCAAGTGCAACTACACCCCTCACGGTCAGCGTTTCAAGCCGTCTGAGGGTGCCCTCGCCGGCCACATCCATCGCAGTTTCCTGGAAGAATGCGAGGCCGTCGAGACCACCCATTACAAATTGTAGAAAACCTCAAATTTATTTGGTTTTTTACTGACTTAATAGTACCTTTGCAGGCGAAATGGCAGAACCTTTAGCAGAACGACTCAGGCCTCGCACCCTGGACGACTATATCGGACAGCAACACCTGGTGGGCGAGGGGGCTGTGCTCCGACGGATGATCGACTCGGGGCGCATCTCTTCCTTCATCCTTTGGGGACCGCCGGGCGTGGGTAAAACGACGCTGGCGCAGATTATCGCCCACAAATTGGAGACTCCTTTCTACACGCTGTCGGCTGTGACCAGCGGCGTAAAGGATGTGCGCGACGTGATAGAGAAGGCGCAGAAAGGCCGCTTCTTCAACGAGGCATCGCCCATCCTGTTCATTGACGAGATTCACCGCTTCTCCAAGTCGCAGCAGGACTCGCTGCTGGGGGCTGTGGAACGGGGCATCGTGACGCTGATTGGCGCCACGACAGAGAACCCGTCGTTCGAGGTGATACGACCGCTGCTGTCGCGTTGTCAACTCTACGTGCTGAAGTCGCTGGAGAAGGAAGACCTGCTGAAACTGCTGGAACGCGCTATCAAGACTGACATTGTGCTGAAGGAGCGGCACATTGAACTGAAGGAGACGGGTGCCCTGCTGCGCTATAGCGGCGGCGATGCCCGAAAACTGCTGAATATACTGGAACTGGTGGTAGAGTCGGAGAGCGGCGATGTGGTCATCACCGACGAACTGGTGGAGGCACGCCTGCAGCAGAATCCCCTGGCCTACGACAAGGATGGTGAGATGCACTACGACATCATCTCGGCCTTCATCAAGAGCATCCGAGGGAGCGACCCCGATGCGGCCCTCTACTGGATGGCGCGGATGATAGAGGGGGGCGAGGATCCGCAGTTCATCGCACGACGGATGGTGATCTCCGCCTCTGAGGATATCGGCCTGGCCAACCCCAACGCGCTGTTGCTGGCCAATGCCGCCTTCGACACGGTGATGAAGATAGGATGGCCCGAGGCTCGCATCGCCCTGGCGGAGTGTGCCGTCTATCTGGCCACATCGCCCAAGAGCAACTCGGCCTATCTGGGCATCGACGCCGCACTCGCCCTGGTGCGCGAGACAGGTAACCAGCCTGTGCCCCTGCCGCTGAGGAATGCGCCCACACAACTGATGAAGGAGTTGGGCTATCACGACGGCTACAAGTATCCCCACGACTTCCCCGGCCATTTCACCGAGCAGCAGTATATGCCAGATGCGCTGAAAGACAGGCGGTTGTGGCACGGACAGCATAGCCCTGCCGAGGAGAAACTGTGGCAGCGGATGGTGAACTACTGGGGGAAGAGGTTTGAAGAGTGAAAAGTGAAGAGTGAAAAGTGAAAAATTGGCTTCCGCCTAAAAGGGATGAATCAGGATATACTCATAAAGATTATTGAATTGTTGGGCACCTTTGCCTTTGCCATCTCTGGCATCCGTCATGCGGCTGCCAAGCACTTCGACTGGTTTGGCGGCTATGTGTGCGGCATTGCCGTAGCCATAGGCGGCGGAACGATACGCGACGTGATTCTCGATGTGCCCATCTTCTGGATGACCACACCTATTTATATGATATGTACGGCGGTGGCTCTGCTGACGGTGGCCTTCTTGGGCAAGTGGATGGAGCCGCTGAAGAATGCATGGTTCGTGTTCGACACGCTGGGACTGGCACTCTTTACCATTGCCGGCATACAGCGCAGCCTCGATGCGGGCCAGGCTTTCTGGGTGGCCATCATCATGGGTTGCATCACGGGAGCGGCAGGCGGCGTCATCCGCGACGTGCTGCTGAACAACGAGCCTGTCATCTTCCACAAGGAAATCTACGCGATGGCCTGCGTCATGGGTGGCATCGCCTATTGGGGCGGCATAGAATTGGGCATACCGGTGGGCGTGACGGCAATGGTGAGTTTCGCCGTCACCTGTCTCATCCGCTTCCTCGCGGTGCGCTATCACATCTCGCTCCCGATACTGAAAGGGGAAGAAAAAAGCAGCGACTGAGACTCGCTGCTTTTTCCTTCTTAGGGGATGAAGATCTTTTGCCCGTTCCTGATGTAAATGCCTTTTGTGGGCTTGGCTACGGGAACGCCCGTCAGGCTGTAGTAGGCTTCAAGGTTGCTTGAGGACGGAGACGAGACGGCTTGGATGCCTGTTGGCGTCTGATAGGCAGGGTAGTATTCGTCAAAGCCTGACTCGGCATCGGCATTACCAGCCTTCATGATGTCCTCTACGAGGGAGTTCAGATAGACTTCCAGATTGGTGTACCATCTTTTCTCGCTGTCCAGCGTGTAGGTCTTGCCGTCGGCAGCGGAGTTGGGGTTCAGTCCGTTGGCTGTCTCCCATTCATCGGGCATTCCATCCTTGTCTGTATCAAATCCGGCAGGACGCTGTGCTGATTCCAGAATGTATTCCCCTTGATCGGCCACACGGTCAATACGTCCGTATTGATTTGTGACAGAGCCCTTATACAGGGCAGTGCCCGTTTTGGTCTCTTCTGCATAGCGCTCGTCAACCTGGTCGCGATAGAGTGAGGCACCGGCATACGCCAACACCTTTTCATAGGCATCAGTAGCGCTGTGAGTAGTTATGTCGCCAATCGGGGCAGGTGCATCCATGCGGATACGTACATAGTCGGTACCGTTGCTGGTGAGGTAGTCGACGCTGTTGCCGTAATAGTGGTTGGGGTCGGGGATATAGTGATCACCGTTCTTTGTCATCGTGCCGTTGTCGTAGATGAATTTATCCCAACCAGCGGCATTCCCGTCGATGAGATTGCCATCGACGAAGTAGCGACTGCACAGTCCCCAGTAGGTCTGGTCGTTGCCCGCATTACCACTGGCTGCCACGGTGACTTGTGTGACGTGGGTAACAGTGGCTGCAGGACCACTCTTGTAGTAGTTGTTTACCATATTTATCTGACCACCGCCAGGACCGCCGTAACAACCATCGGTATTATAGATGACGCAGTTGCGGAAGTCCACATTCTCAGCCTGCAACGTGTTTCCCCAGTTGTAAGTGCTGTAGAGTTTGTTGCTGGTATAACCGCTCCAGTTGTAGCGTGCACCATTGAAACGTGGTGAACGATTGTTGACGTGCAGAATCATGTTATGATGAAACGACGCCAGTTTGCCGCCCCAGATGCCTCCATACCCATGGGCACCTTTGCCGTGTCCGGCATCGACAAGGCTCTCGCCAATGGTACACCACTGCATGGTGAAGTTGTTGTTGTCGTAGAACGAAGCCACCTCGTCGATACTCCAAGAGAATGAACAGTGGTCGAGCATCATGAGCGTCTTGTTCTTCTGCCAAAGTGCATCAGCACCATCATTAACATCTTTCTCTTCACCACGACGAATACGGATGAAGCGGATGATATTGTTGGCACCAGGACGCACCGTATAGTAGCGCAGGGTGATGCCAGGGTAGGGCGCCGTCTGTCCTGCAATGGTGATGTTGTCTTTGATGACGAGGTCCGACTGAAGGTCTATCTCGCCTGCTACATCGAAGACGACGATGCGGTTCTTGGAACTCACGGCAGAGCGTAGTGAGCCTGTGCCCGAGTCGTTGAGGTTGGTGACATGTACGACTGTGCCTCCGCGTCCGCCAGTAGCATAGCGTCCGTGGCCTTCAGCACCAGGGAAAGCGGGTGCCTGTGCCATCGAGGTGGTGGTGATGGCTGTAAGGGTAAGTAATAGTAGTAGTTTTTTCATTGTTTTTGTGGATTGGGGTTGCGACAGAGTCGCAACAGACGAGTTGTTATTGCATGCGGTTGAGGCCTTCCCAGCGCACGTTCCATGTGCCGTCTTGAGGGAAGCCCGGGTTGAAGGGATTGGTGCAACCGTCCCATCCGGCGCACATCATGGCGATGGCTGAAAGCAGCGCTCCATTGCCTGGGAGATAGATGCGCAGACGATCGGAGGTCTGGAAGTTGTGTCCGTTCTTCAGATAGGTGTTCTTCTGCGTGTCGATGAGCAGGGCCTGAAGGGCGGTCTCTGGCTGGCCCAGACGGGCGGCAGCCATCGCTGTCATGCCGTAGTCCCAGCCCCAGGTGGTGGCCCAGTTCCAGTTCTGCATCACCCAGTTCAAGGTCCTGTTTGTTGCGACTGAGTCGCAACTTACGGAACTGGTGGGCAGCATGCCGAAGGGGCCAAGCACTGCGGGATGGTCGTTGCGGCACTTCTCGGCGAAGGTTTCGCTAGAAGCGGGGGAACCGCTTCTCACGTTGTCGAAGGGGTCGAAGCCCTCTAGTTTGTCGGTTTGCCCTTTGGACAGGCCGGCGGTATAGACGCCCTCTTGGTTCATGGGCAGCGGGGAGATATGTTCGATGATGTCGTCCCAAGTCTTATTACGTCCTTTGCCCAGGCGTTCACGCCAGGTGTTGGCTACGCTAAGACCATACTGCCAATAGGCCAGTTCGAAGGGGTGGTTATAGGAAAAGTCTTTCGACATTGATTCCTGCATAGCCGTAGCACCCTGGAGGTAGTATTTGCCGGACTTCTTGTCGTAACTGACGAAGTCGGCCATGAACTCAGCAGTCTCTTCCACCTGTTGGGCGTATGCTTTGAGGGTGCCCTCTGTGGGTGTGGCGCGATACATCTCCTCTGCCATATATATATAATGTGGCTGCTGCCAGATGAGGAACGAGCCAGTGTTAGAGGGGGCCTCGCCCGCCCAGGGATCGGTCATCTTCATCCAGCGGATGCCCTTAAAGCCTTGTCGCTGGGCTATCTGGCGTGCAACGGGATAAGCCGTTGTGTTGTACCAGTCGAGCACCTGCGCCACAACCTTCGGACGGTTCCAGAGGGCGAAATCGACCATGTGCCACCACGTCATCTCCAGATGCGGACGGCCGAACCATGAGTTGTAGGTCAGACCAGTCTCCTGAGGCGGTAGGGCGTTGGCGCAGTTGATCTGTGTGAGATACTGTGACAGCACCACTCGGCGCTCCAGTTCCTTGGCGCGTGGGTCGGAGCAGGCAGAGAAGTCGACGATGGCTCCTTCCTGCCACCAGCGGTTCCAGGCTTTCAGCACGCCACGCAGTTGCTGGTCGTAGACAAGGGCTTCTTTCTGAGCCGTCAGACCGCTCTGATCAGGGGCATACTGCGCCTCGAAAGCCAGTACGTCGCCTGTCGTGGCAAGGGTGTAGTGGTGGGCTGCGTTCTCTGTGAGGGTGGCGTTGCCGTCCCAGCGAAGAGCAAGGTAGTAGGTGGTACTGTCGAGGGTATGCTCGATGACGGCACTATGGTCGCTGCTTGCAATGATGCGTGACTGATGGAGGTCGGGTTTGCCGAGGTCGGTGGCGGCATCGGCATGCTTGCCGGTAGGATAGGGCAGACGGATGACTACGGTGGCTCGTCCGTCTTTCAGCAATGGCGTCTTGATGCGGTAGAGCGTAGCGTCTTTGTCCTGTAGGCAGGCTGTAGTGACATCTACCTGCTGGCCATCGGCGAAGAAGGTGCTCTCGATGACACCGTCGTAGAGTTTCTGTTCCTGACGGATGGCCCGCAAGTCGTTCAAGGCAACGGGATTCCCCTGGCTGTCCTTCATATCGAGGCCAATAATGCCAAGGTTCAGGCGATGCGGGTTTACCCTAAAATACTCGGTGGCGGCTACTTGGCGGGGGTCGTCGCCCTTGGATGCTTTGTATTCCACGGCGTAGACCTCCTGGTGCCCGTGGCCCAGGTCGAAGGCTTTTTCGCTATCCTGCGGAGTCAGACCAGTGGTGTTTTTGAACTTATGCCATCCCCAGTCGGACATAGCCGTCAGAGGCACACCTGCCTCATAGTCAAAAGGGAACGACTGCAGGCCGGTGACGTCGACTGTCGTGGCGAAGTGTCCGTTGCCGACGGTGAGCGAAGCCAACGGATCGGCCTTGGTGATGACGGGGTTGTTGCGACCGGTAACTGCCTGGCGGTTGATAGGCTGCATCACGTTCTCCGTGTCGAAGCCCATCATTTCCATTTCGAGCGAAGCCCAGATGAACGGACCGAGGCCCTTGGCGTCGTTGTCGCGTATCTGCTCGGACAGATAGTAGTCGTAGCCACCGTCACGACGGCGATTCTCCTTGACCGAGCCCTTGGGGTTGACTTGTTTCATGGCGGCGATGACCTCGTCGGTGGCTGCCGGGCCGAGACCGGCTACGGAGCAGCAGTTGGTGAGCGAGATGGTCATGTCGTCGTCGATGCGGATGAAGTTGTTGATGATGCCGCGATAGGCCTTGATGCCAGTATCGCGGTATTTGCTGCCAAGGTAGCCTTTGCGGTAGGCCTTCAGGAGGACATAGGCGAACATAGCCGAGCAGGTGGACTCGAGGTAATTGCCCTCACGGTTGGGACTATCCATCACCTGATACCACACGCCACTCTTCTTGTCCTGCCATTTGATGACGGCATCAAGGTCCTTGCGCAGCAGTTCGATGAGTTCGCCACGGCGGCTATAGTCTTCAGGAACGGCATCGAGCACCTCGATGAGGGCCATTGTGTACCACCCTTGGGCACGGCCCCAGCAATGCTGGCTCAGTCCAGTTTCCTTGTCGGCCCAGAATGCCTTGCGTGTCTCGTCGTAGGCGTGGCGATTGAGTCCTGTCTTGGGGTCGAGGGTGCGCTCGTAGGTAATCTTCAGTTGGTTGACAGCATCGTCATAGATGTTGTTGATCCTGATGTCAGCCTCAAGGGGCTTACGCTTACCCAGTCCTGCCTTCTCCGTGATAGGCGCTGTGAGGCATCGGAACGGCAGGCCCATGAAGATGCCGTCGAGCCACACCTGGTAGGCATAGATGGCTTTGTGCCAATAGACGCGGTCGGCCTTAGTGCGCGGCTGGTCCTGCAGTTGCTTCATCATAGTCTGCATGGCCAACAGGTTCTTCTTTTCAGGCTGTTGCTGGTACATACGGGTGACGAAATGACCGGTGCGGATATTGTCGAGGTTATAGTCCAGAAGATTGTAACCGCGAATCTCACCCTTCTCGTTGATCATCGTGTCGGTGTAGAGTTTGCAGTAGTCCATGATATCCTGTCCGCCATAGCGCAGGTAGGTGTCGAGCATGCTTTCCAGTTCGATGCCCATCACGTAACTCCACTTTGGTCGGTTCGAGAAGTCGAGCATATAACTCTCTGGCGTACGTTTCATCTCAGAGCGCGTCATCCATTCTGAGTAGTGCTTGTAGGGCATCTTCAGTAGCGAGAGTCCGCCGTTGACATAGAGTCCGTCGAATTGGATGTTGCGGGTCTTGCCCGTAATGGTGTTGCCCTGCTGCACGCCATTGAAGCGGCAGTTGCGCACGGTGATGTCGTTCACGAAGGTGTCTTCTTCCAGTCCGATGATCTGAACGCCGTAGCGTGACTTCTGGCAGGTGACATTCTCCATCAGCACGTTGCGCACCACGGGGTAGTTGCCACGGCAGCACACCTCGTTATGCTCATAGTCGAGGTTGATTTTCAGCACCGACTCGCCGCACTGGCCCACCTGTATGTCCTTTACATAGATGTCCTCGATGATGCCACCTCGGCAGGAGTTGGTCTTGATGCGAAGCACGCGGTCGAGGTTGGGCGAGTCCATCACGCAGTTGTGGGCGAAGATGTTCTTGGCACCACCGCTGATCTCAGAACCGATGACCACGCCGCCGTGACCGTTCTTCATCTCGCAGTTGCGGATGATGATGTTCTGGGAAGGCATGGCCCGCTCGCGTCCGTCACGGTTGCGTCCGCTCTTGATGGCGATGCAGTCGTCGCCTGTGTTGAAGAAGCAGTTTTCGATGAGCACACGGTCACACGACTCTGGGTCGCATCCGTCACCGTTGGGGCCGTCGTTGTTGATATGTACGCCACGAACGATGATGTCCTGCGATTTCAGGGGATGGATGACCCAAAAGGGGGAGTCGAGCATCGTGACATCCTCTATCAGAATGCGCTGGCACTCGGTGAAGTTGACCAGTTGGGGACGCAGGCCATCTTTGGGGCCGAAGGTGCGCTCCTTAGTAGGCTGTCCCTGCTCATCCTTCATGGGTACACCGTCCTCGCCGTTCTTCAGCAAGCGTGGACGGGCCTCCAGTTTCTGGCTCACCATGCCCTCCTTCCATCCGAAGTGGGGAGCGCCGCACCAGGGCCACCATGTCTCTTTCGAACCGCCGCCGTCGATGGTGCCTTTACCAGTGAGGGCGATGTCTGTCTGCCCGAAGGCATAGATGCAGGGCGAGAGGTTGTAGCAGTCGAGGCCTTCCCACGACGTCTCTACGATGGGGTAGAGGTCGGGCTGGAAGGCGAAGCGCAGCACGGCACTTTCCTCGATGACGAGATTCACGTGGCTCTTCAGACTGATGGCTCCAGTCTCGAAAGTCATGCCGGCAGGCACGATGACACGCCCGCCGCCTTTCTTCGAACATTTGTCGATGGCCTTCTGGATGGCTTTCTGGTTGACGGCAGCCGAGGCCGTCGGCTTGGCACCGAACTTGGTGATGAGATAGTCCTTACCGCTGATCTGTGGTGCCTGGATGCTTTGCTCTATTTGCCTGTACTTCTGCTCGTTCCACTCGAAAGCCATCGAGGTCAAGGGCATAAGACAGCCTAGAAGCAGCATGAATAGAATAGATTTTTTCTTCATTTTAATAGTCTTAGTTTTCTTTGATGGCGCAAAGATACGAAGATTTTTCCGTATCACCAAAATATTGGGTACAGAATATTGAGACAGGATGATTCTTTGACAGAGGGCTGTCGCTAGCGGTTATTGGGCAAGGGCCTCGAAAAGACGGTCTAATGCTCGGTCGGCATCTTTTTCCTGGTCAAGCAAGTTGACAAATTTCGAACCGATGATGGCACCTGCGGCGTTCGCCTGGGCCGATTGAAGCGTTTGCTTGTTGCTGATGCCGAAGCCAATCATGCGTGGGTTGCGCAGGTTCATGGCGTTGATGCGGCGGAAATAGGCTTGCTTCTGCTCGTCGAACGAAGACTGGGCACCTGTTGTCGCAGCCGAACTGACCATATAGATGAATCCGTCGGTATGCTCGTCGATGAAGCGGATGCGCTCTTCACTGGTCTCCGGGGTGATGAGCATGATGACACGCAAATCATAGCGGTCAGCCACTGGCTTGATGCTGTCGAGGTAGTCCTTGAAGGGCAGGTCTGGGATGATGACTCCGCTCACACCGCTGTTGACACAGGATTCGCAGAAGCGTTCTATCCCATATTGTAGTATGGGATTAAGGTAACCCATAAGTATCAGTGGTATAGATACTTCCTCTTTAATGCTCTTTAGTTGGTTAAATAGTGTCTGTAGTGTCATGCCGTTCTTCAACGACTTCGTGGCGGCATCCTGAATGACAGGACCATCGGCCATGGGATCGCTGAAAGGGATGCCCACTTCTATCATGTCAATGCCTCGGCGTTGCATAGCCATGATGACGTCGCACGTGCTCTCCAAGGTTGGTGCTCCGGCACAGAAATAGAGTGACAATAGTTTGCGGTTGTTATGTGTATCGCTGAAAAGTTGGTTTATTTTATTCATGATCTTATTGTTTGAATGAATGCTTTAAGTTTATTAATGTCTTTCAGACCTGGCTCTGTCTCGAAGCGGGAGTTGAGGTCAATGCCCATGCATTTGGGATGATGGAAGGCCTTGATGCGTTCTGCATCGTCAGGGCCGATGCCTCCGCTCAAGAGGAAAGGCTTCTCACCGTTATAATCGGCAAGCACGCTCCAGTCGAATTGTTGGCCGCTGCCACCCATACAGGCACATTTCGTGTCGAAGACAAAGGCATCGACGCAGTCCTCATAGTCCTTGCAGATTTCGAGGTCGCTGCGGTTGCTGATGCTGATGGCCTTCCAGAATTGAATGTTTGCGCGGATGTCAGGATCGAGTGTAGCACGTAGGTTACGGATGACGGTAGGCTGTTCGTGCCCATGCATCTGGACTACATCGAGTTTGTAGTTTACCACTCTCGTGATGATGTTCTGAGGCATCTCGTCGACAAAGACACCGACACGCTTGAATTGAGAACTGAAAGTCGAGAGTTGGGAATTGGCGCGATCTGGAATGATGCCGGCATGGGTGGGAATCATCGTGACGTTCCGGGGCGACTTGCCCCAGAAGATCATGCCGATATAGTCGGCGCCCAGTTCGGCAACCTGACGGATATTCTCACCATCGCGCATGCCACAGACCTTTATTGCTATTCTTTCTGACATGGCATTATTTCGATATGACGTCGTTAATAAATTCTCTTAAGGTCGCACCAGGATTATCGGTCTTCATGAATGTCTCGCCAATGAGGAATCCTTGGAATCCGGCGCTCCGTAATTCGTTAATTGTCTGAGGATTGGATATTCCGCTTTCACTTACTTTTACAGCCTCCTTCGGGAGACGTTCAGCAAGGCGGTAGGAGGTCTCGACATCGGTTACGAACGAACCTAAATGACGGTTGTTGATGCCGCACATATCGGGCTCCAGTTCTGCATACTCCAGTTCGTGCTCATCGTGCATCTCTAGCAGGACTTCCAGTCCTAACTCATGAGCAGAGCGCATGAGCCTACTGCAATCCTGTTTCGTGAGACATGCGGCGATGAGCAACACAGCGGAGGCACCACAGAGGGCAGCCTCATAGAGTTGGTACTCATCGACGACGAAGTTCTTATAAAGGATAGGAATGGTGACACCCGACTGGTGTGCCATACGGATGAAGTCATCGTGTCCGCCAAAGTACTTCTTGTCGGTGAGGATGCTGAGTGCTGCGGCACCATTCTGCTGATAACTCAGGGGAATGATGTCGGCTCGGCCATCCTCCTTGATCCAACCTTTCGAAGGCGACTTGCGCTTGAACTCAGCGATGATGCCGGTGGAAGATGCCAACAGCGCCTCACGCATGGATGGCTTCTTCATCCGCATCTGAGCCAGTTCCTGACGCTTGTGCGCTACTATTTCTTGAAGAATATCTTGCATGTTATTTTTCGAGATAACGATTAAACGATTAAACGATAAAACGATATGACGATATGATGGCTTTTTGCCTAACTGTTCAGTTCTACGAACTTCTTGAAGGTACGCAGGGCGGCACCGCTGTCGATGGATTCGCGGGCGATGGCAATGCACTCCTCTATGCTCTTCTCGCCCTTCTCGAGTACCTGAATGCCGAAGGCGGCATTGGCCAACACGATGTTCTTTTGGGCGGGTAGAGCACGGTTCTCGAGTACGGAGTCGAAGATGGCTGCGGCTTCTTCCTCAGTAGCACCGCCAACCAGTTCCTCGGGTTTGGCAATCTCGAAGCCGAGATCGCTGGGTTTGAAAATACGTTCGTAGTTCTTGGTGGTTACCTTGAAGTCACCGGTAAGTGAGATTTCGTCGTAGCCATCGATGGAGTTCACAATGCCATAGTCGATGCCTATCTTCTGGTACACTTGGTTGTAAAGGCGCATCTGGTCTAAGTTCGCAACTCCAAGGAGTTGACAACGAGGTTGGCTAGGATTTACTAAAGGACCTAATAAATTAAATATGGTCGGGAACTGCAGCGCCTTGCGGATGGGACCCACAAACTTCATGGCTCTGGCAAAGAGTTGAGCATGAAGATAGACGATGCCAGCCTCGTCGAGTGAGCGGTTCAGACGGTCGATGTCATCGGTGAACTTGATGCCGTGGTGGGCAATGACGTTTGAGGCACCTGATACGGAGGTGGCGGCATAGTTGCCGTGCTTGGCAACCTTGTAGCCTGCACCAGCGATGACGAAGCAGGATGTTGTCGAGATATTGAAGGTGTTCTTGCGGTCGCCGCCCGTGCCTACCACGTCGATATAACGGTCGGCATTGAGGATGGCAGGCACGCCAGTCTCAAGGATGCCGTCACGGAAACCTAAGAGTTCGTTAACGGTGACGCCACGCATCTGCAGGGCCGTCAACAGGGCCGTAATCTGCTCTGTGGGGTACTCACTCTGGGTGATGCCAATCAGAATATTTTTCATTTCTTCACGAGACAGTTCCTCGTGGTTCAGCATCCTGTTCAGGATGTCTTTCATTGTCTGGGCCATATCTTAACCTTTTATTTGTTTTTATCTTTTTACCATTAAAGGAAGAGCCAGTTCTGCAGCATTTTCTTGCCGTCAGGGGTAAGGATACTCTCGGGGTGGAATTGGATGCCACGCACATTGAGCGTTTTATGCTTCAGGGCCATAATCTGCCCGTCGTCGCTCTCGGCAGTGATTTCAAGACAGTCGGGGAAAGCCTCTTTCGACACTACCCATGAGTGGTAGCGGCCTATGGTAAAGTCTTTCGAGATGCCAAAGAAGAGCGCATCGTCGCTCGTGAGATGACAGGGTGTCGCTACGCCATGGAATACATTGCTCAGGTTCTCCAGTTTTCCTCCGAAGGCCTCGCCAATGGCTTGATGCCCTAAACATACACCCAAAATGGGCTTCTGGCCTGCATAGGTTTTGATGACATCGAGCAGCAGGCCTGCTTCGCTTGGGATGCCAGGCCCTGGCGAGAGTATGATCTTACTGAACTCCTCCAGTTGGCTTAACTCGAACTGGTCGTTGCGTAGCACGGTGACCTCGGCTCCCAGTTCCTTGACTAAATGACTCAGATTATAGGTAAACGAGTCGTAATTATCGATGATGACTATCTTCATAATGCTTCTGCTTTTTCGATGGCCTTGCGCAAGGCACCCAGTTTGTTGTTTACTTCCTGTAACTCGTATTCTACATCGCTCTTGGCTACAATGCCGCCACCGGCTTGGAACCAGAGTTCTCCGTTGCGTGAGACGAATGTGCGGATGGTGATGGCCTGATTCAGGCTGCCATCGAGACCGATGATGCCGATGCAACCACCATAGGCGCCGCGGTTGTGGGGTTCGTATTCGCTGATGAGTTGCATGGCACGAACCTTTGGAGCACCAGACAGCGTGCCAGCGGGGAAGGTGTCGATAAAGGCCTTGATGGGATCGGCACCCTCGTCGAGTTCTCCACTGACACGTGATACCAGGTGGATGACGTGAGAGTAGTATTGCAGATCCTTGTAGAAGTCGACTTTTACATTGTGACAGTTGCGGCTGAGGTCATTGCGAGCCAAGTCTACCAGCATGACGTGTTCGGCATTCTCTTTGGGGTCGTTACGCAGATACTCGGCTCCCTTGCGGTCGGCCTCTGCATCGCCTGTACGCTTAGTGGTGCCTGCGATTGGGTCGATATAGGCCTTGAAAGTTGGCTTTTGGCTATTGGTTGTTGGTTCTATGCGACAGTGGGTCTCTGGTGACGAACCAAAGATGCGGAAGCCACCAAAGTCGAAATAGAATAGGTAGGGTGAGGGGTTGATGCTACGCAAGGCACGATAGAGTTTGAAGTCGTCACCCTCATATTGCTGGATGAAACGACGGCTTAGCACAATCTGGAATACGTCTCCACGCAGACAATGCTGGATGCCACGACGGATATTTGCCCTGTGCTCATCGTCGGTCAGCGTCGAGCGAACGTCACCGACAGGGTGAAAGTCGTATGCCTTCACATTCGCCTTATTCATCGCCTTCAGTACAGCATCGATGTCATTTTCGTTTTGATTATCGTTTTCGTTTAAACTCACCACTTTCAGCGTGTTGTTATGATGATCAAAAACAATTACGATCTTGTATAATATGTAGAGAACGTCGGGAGCGTCGTTCTTTGCCTGTGTCTCGTCTTTGACGGCAATGTTCTCGAAATAGCGTACGGCATTAAATGAGGTGTAGCCAAATAACCCACATACATTGGCATCGTCGCCCGTTACTTGGATGCGGTCGATGAGGGCGTGGATGGCTTCGGCAGAACGGAAGTCCGCGCACAAGGGCTTACATTCGGTAGTACCATCGGGAAAACCGATAGTCACGGTTCCATGTCCGATGGCTACGCTAGCGATGGGGTTGATGCCGATAAACGAGCGTGAGTTGTTTGAGTCGTGATAGTCAGAACTCTCCATCAGAGCGCTCTGTGGGTATAGGTCGCGTAGCCTCATATACACGCCGACTGGTGTATAGAGATCGGCCAGAATGGTCTTACTCGTCGTTTGATATTGGTAGGTAATCATAACTTACTAATTGGTCTTTACTTATTAGAAATTGCCGTATTCACCTGCTAAGTCTTTGTTGTTCAGGTAGGTTTCTACATCCTTGTCGCCGCGACCACTAACCGTCAGTACTACAACATCGTCTTTCTTGAACAACATTTTTTCTAAGGCGGCGATGGCATGGGCACTTTCAAGGGCTGGGATGATGCCTTCCATACGGGTCAGTTCGTAGGCTGCACGAATGGCTTCGTCATCGTTGATGCTGTAGACGGTGGCACGATGCTGGGTGGCCAGATTGGCGTGCATCGGTCCGATGCCTGGGTAATCAAGACCTGCCGAGATGCTCTCAGCCTCGATGATCTGACCATCAGGTGTCTGCATCACCAGTGTTTTCGAACCATGCAATATACCCAGTCGGCCAGCGTGTATGGTGGCTGCTGTATGTCCTGTGTCGGCTCCCTTGCCGCCGGCTTCTGCCAGCACGATTTTCACACGTTCATCATCGATGTAGTGATAGATGGTGCCTGCTGCGTTGCTGCCTCCCCCTACGCATGCCATGAGGTAGTCGGGATAGTCGCGTCCAATCTTCTCCTGTAATTGAGACTTGATCTCCTCTGAGATGATGCTCTGCAGGCGGGCTACCATGTCAGGGTAGGGGTGGGGACCTACGGTGCTTCCAATGATGTAGAAAGTGTCGGAGGGATGGCAGCACCAGTCGCGGATAGCCTCGTTGGTAGCATCTTTCAGCGTCCAGTTGCCAGTCTTTACAGGGCGAACCTCAGCACCCAACATCTTCATGCGCTCCACGTTGACATGCTGGCGCTCCACATCGAGTGCTCCCTGATAGACCACGCAGGGCATATCCATCAATGCACAGACCGTTGCAGTAGCAACGCCATGTTGCCCGGCTCCTGTTTCGGCGATGATGCGTTTCTTGCCCATTTTCTTTGCCAGAAGAATCTGACCGATGGTGTTGTTGATTTTGTGGGCACCGGTATGGTTCAAATCCTCACGCTTCAGATACAGTCGACAGCCGTATTTCTCGCTCATCCTGCGGGCAAGATAAAGTGGTGATGGGCGTCCCACGTAGTCGCGTAGCAGCGACATATACTCATCCTTGAAGTCCTGACTCTCCAGGATAGGCAGATATTGCTCCTGAAGATTCTTCACTGTGGCATAGAGAATCTCGGGCACATAGGCTCCGCCAAACTCTCCGTAAAAACCTCGTTCGTCAACTAAATAACTCATATCTATTTGTCTTTGTGTAAATTCGTCACTTATTCTCTTGTTGTTCTCATAAAGAAAGGCTCGTCGTGATTTCCGACGAGCCCTTCTATGCTGTTTGTTTCATACATATACGGGTTGTACCCTCACGACCTTTGGAATCTTGAGCAGCGCCACCACCATGCATTGAACAATTTCTTCATCTTTGTCTGCGGTTTTGTTTGATTTCGGCTGCAAAAGTACATATAATTCTTCTAATCTGCAAATATTTTTCTATGTTTTTTAATGAATTATTAGAAAAAACTTCATAGGCGATCTTCGCTTTTCTCTTTCTCTCACACCATTATTCCTGTTTTGGGGAATAAATGATGATGGTGCAAACTTAAAAATATAAATATATTTGGTGTTCTCATTTTTTTTCAGTAACTTTGCACCGTTGATTGATTACTAACTAACTAAAATAATAAAATGATTAGATTCAACACTGTTTTTGTTCGGCTGTCGATAGTCTGTTTGCTGTTGGCTGGCGTTGTGTGTAATGGCTTTGCCGCAAACACCAAAAAAAGTGAAGCGGTTGTGAATAATCTGGTGACTATCACGGACGATTGGGATTATACAGTTGTGTCTGCGAATCCTTTTGGGGATGAGGGCATAGTGAATATCGTCAATACAGACCATGCGGTGCTAATCCTGACTCAGGTAAAGCCGTCGGTTGCGCTTGGCCTTCTTGCTGCACATGTACAGATTAACGGTGAAAAGGCTGTGAATAACGTCAACTGTCAGGTGAAGATATACAATCGAGGCAGTATTATTCTTCCCTATGGCAATAGTTTCAAGCCCTTGACGGTTTATTCTGAACAGAACTTCGGCGGTGAGTCGTGCAACGACTTCGGCTTGGAGAACAGCGGTGGCTATATGAACACGCTGAGCGCAGCCAAACTGAATAACAAAATCCGTTCGTTTAAGTTGAAGCGCGGCTATATGGTGACGTTCTCAAACCTGCCTAACGGTCGTGGCTACAGTCGTTGTTTCATTGCTGCGGACAAGGACCTGGAAATCAAAGACCTGCCAGCAGTGATGGATCAGAAGATCTCGTCCTATCGCGTTTTTAAGTGGTATGACACGGGTAAGAAACATCTGGCCAGCGACACGCGTAAGGAAGCGTTGGCAGCCCTCAACGTGCAGAGTTGTTATGACTGGGGGACGGGCAATGCCAGCCTGTTGCCTGACTACGAGTGGGTGCCCAACCATATCTATGAGGACTGGCCCTCGTCATCGGCCATCGGTGGCTCCACCTGGTCGCCACATACCAAGACCAACAACGAGCCGTTTAATAGTGCTGACGACCAGCCGCAGGACCTGAACACCATTCTTAACAACTGGGAAAACATGATGGCAACGGGACTGCGACTCTGTTCGCCTGCCTCCCACGACGGTTCACTGGGTCAGCACCACGCTTTCCTCGATTCCATCGATGCTCGTGGCTGGCGATGCGATATCATAGACCTGCACTGCTACTGGCCCGAGTGGAACTTCTACAACCAACTCAAACCCTGGGTGGATCAGCACCACCGTCCTATTTGGATCTCGGAATGGGTGTGGGGTGCCTCATGGAACAACAACGGTATCTTCGGAGAGGCACAGGGTGAGTATCGCGACAATCCTACTGATGCACAACTGAAAAAGAACAAAGAGGTGCTGCAGAATATCTGTAGCGCCCTGAACTCTTATGACTACGTGGAGCGCTACTACTATTGGAACAGCGAGGCCAACTGCTCGAAGATATACCGCGACGGACAGTTGACTCCTGCCGGTGAATACTACGCAAGCATGACCACAGGACTTGGATATAATGGTAAATATGACTACGTGCCCAATACCCCGAAGCAGTATGGTCCGTCGAAGTTCAATAAGACGATTGCTGATGGAAAGACTACATTGACTTGGCATGATTCCAACGGTGAGTATAACCAGTTGATGGAAGTTCAGAAGAAAGACGAGAATGGTGCTTGGGTATCAGTTGCTACTATCGAACAGAAGGAGAAAGCGGCAGACTATACCTATGTTATTGATTCTGCCGATGAAGATATTGCATACAGGCTGCACCTCGTTGATGTTAATGATAAGGACTATTACTCAAGCGAACTGTTGGAAACGGGCGATGTCATCATGGTAGGCGAGAATACTATGTACGCAGGCGGTAATCAGATTGTCAACGGCGATTTTGAGTATGGCTTTGAGGGCTGGACAAACGGCAAGGGCACCTCTCTCAGCATACCCCTTTTCCAGGTGGTGAAAGACGGTGGCTATGGTGGTGGCACTTATCTACAGGCTCATGGTAGCAAGGGTGCTGAGGAAGAGGCCTCTATCCGTACCGTTTTCGATGTTGAACAGAACAAGGACTATTACTTCAGCAATGCTATCAGTAATGGCGGAATATATCAGAAGGTTAGCCTTACCTCAAATGGGACAACAGAGAATAGCGTGGTAGCAACGATGACAAATACATCGTTCTTGTCATGCCAGAGAGCCACGTTCAATACTGGCTCTTATCAGAAACTATTGCTGTCTTACAGATGGCTGGGGGCTAAAGTGGGGTTGGACAAGGTAGAACTTCGTCAACTCTTCAATACACGAGAGGAGGCCGATGCCGACGGACTTGCATGGGCCAGAAAGAAGGCGGAGGCTCAAGTTGCCTATTATGCTCAGTACGCAGACCTGAATCAGTTGTTGAATGCTGAGGTCGCTTCTGCCACGAATGCCATCAAAGCGGAAAAGGCTATTGAGACTCATCGGAAAGCCGTTCATGCAGTGGAAGTGGCGGACTCTATTGGAAAAGTGCTGGAGGCCATCAAGACGATAAAGTGTGTGAAGTACGACCAGATGGTTGCCCTGCATGCTTCGCTGTCTTCGGCAGAATCGCTAACAGAGGTTGTCAAAACTGTGGATGAGTTGAAGGAGATGGTGAGCCTGTATCTGAACTTCGTTGATGCGACCGTTCAGCCCACGACACCTTCGTTTGCCGGCTCTTCTAATGGGTGGGAGACAAAGGTCGGAACCTATACAGAAGGAGACCAACGCACCAATACCGTTGAGGGAAAGACATGCTGGAATGCTTGGTGGAATATTACGGCCAGTGAGAATCCCAATGCAACAATGGAGATTAGGCAGGCGGTGAGTGGCCTGGAGGCGGGTATATACGCTGTTGAGTGTAAGGCTACCACTCAGCATCTTTGCTTGAGCGATCAGCACGGCTACCTGAAAGTTGGTGATGTGAAGGCAGAGACGCCATCATTGACATTTGACTATATGGATCTGCCTGTTGGCAATGTCTGGGAGACACTGACCACAATACCTGTCTATGTGGAAGAAGAAGGTGAGGCTACCATCGGTTTCGTCGGTTCCAAGAAGGGCGCTCAGGATGGTTTGTACCATGCTTTTGGTGAGGCATCGGCAAGCTATGATAATCGTGCGGGATGGTGGTGCGCTACCGATTTCGTACTGAAATATCACCCAATGTTCCAGAAGACTGTTGAGCCAAATACGTGGGGAGTAATCTGTCTGCCCTATAAGATGCAGCCAAGCGATGGTGTGAAAATCTATCAGATAGTCGGTCTTACAAGTGACTATACAAAAGTCTGTCTGGAAGAGATAGAAATGGCAGAGGCAGGTATGCCTTGTGTCTATTTCTCAGAAGTAGCCAATGCAGTATTCCATGAGTATGGTGAGGCCGTTTCTGCTTCTGTTGATGGAGCGGGCAATCTGCGTGGATTCTTGAAAGGTTCAACGACGTTGAAGGCACAGGCTAATTCTTTCGTCTTGATGAATGGATCTTGGCAGAAAGTTGGTTCTGATCGCCCTGTCATTGGGCGCTATACGGGTATAATCCGTCCGTTCACAGGAACAGGTGCAGGCAATGGGTTCACCCTTTATGAAAACTGGGACGGTATAACCCTGCCTATTGAAGGCATTACAGAGGAGGATAAGGCAATAAATGCGACACTGGGCATCGGTGCTCCCTCGCTGTCAACGAAGGTTGCTGACGGTGTTTACACCATTGATGGACGCTATGTGGCTACGGGGGCTGCATCGCTCAAGCCAGGCTTATATATTATGGTAGAAGACGGACGAATCTATAAGATGATTGTAAAGTGATGAGTATGAAAAACTTTAAGATATGGATGCTGGCATTGGCGTCGTTCAATACCGGTGTTGCCTTTGCACAAGATGACGTGAGAGCATCGTCGAGCAACTATCTGTCAGCCAATGCTAAAACCGATGTGAGCATGCCTTTCCTGTTCGCATCTGAGGGTAAACGCTTCTCGCCTACGTGGGGTCTTGACCTTGCCTGGATTAACGAGCAGAACGTAAAGAAGGGCGTTAACCACATGGGTAGGGAGAATGTCGGAATCGGCAGAATCTCGTTTCGCGTCTTGAATCCGCTGAAGGATGATGGCTCGCTGACAACAGACCAGATTCAGGGGCTTCAGACACGTTCAAACATTTTCAATAGATTGGTGGGGCAGACACTGCCGCTGGTCATCAACTGCGACAATGGGTACCTGCCAGAAGGACATTCTGGACCGCCTATCAATACCTACTATACTGCTAACAAAAGAGCCAATGTTGATCATTGGGCAAAATGTATAGTTGCCCATGTTGACTGGATGAAGAATAACACCAGTCATCCGATAGTGGGAGTTTCGCCTTTCAATGAGCCCGATAACGCTCTCGAAAAGAATCTCGTGGGTGAGATTCAGGGAACGCCTGAGGACGAGGCCAATGTGGCGAGGCTGCTGAAAACTTACGACTTGATGCAGGGCATCGCCATTACTGGTGGTAATACGCTGAACGATGACAATGCACAGAACTGGTACAATGCAGGCAAGCAATATTACGACTGGGGCAACACTCATCAGTTGGCAGGCTCGTTTGCCAATTATGCCAATTTCTTCCAGCAGTTGCAACAAGAAGGCAAGGTGGGCTATGCCGACGAGATGCATAATGTTGGTGAGGCAATGATAGGTTTGGAGTATGGTATGACTGTGGGTATCTGGTGGGGGTTTGACAGTCGCGCCCGTGGCGAATTCTGTGACATCACCCGGCACGGCGAGAGGCTGGCTTATGCCGAGCATCGCGATAATTGGACTTCGGCCGCTGTCTATCGTCATGATGACGGACGGATAAAGGCGTTTTTCGGCTCTTCCGAGCGTCAGGCAAATACCACCTCCTATAAGGTGCTGTCTGTCGACCGCGATGTCTACTTTGACGGTCATGGCCCTCTTCGTGAATATTCGTTGACATTGAAGGGAGCAAATGGCTATCAGAAAGGGCAGACCAATGTGGAGCGCGTCATCGATATCACTTGGGGTGAGGATGTCCAGCCTGCTGTGATTGACGGTGTCTATCAGATTGTCAACTATATGAGTGGTGGCGTTCTGGCATATACGTCAACGTCAAATAACTCTCCGATGGTGTTGCAGCCTTATACGGGTGCAGCCAAGCAACTTTGGGAAGTCCACCCAACTACGCAGAGAACAGGTGGTGATATCAGTTTCTATGATATTGAGGCGTCGGATAACCGTAATGTCCGTCCAAATGTTGCGGGCTATTCAACATCATTTGCGAACGTCATAGTATATCCGCAGGATGCACCCACTACTAATGAGCAGTGGTATCTGGAATATGCAGGCAATGGCTGTTTCCTAATCAAGAACCGAGAAAGCGCACTTTGCCTGACCGCCTCGAATAATTCCAATAAGGCATCTATTAAACAGCGCAGCCTCTCTTCTGATGAGGAATCAGACGCTCGTAAACGACAGTTATGGCGACTGCTGCCTGCCGATGTGGCCTTTGACAAAGTGGCCCCTGCTAAGCCGAATGGACTGACAGCCACACCAGCCTCTGCTTCAGTCAAACTTGAGTGGGAGGCCAATGCAGAGGCAGACCTCGATGGCTATATGGTAGTACGAACCGAAAAAGGAACGGATTTATGGAACACAATTGCCCGCAAGGTGAAAGTGAATCATTTCGTCGACAACAACTGTATTCAGGGCCATACATATATATATAAGGTGAAGGCCATTGATAAGTCCGAGAATCAGTCGGAGGTCTCTGAGGCAGTTGAGGCGATGCCCTCTAGCGACCGCGCGTTAGTTGCTCAGTGGTTGATGGATGGCAACCTCAACGATGAAACTGCCAACATGATGGATGCAGCCTGTTCAACGACGGCTTCTTATGTGGCAGGGCACGATTCGGAGGGAAAGGCTATCACAATGACTAACCGATTCCTACAGTTACCCTATGAGGTTGCCAACAGTGACGAGTTGACAATTGCTATGTGGGTCAGGTCTACATCAACTGCCACGTGGCAACGTCTGTTTGATTTTGGCTATGATACCGAACATTATATGTTCCTGACACCTAACAATAGTTATACTTCCGTGATGCGTTTCGCCATCAAGAACGGAGGCAATGAACAGACTGTGGATTGCAATACCAAACTGCCAGTCGGTGTCGACAAGTGGAACCACGTGGCTGTGACGATAGGGCAGGGCAATGTGTGTATCTATCAGAATGGTGAGTTGGTTGGAAGTGGCACAGGCATCACTATCAAGCCTAGTGATATTCATCCTGTCATCAACTATCTTGGTCGGAGCCAGTTCAATTCCGATCCGTATTTCTCTGGTCAACTTGATGATGTCCGTGTCTACAACTTTGCGATGACGGCTGATGAGGTGAAAGGTGTCATGGACAATACAATCGATGGCATTCAGATGCCTCAGGCTGATGCTTCTGCACCGTCGTCTATCTATGGAATGGACGGCAGGCAACTCTCAGCACCTAGGGCTGGTGTCAATATCATCGACGGCAAGAAAGTATTGGTTAAACCGTAAAAACGACATTGTCTCCATACGGAAAGGAGTCCCTTTTTATCGATAAGGGGCTCCTTTTCTCTTTTTTTTGAAAAAAAATGGTGAAAAGTTTTGGTGGTTCGGAAAAAAGTAGTACCTTTGCATCCGCAATCGAGAGAGATGCACTTCTGACAAGGAAGTTTTGCGGAAATAGCTCAGTTGGTAGAGCACAACCTTGCCAAGGTTGGGGTCGCGGGTCCGAGTCCCGTTTTCCGCTCACAGATTGAACAAAAAGAGAAGATTAAGGAAGGCCTTAGTCGATAATGCCCAGGTGGCGGAATTGGTAGACGCGCACGTTTCAGGTGCGTGTGCCGCGAGGCGTGCAGGTTCGAGTCCTGTTCTGGGCACTCTTTTTGTCAAGATGTAATAATATGTTGGAGAGGTGGCGGAATTGGTAGACGCGCTACTTTGAGGGGGTAGTGTCAATTGCGACGTGGGAGTTCGAGTCTCCTCCTCTTCACCATTTTTTTTATCTCCAACACGCATAAAAATCGCGGAAATAGCTCAGTTGGTAGAGCACAACCTTGCCAAGGTTGGGGTCGCGGGTCCGAGTCCCGTTTTCCGCTCTTTTCGATTTTTAGGAAAACATATCTATCATGAATTTATATTTAAGGTATTTTGACAGTGAGACACTTGTACAAACTGTTGATGAAGCCATTGATTTCTTGAAGGGAATAGAGGAGATTGGCATGAATCCAGTTCTTGAGGCCGACATACGTGATTATGCCGCCAGTGATGTGTTTTACCCCAAAAGATACAAAGTACGTCCTCGTGTTTACTTTATTATCATCAAGACCGAGGCTGCCACGATGGTTGACTTCAAGGAGAAGCGTGCCTTGCGTCCAATGGCTGAGGTTCATCCGAAGGAACGTCCTGCAGCACCTGCTGTACTTAAACTGAATGAGGAACGTGAGGGATGGTATGAAGGCACTGTTGATTTTAAACGTGTACAGTTGGTGCCGGGAACAGGTAAGTTCCAATATCGCGATACTCGTTTCGTCGCACAGGTGAAGGCTATATCGGGTATGGATTGCTATAACCGCATCATTGATCATTTGCGTCAGCGTGTGGATGAGCGTAGCCAGTTCCCATCAGCCAAGGGGAAGAATTTTAAGTTTGTCTATCTGGGTCAAGCCAAGCAACCGACAGCAGTCTGATAAATAGTGATTTGAGCGTATGAACAAGGTAATGCTGATTGGAAATGTCGGTACCGAACCTGAGGTGAGGTATGTGGACCAAGGTGTGGCTGTGGCTCGTTTTCGCTTTGCAACAACGGAAAAGGGCTACACGTTGCAGAATGGTACGCAGGTCCCTGATCATACAGACTGGCATAATGTGCTGATGTGGCGTCGGCTGGCAGAGACGGTAGAACGCTATGTCCACAAAGGTGATAAACTATACATAGAGGGTCGTATTCGCTACTCATCATACGACAACAAGCAAGGTCAGCGCCAATACGTCACAGAGATTTGGGCCGATAGTATGGAGATGCTTTCGGCTAAGCCTGCGCAGCCAGTGTCTTCGTCACAGCCCGAACAGTCGGGTACTGGGGACGGCGTAGAGGGGATGCCCTTTTAATTCATAACGATGGACTATTTCCAACCATTTCTCAGCGGTGTTACTTTTCTTCCCGACGGGCCTTTGGGCTTCGGCGCGATTTTTTCTATAGTTCTGGCATGTGTGCTATTGCTGTTTTCCGGTTTCGCGTCTGGCTCTGAGATTGCCTTCTTCTCGTTGTCACCTAACGATCTGAATGAACTTGACGAAGAGAAGAACAAGGTTGATGGTATGATTAAGCGTCTGCGCGAAAACTCTGAACGCACGCTGGCCACTATCTTGATTGCTAACAATCTTATCAATGTGACCATCATCATGCTCTGTAACTATTTCTTTGCCCATCTTGTTGATTTCGGCACGGCACAATGGTTGGAGTTTGTGGTGATCACCGTTTTCCTCACCTTCCTGCTTTTGCTCTTTGGCGAGATAATGCCCAAGGTCTACTGCGCCCAGCATGCGCTGGCTGTATGCCGTCTGTTTGCTCCCGCCATCTCTGTGCTCAGTCGTCTGTTCTATCCTTTGTCTGTGCTGCTCATCCGTTCGGGTGCACTGGCTGGTAAGGTGGTTCAGCAGGAGAATCACGTCCTGAGCGTCGATGACTTGGAGCAGGCTTTGGAACTGACAGACAAAGCTGAGTTGAAGGAAGAGCAGAATATGCTCGAGGGAATTGTCCGTTTTGGCGATGAGACGGCCAAGGAGGTTATGACGAGTCGTCAGGATATTGTCGACTTGAATTTCCGCTCCACTTTCCCGGAGGTTATCCAGTGCATTGTTGAAAACAACTACTCCCGTATTCCCGTTTATCAGGATTCCATTGACAACATTCGTGGTATCCTCTATATTAAAGACCTGTTGCCTCATCTGGGTAAACCGGCTACGTTCCGTTGGCAGTCTCTCATCCGTCCTCCTTATTTTGTTCCGGAGACAAAGAAGATTGATGACCTGCTGCGCGATTTCCAGGAGAACAAGGTTCATATCGCCATTGTGGTTGATGAGTTTGGCGGTACTAGTGGCCTGATAACCCTTGAGGATATTCTTGAGGAAATTGTGGGCGAGATAAATGACGAGTACGATGAGGAAGAGAAGAACTATGTACGCGTCAATGCCAACACCTATATCTTTGAAGGCAAGACCCTGCTATCGGATTTTTACAAGATCCTGAAACTTGACGATGATGTCTTTGAAGAGGTAGAGGGTGATGCTGATACGCTTGCTGGCCTGTTGCTGGAACTGAAAGGCGACTTCCCCAAGCAGCATGAGCGCATTGAGTATGGACAGTTCCGCTTCGAGATCGTTGAACTCGACGGACATCGTATTGCCAAAATTAAAGTAGTAAGCAAGGCATAGCCTACCAGTCGAAATCACGGAGTCTGGCATCTTCATACCAACTCATCTGGTTGATTGTCTCGTTGAGTTTTTTGAGAAAAGTTGTTTTCGGCTGTTGGTAGACAAACATGCTGATACCGCCGAATTTATCCTCAGTAGCGGTGAAATCATTGAAGTTTACGTAGGGCTGTAGTGAGTTTGTCATCCAAACGGCAGCAAACTGCTTGTATATGACAACCTCGTCAAACTGTTGTTTCCATGTCTGATACACTTCCTCAGAGGCGTTGCTCCTGATAAAGTCGTTCATGTCAATCATGTTCTTACTGTAATAATAGATCAGCCCAGACGTCTCTTGGTACTCACCTGGTGCTACAAAGGTTGCCATCGCTGCATGGGTGGCTTGGGCCAGATGCTCCATTTTGCTTGTCTTGATTACCGATAGGGGCAGATTGCCGATATAGTTGGTATTGTAATTATCTGCAATCGCCTGGTAGAAAGTAGCAGAACGGTCATAGAAAGCAGGGACAACTGTCGAATACGAGGCACCGGCATTGGGAATTTCGGCCGGTGAGCCGATGATATAGTCGACATTATCGCGTAATTCATAGGCCGTCTCGACGCATTGGAATACACAACAGTCGGCAAGGATGAACAACAGACGGGGCAGACCGTCCAGGGCTTTGGCCATATCAGGGATGTTCATCCATGTGACGATACTGCCATTACTTTCGGCACCATAGGCCCTACGCCTGCTTGTGGCCAGCGTGTTGCTGATTTCCCATCCGGTAGAGTGTCCCCATAATACCAGTCCATATTCATTGGTGTTTTGTGCATCGCTTATCATCCATTCAAGGGCTTTGCGTAACGTGGCGGGATCACTGGAGTGGGTGTCGTCCGTGAATGTGTAGCGACGTATGGTGTCGCCTTGCTCAACCTGATAGATGCGGGGAGTACTTCTCTTACTGTAAAATATATAGAGTCTATCGTTAGGCGCTATATTCTTTGAGCCTGCCATGATCTCTCTAATGTCGCTCGTTAAATAGCCATTGTCTCCAAGATTGTTGTCAGCAGCCATATACACCAAGACCGCACGGCCAAGACGTTCATTCTCCTCGTTGCTGCACGCGGTAAAGATGGCCATCAGACAAATGGTAATGATAATATGTTTCATGCTTGGAATATTTTTCTGCAAAGTTACAAAGAAAAAGTGAGAAATCGCTCAGTAGTTACAAATTATTTTTGTATCTTTGCACTCTCAAAACACGGCTACTTAGGTATGAAGAGAGTTCTTTTATTGGCGTTATGCCTTCTTTTTGTTGTTGTTCAGGATGCAGATGCTCGCCCCCGTAAGAAAAATCGGAAAAAGGCGAGGACTACGCGTGTGGTCAAAAGACGTGTCGCTCCCAAGCCCCCCACAATCCATGAGAATCCCTATTTGTGCTGTGAGGACACATGTAACCATGTTCATGGTATCGACCTCAGTCACTATCAGGGTGATGTGTTCTGGGAGACTGTTGGTGAAAAGTCCAAGATGTCGTATGTCTATCTGAAGGCAACGGAAGGTGGTGACCGTATTGACGACCGTTACGAACGCAATATAGAGATGGCCCATCGGCATGGACTGAAAGTCGGCTCTTACCATTTCTTCCGTCCGGCCACCAATTTGAAAGATCAACTATTGAATTTCACTCGTCAATGTCTGCCAGGCGAGCAGGATCTCATTCCAATGCTTGATGTTGAGACGACAGGGGGACTTCCTGTTGCTGCTTTCTGTGATTCTCTCCATGTGTTTCTCAAGTTGCTTGAGAATACTTATCGTCAGAAACCGCTTGTCTACACCTTCCGTAATTTCTATAATAAGTACTTACAAGGCAAACTTGACGACTACCAACTGATGATAGCGATGTATACAGACGAGGAGCCTATACTGGCTGATGAGCGTGATTACATCATCTGGCAGTATTCATGTAGAGGCCGGATTATGGGAGTGGAGACCGAAGTTGACAAGAGCCGTTTTATGGGAAAACACAGTCTGCGAGAACTTCGCTTCAGACATTGATAAAAGAAAAAAGAATTTCACGAACTCTTCGGATTCTGTTCTATCTCATCAGATAGCCATAAATCGTAAAGTTCGTGAAATTCGTTGGTCTATATTAAAGATTACTTATCCCGTTCAATCCAGGCGATGGTGTCACCCTGACGGATGTTCTGTCCGGGTTTAACACTGATGTCTACCAGTTTACCTCCCATTGCTGCAGGGATGGAGACAATTTCCCCCCACTTGGTCTGGAGGTAGCAGAAGGTATCGCCCTCTTGATAGTGCTGTCCGATGAATGGTTCCACACAGGGAGCCAGCACACCTTCGCCTCCGAAGCCCCACAGCAGTTGTCCTGCCAGCGGTGATTTCACGGCATCGGCCTTGGCATGCTTCAAGGCTGCAATCTCTTCTGTAGAGATCTTTCCGCCTCCCAGTTTGGCATCCTTTGCCTTCTGCAGGTCGGCCAGCATCTGTTTCTTGGCCTGTCCACTCTTGAATGGGCGGTACTGCTCTGGGTGCATGGCCAGTTCGAAGAGTTCCTCGTCGTCCTGTCCATAGTCCCATCCGTTCTCGTCCATCTCCTTGCGGAAACCATCGAGGGCATTGGGAATCAGTGTGTGCGGGTCGGCATTGGTGAACTCGCGGTTTTGCTGCTGGGCCAGTTCGATCAGTTCTGGTGCAATCTCACCAGGCACTTTTCCACTCTTTCCGAGAATCATGCCCCAGATGGCATCGTCCATCATCACATAGCGACCCTTGCCCTGTTCCATAGTGAGGAGGTTCATCAGGGCGATGTTCTTGGTGTACTGTGAGAACGGTGTCACCAGTGGGGGATAACCCACCTTCGGCCAGACATACTCTACCTCATTGAAGAGTTTCACGAGCATGTCGTCCATCGTCAATTCGGCCTCGCCCTTTGCTGTGCGTATTTTGTTGATCATCTTCTGGATGGGGCCTAGGTCAGCCATCATCGAACCCATCATACCACCAGGCAGACCGCTGCCCAGAAGTAGGCTCGACATATGCTTGTTGGCAGGATTGATGAAATAGCCAAGCCAGTCATCTATGAACTCTTGAGTCAGGGTACGGGCCTGCATATAGGCATTCATGTTGATATCTGCCACCTCAAAGCCCTCATTCTTCAACATCGACTGTACGGAGATGATATCTGGGTGCACTTTACCCCACGACAGCGGTTCAATGGCGGTATCGATAATGTCAGCACCATTGTTGCAGACTTCCAAGATAGAGGCCATTGACAGGCCTGGGCCTGAGTGACCGTGATACTGTACAATGATGTCGGGGTGTTTTGTCTTGATGGCCTTTGTCAATGCGCCAAGCATGGCAGGCTGTCCGATGCCGGCCATATCCTTTAGGCATATCTCCTCGGCACCGGCGGCAATCACCTCGTCGGCAATAGCACTATAGTACTCCACCGTATGCACAGGGCTGGTGGTAATACACAGCGTAGCCTGCGGAATCATACCGGCTGCCTTGGCCCACTTGATACTTGGAATGATATTACGCGTGTCGTTCAGACCGCAGAAAATACGGGGGATGTCAACGCCCTGAGCATGTTTCACCTTATACATCAACTCACGGACATCGTCGGGAACGGGGTACATACGCAAGGCATTGAGACCACGGTCGAGCATGTGAGTTTGAATACCCACCTCGTTGAAAGGCTTACAGAAAGCGCGAACAGCCAAGTTTGGATTTTCGCCGGCCATAAGGTTTACCTGTTCGAAGGCTCCGCCATTGGTTTCCACTCGGGCAAAGCATCCCATGTCTATGATGACGGGTGCAATACGTTCCAGTTGGTCCTTACGAGGCTGAAACTTTCCGGACGATTGCCACATGTCGCGATAGACAAGGCTAAACTTGATTTTCTTTTTTCCCATAATACATTATTTATATTATACTTTATTTGTTGGTTTTACATAATATTCTGCAAAGATAGTAAAAAAAGTAGAAAGTTCAATGATTATGGCGTTTTTTTTCGCTTTTTTTGTCTATTGCTTGATGTTTCTCTATTAAAAAATGTGACATACGCATGGCGTTCTCGTTGTTTTTTACTACCTTTGCCCCAAAAATAAGAAAACAAATGACAAAGATTGCTTGTATGATGGTGTCGGCAGCCATGCTGCTATTGGCGGCATGCACTTCCCAGCCGATACCGGAAACACCGGTAGGGGTGGAGCAGGGGAGAAGCATCAATGCACTGGTCTGTGAAGGTTCCAATGATACCTTGTTGATTTACCTGACCACTCCCTACGACGGCTCTGACCCCGATACACTCAATGTGCTATGGGCTTGGAAGAATCATCGCATCTACGGAATACCCAATGTGGGCGATAATGTGGTGGTGCTGAGAAATGATAGCGACTCAACATGTGCCGATGTGGTGATAGTCACAGAAGACCTGATGGGACGTTGGGGCTTTGAGACCTTCCCCTCGTTGCGCCAGATGGCGGGCATGCCTGCTGATACCAGTCTGTTGCCTGACACGCTGAAGCAACTGTTGAAAGTGTCTCGCGAATACAGCATCAATTTCAAGAATGACCATACCATGCTCTCTCTTGGTGGCAGACGTCGGTCTAAGACAGAGGAAATGCCTATAGAATATCCCCAGATGAAACAATACACAGAGTGGGGGCTCGATGAAGACCGACTGCTGCTCTATGTCTCGGCTGTTGACTCCACAGGCGAAATTAATGTCACAGGAGTTGATACGGCAAGTTTCGTCATGCTGCGTCCTGACACGATGGTGCTGAGAATAAACGGTGAAGAGCGGGGATTCAGTAAAAAATAAGTGTAGGAATTAAACTTTAGACTGCATTGTTCGTCAATACAATCAGTAAACAAGTTAATTTCTCGACAATACAAGTAAACGACAATGAAACGATTTCTACTCACGACGGCCGTATTGCTCATAACGGCCCTCTCAGTTCAGGCACAGCGCACCATCAGTGGTACTGTCATTGATGATGCCGAGAAAGAGGCTGTCATTCAGGCTACTGTAGCCCTGCTTAAGACTGACAGCACATTGGTTGCTAACACAGCCACCAATCTGGACGGCCAGTTCCGACTGACAGCCCCTCAGGATGGCCGTTATCTGCTGAAGGTGACCTACTTAGGCTACAAGACCCTCGTCAAGAATGTGACGATGGAAGGCAAACCCGTCAGCATGGGTCAACTGGTCATTCAGGCCGATGCCATCTTGTTGAAGGGGGCTGAAGTGGTGAAGAATCAGGCCAAAGTGTACACGAAGGATGACACCTTAATATATAATGCATCGGCCTACCGTGCTCCCGAGGGCTCGGTTGTCGAGGAACTTATCAAGAAACTGCCGGGTGCCGAGGTCAGCGACGATGGTACCATCAAGATTAATGGTAAGCAGGTGCAGAAAATCAAGGTCGACGGCAGAGAGTTTATGACGGGCGATACCAAGACTGCCATCAAGAACCTGCCCACTTCGATTGTGGATCGTATCAAGACCTACGACGAGAAGAGTGATCTGAGCCGTGTGACGGGTATCGATGACGGCAATGAGCAGATGGTACTTGATTTCGGCTTGAAGAAAGGCATGAATAGAGGTATGTTCGCCAATGTCGATGGTGGTATTGGTACGAAGAGCCGTTATAGTGGTCGTGCCTTTGGTGCCTTGATGAAAGATGAGTGGCGTGTGATGTCGTTTGTCAATGCCAACAATACCAACGATATGGGCTTTGGTGGCGGTGGCGGCGGCGGACGCTTCGGTGGTGGCGGACGTAATGGTCTGCAGGCCTCGAAGATGGCTTCCGTCAACTTCAACTACGAGAAGACCAATGTGCTGGTCATGGACGGCTCCGTACGCTGGAACCACAACGATGGTGACACCTGGAGTCGCAGTTCATCGGAGAACTTCGTCAGTAAGACGGGTTCGTTCAGTGAGAGTGCCAGTCAGTCTTTCTCACGCGGCAACTCGTGGGATGCCCAGATGCGACTGGAGTGGACCCCCGATACTTTATGGAATATCAGTCTGCGTCCTACTTGGAGTTATAGTTCCAACGATGGTACGTCGGTCAATTCTTCTGCCACCTTCAACGATGATCCTTATAGTTATGTCTCGTCTACCGACGTGATTACTGAGATGGTCAGCCGTATGCTGGCTATTAGCGACACGCTGCTGGTGAACGCCCGCAATAGCAACGGACTGAACTACAGGGACTCTAAGCGATTGGGTGGCACGCTGCAGATCAACCGCAAGTTGGGCGGTGGTGGCCGTAATATCACCCTGCGTTTGGGAGCCAACTACAGCGATGGTGACTCCCGTGCCATTTCTTCAAACTTGGTGAACCTCTACCGTTACATCGTTTCCAATCCCGACTCATCTCTTTATCAGACCAACCGTTACAACCTGACACCTTCGAAGAACTACGACTATAACGCTCGTCTGACCTATAGTGAGCCTATCTTCAGGGGTGGATTCCTGCAGTTCAGTTACAACTTTCAGTACCGCTACACTAAGAACGACCGTTCTACCTACGACTTCAGTTGGGCCAACAATACTTATCGCGACTATCTCGACTGGACTGGTATCGAACCCCTCTATCGCGGCTATGATGACTATCTGAACGCCCCCTTGTCTGCAGCATCGCTTGATAACTACTACCGTCGTGACCTGAGCCGCTTCTCGGAATACAAGAACTATATCCACACGGCAGAAGTCATGCTGCGTGTCATCAATGAGAAATACAACTTCAATGTGGGTGTGCAACTGATTCCACAGTCTTCAGAGTTCACCTATCGCTATCTCACTACCGACACGGTGACATCGCGTAATGTTGTCAACTGGAGCCCGACGGCTAATTTCCGTTGGAAACTCAGCGATCGCGGCAACCTCCGCTTTGAATATCGCGGCTCCACCAGTCAGCCATCCATGTCCGACCTGCTGCCTATCACCGACAATAGCGACCCTCTGAATATCACCAGTGGTAATCCTGGCTTGAAGCCTTCCTTCACGCAGCGCTTGAACCTGCGCTACAACGACTACTTCGAGCGTCATCAGCGCTTTGTCTTTGCCAATCTGCGATTCTCTACCACCAGCAACTCTGTAGCAAACATGGTGAAATACAATCCCGTGACTGGTGGACGCGAGTCGAGGCCTGAGAATATTGACGGCAACTGGGACATCAGCGGTAACTTCACTTTCAATACCGCTCTCGACACGCTGGGTAACTTCAACATCAACTCCAGCACCGATGCAAGTTATGCCAACAATGTGGGCTATATCGACTTGGAGAGAAATGGCAACGTCAGCAAGATGACTACTAAGCAGACTGTCCTTGGCGAGCGTCTGGGATTCAGTTACCGCAACGAATGGTTGGAGATCGAACTCAATGGTGGCCTGCGCTATAACTATGTGTACAATGCCCTTCAGCCCAATTCTAACCTGAGCACATGGGCTTTCAACTATGGCTTCAACGCTACGTTGCAGACCCCTTGGGGCATGCAGGTGACCTCTAACCTGAATATGTCGAGCCGCAGAGGCTATAGCGATGCTTCTGCCAACACCAACGAACTTATCTGGAACGCCCAGATCTCACAGAGTTTCCTGAAGGGCAAGCCCCTCTCGCTGCGTCTGGAGTTCTACGACATCCTGCACCAGCAGTCCAACTTCTCGCGTACCATCAATGCAATGTCACGTAACGACAACTGGTACAATTCCATCAACAGTTATGTGATGCTGCGTGCTACCTATCGCCTGAACCTCTTCGGAACCAAGGAGATGCGTAAGTCTATGCGTGGTGGCGGCTTCCCTGGTGATGGCCCTGGTGGCAATCGTGGTGGTAGAGGCAACCGCGGTGGTGGCAGAGGCTTCGGCGGTGGCGGAGGCTTCGGTGGCCCTGGCCGCTTCTAATGGATTCAAATTATAACAAAACAATATGAAACGACAAGCACTTCTCTTGGCCATGCTCACCGTTACGGCGGGAGCATTGGCGTGTACAAACTTCATCGTAGGCAAGAAGGCATCGGCCGATGGCTCAGTCATCTGCTCCTATAGTGCCGACAGTTATGGCATGTTCCAGGGCTTGGTACACTATCCGGCTGCTAAGTATCCGAAAGGCACCATGCTGAAGGTCTACGACTGGGACACCAATAAGTATGGCGGTGAGATCCTGCAGGCTGAAGAGACCTACAATGTTATTGGCAACATCAACGAGTGGCAACTCACTATCGGCGAGACTACCTTCGGCGGACGCGAGGAAATGGTAGATACGACAGGCATCATCGACTACGGATCACTCATCTACATCACCCTGCAGCGTGCCAAGAATGCCCGCGAGGCTATCGACGTGATGACGTCACTCGTCGAGCAGTATGGCTATAACTCGGAGGGTGAGACCTTCACCATCTGCGACCCCAACGAGGCCTGGATCATGGAGATGATGGGTTGCGCCAGCGACCGTAAGGTGGAGAAGGGACGCACCGTCTGGGTGGCCCTGCGCATTCCCGATGACATGATTTGCGGACACGCCAACCAGAGCCGTATCACCAAGTTCAATATGAAGGACAAGGAGAATGTGCGCTACTCAAAGAATGTGGTGTCCTATGCCCGTAAGATGGGATGGTTCTCTGGCAAGGATGAAGACTTCTCGTATAATGCCGCCTACGCAGCCCCCGACTTCTCCGGCCGTCGTATCTGTGATGCCCGTGTGTGGTCGTTCTTCAATCGCTATGCTGATGGTATGGACCGGTATATCCCCTGGGCAGAGGGGCGTGACCCCAATGCCGAGCCAATGCCCCTGTGGGTGAAGCCCGCCAAGAAGGTGAGTGTGGCTGATGTCCGTGAGGCTATGCGTGACCACTTCGAGGATACGCCATTCTCACTCGATAGCGACATCGGCGGTGGTATCTGGGAGATGCCTTATCGTCCCACACCTCTTTATTTTAAGGTCGATGGCAAGGAATACTTCAACGAACGTCCCGTCTCTACCCAGCAGGCAGGCTTTGTCTTTGTGTCGCAGATGCGCTCGTGGATGCCCCGTCAGGCAGGAGGCTGCTTCTGGTTTGCCAACGACGATGGCAACATGGTGCCCTTCACGCCAGTCTATTGCTGTGCCACCGAGTCGCCCCGTCCCTACAACACCCCAGGTGCCGATGCTCTTAATTTCTCCATGGACAATGCCTTCTGGGTGCAGAACTGGGTATCTAATATGGTTTATCCGCGTTACTCGATGCTCTTCCCCAGTCTGAAGGAGGTGCGCGACTCTCTCGACCGCTCCTATATGCTTGCCCAGAAGGAGGTAGAGGACAAGGCTCTTCTTCTTGATGAGCAGGCCCGTGTGAAGTACCTGACGGCCTATACTGCCGAGAAGGCTGACCAGATGCTGGCTCGCTGGCAGAAACTGGCCACCTATCTTATCGTGAAGTACAACGACATGACGGTGAAGCCCGAGGAAAACGGACAGTTTACGCGTAACCGCTATGGCATGGGCTCTACGGTGAAGCGTCCCGGCTATTCCGAGAAATATGCACGCGAACTGATTAAACAGACCGGAAATAAGTTCGCTAAACCAGAGAAATAAGACAGAAGACTCCCTAAAACGCACTTTTTTTGAAAAAACTTGCTGAAAAGTTTGGTGGATTCGGAAAAAGTGCGTACCTTTGCAACCGCAAATCAGAAATGAGGCTCTTGAGGCCCACTGATGAGGAGCCGAGGAGGTTCCGTAGCTCAACTGAATAGAGCATCTGACTACGGATCAGAAGGTTGTGGGTTTGAATCCCGCCGGAATCACAGAAAGAGAGGTCGTAAGGCCTCTTTTTTTAGTTATAACGATGACTGCAATGATAAAGAGAATACTATTTGTTTTGTTTCTCCTCCTGACGGTTGCCGGGGTGTCTGCCCAGACAGCCACTCAGCCCAATGAGGCCAGGCAACTGTTCGACAAGATCTATAACAAGATGTTCGGTCCAGAGGGCTGTTCACTCCGTTACGATGTGAATATCATTGGTATCTACAAGACCCACGGCTCCATTTGGTACAAGGAGAAGAAGCAGCGCTTCAGCGATGAGCGCGTCGACGTGTGGAACGACGGCGTGACGGCCTATATGGTCTATCGCAAGAAGAAGGTCGTGGAGATTCATGATGCCAACTCCGATAAGAAGGACAAGTATTCCGGCAAGTTCAAGTTCTCGCTTGATGATTTCGACTACAGTAAGTCGATGGATGGCGAAGACCTGGTGCTGAGGCTCAAGCAGCGTCGTGGCGCCAAGGGCACCGTCAAAGAGGTGCGCGCCTATATTGATCCGAAGACGCTGACCCCTAAGTTTGTGAAGGTCAAGGTGTCGTTTATCTGGACGAAAATCAAGATCAGCAATTTCATGGCTGGTTTTATCAACGACAACATGTTTGTATTTCCGCAGGATCAGTATCCCAGCAGCGAGTACAAGTATGTGGACAAGCGTTAGTCGCCCATCGTCAGCATCCCGTTTTCGTTGGTGACCTGCTCTTCGCGAAGCAACTGGCGAAGGGCCTCTTCTATCACGATACTGTCTTCTTTGATGTCCTTCAGCTCTGAGATGGGATGGGGCTTATGGTCCTCCAGCAGTTGAAGGATGGCTTTCTGTGCCTTGGCTGTGGGTGACGATCGCCGGTCTAGGCAGACGTCGCACTGTCCGCAGTCCTTGGTATCGGTCTCTCCGAAATAGCGCAGCAGGAACCGGCTTCTGCATTCATGGTCCTCTGTGGCGTATTCCACCATCATGCGGATGCGCTGGACGAACTTCTCTTTCAGGTCTTCATAGGCGGCACGTGGTATTATCAGATGTTCCGGGTCTTCGCGCCGCTGCATATAGCGCACATAGGGTGTCTTCTTCTGGGGTATGAACATGAGTATGTTCTTCTGTGCCAGTTCGCGCAGGGTCATATAGACCTGCGGGCGTGTCATTCCCGTCTGCTGGGCCAGTAAGGCCTCGTCGATATATTGGTAGTCGTTGAACAGTCCCGTGTAGTTGCGCAAGAGTGTTACGATGAGGTTGTCCTCCTGTGGCGTGTTGTTTTTCAGCCGGTAGAGTTCGTCGCGCTCCAGTAGGAACATGACGCGGGCTTGCGTGTCTTCCTCCTCGCGGTATTCTATATAGCCTGACCTGTTGAGGATGTTAAGTGCCGACACCACAGGCAGGGGGAAGTGCTTGTAGGTACGGCAGAACTTCTCGATGGGGAATTCGAAGGTGCGGTCGTAGCCAGAGCCGATGCCTATCTCGTAAAAGTAGGCCAGATGCTCGTAGACCTTGCGTATGTATTCCTTGTCAGGGAACTGCGTCGTGATGCGCTGTTCCAGTTTGGGCCGGTCGCTGGGGTTGTAGAGCAGTACGGCATAGGCCCTGAGACCGTCGCGTCCTGCGCGTCCTGCCTCCTGGAAGTAGGCCTCGATGCTGTCAGGGCAGTCCAGGTGTATCACCAGCCTGACGTCGGGCTTGTCGATACCCATACCGAAGGCGTTGGTAGCCACGATGACCCGTGTGTGCCCCGTCTGCCAGGCCTTCTGGCACTGGTCTTTCTCCACGTGGTCCAGTCCGGCGTGGAAGAAAGAGGCGCTGAGTCCGTGGCGTGAGAGTATCTCTGCCGTGTCTTTCGTGCGCTGTCGGCTGCGCGTGTAGACGATGGCCGAGCCTTTCACGTTTTGTAGGATATGTATCAGTTCCTCCTCTTTGTTCTCGGTCTGTCTGACCACATAGACCAGGTTCTTGCGCTCGAAACTCATCCGGAATACGCGCTTCTCGCTGAAGGCCAACTTGTCCTGAATGTCATCGATGACCTCCGGCGTGGCGGTGGCTGTCAGGGCCAGCACAGGGATGCCGGGCTTCAGTTTGCGTATGTCGCAGATGCTGAGGTAGGAGGGGCGGAAGTCGTAGCCCCACTGACTGATGCAGTGTGCCTCGTCCACGCAGATGAAACTGACCTTCATGTGGCGCAGTTTCTGTTGGAAGAGGTCCGACGATAGGCGCTCGGGCGAGATGTACAGTAGTTTGACGCCTCCGAAGATGGCGTTCTCCAGCGTCTGCACGATGGCGTCTCTCGACATGCCCGAATAGATGGCAGCGGCACGTATGCCCCTTTCCCTGAGGTGGCTCACCTGGTCTTTCATCAGGGCGATGAGCGGTGTCACTACGATGCAGGTGCCTTCCTTGGCCAGGGCGGGTATCTGGAAGGTGATGCTCTTTCCGCCACCCGTGGGCATGAGTCCCAGCGTGTCGTGTCCGGCACCTATCGACTCGATAATCTCCCGCTGTATGCCCCTAAAGTCGTCGTAGCCCCAATACTGCTTAAGCAAATGAGAAATGAGAAATGAGAAATGAGAAATGCCGTCGCTGTCATTTTTCATTTCTTCATTTGCATTCCTCATTTCTAATTCCTCGTTCCTCATTGTATATTCTCTATCTGCAGTTGTGCTTCGCCGCTGTCATTTTTCATTTCTTCATTTGCATTCCTCATTTCTAATTTCTCATTTCTCATTTAATCTTCAGACGGTTGTATATCCTCTATCTGCAGTTGTGCCTCGCCGCGCTTGTAGATGTTCTCCTCTATGGTGTAGCAGATGTCGAACGAGCGTTTCGACTTGATGTAGCGGGCCGACTGGCTCTGTCCGAAGGCGATGCCGTTCATCACGTTCGACGAGTTCGAGTCGACCAACTCCAGTTTGATGTGCTCCTGTTGCTTGCCCACCACCTTGCTCGTGCCGTAGTCGTAGACACCCCTTGTGCGGAACAGCGGCTTGGGATTCTCCGGCCCGTGAGGTGCCAGTTTCTTCAGGTCGTTGTGCAGTTTCTTGGTGATGTCCTTGAAGTCGATGTCGGCCTCGATGTCGAGTGTGGCCTCTGTCTGCTCGATGTGTATGTGCTCGCTGACATACGCCTGGAAGCGGCGCTTGAACTCAGGGATGTTCTCCATCCTGAGTGTCAGTCCGACGGCATAGGTGTGTCCACCGAAGTTCTCCAGCAGGTCGCGGCACGACTTGATGGCGTCGTAGATGTCGTAGCCGGCTACGCTGCGTGCCGATCCGGTGGCGATGCCGTCGTTGCACGAGAGCACCACGGTGGGACGGAAGTACATATCCGTCAGTCGCGAGGCGACGATGCCTACGACACCCTTCTTCCATCCTTCGTTGTAGAGCACGATGGCCGGCTGGTGCTCCTGACTCTCCAGACGAGCCACGATCTGGTTCGCCTCCTCGCTCATCTGCTTGTCTATGTCCTTGCGCTGCTCGTTGTATTTGTTGATGTGCGTAGCCTCGGCCAGCGCCCGCTGGAAGTCTTTCTCCACCAGCAGGTCCACGGTCTCGGTGCCGTTCTGCACACGTCCGCTGGCATTGATGCGTGGCCCTATCTTGAAGATGATGTCGCTCATGGTGATCTCACGGCCTGTGAGTCCGCAGATCTCTATGATGCTCTTCATGCCTACCGACGGGTTCTGGTTCAACTGCTTCAGACCGTGATAGGCCAGTATGCGGTTCTCACCCATCACCGGCACGATGTCGGCAGCGATGCTGACGGCGCAGAAGTCGAGTAGGGGGATGAGTTGCGAGAACGGTATGCCGTTGTTCTTGGCGAAGGCCTGCATGAACTTGAAGCCCACGCCGCAGCCGCACAGGTCCTTGAAGGGGTAGGTGCTGTCTTCGCGTTTGGGGTTGAGGATAGCCACCGCACAGGGCATCTCGTCGTCGGGCACGTGGTGGTCGCAGATGATGAAGTCGATGCCCAGACTCTTGGCATAGGCTATCTCGTCGATGGCCTTGATGCCGCAGTCGAGCACGATGATGAGTTTCACGCCACCCTCGGCGGCATAGTCCAGTGCTTTCTTGCTGATGCCGTATCCCTCCTCATAGCGGTCGGGGATGTAGTACTCGATGTTCGAGTAGAATTGCAGCAGGAACTTATACACCAGTGCGACGGCCGTACATCCGTCCACATCGTAGTCGCCATACACCATGATTCGCTCCTTTCGTCCCATGGCGTCGTTCAGTCTGTCCACTGCCACGTCCATGTCGTTCATCAGGAAGGGATCGATCAGTTCGTTGAGCATAGGTCTGAAGAACCGCTTCGCTGCCGACTCCGTGCGTATGCCTCGTCGGAACAGCAGTTCGGCTATGATGGGACTCATGCCGATTTTGTCGGCCAGTTCCTTAGCCTGTTGCTCTCGCTCTGGTGTAGGTGGTTCGTAATTCCATTTAAAGTTCATTATATCGTTTATTTTTATCTGCGCTTTAGGTGCCGTTTGTGCCTATTAAGGCAAAATAGCATACAAAGGTAGCGATAAAAAGCGAAAAAACGGAAGAATCTGTATAATTTTAACAGAATCTTCCGCTTTTTTATCAATTATAAGATTTATGGGTTTGGTGGATGGTGGATGGTGAATGGTGGATGGAGAATAGTTTTAAGGGCGGTAGCGAATTCTTCACTCTTCACTATTCACTCTTCACTTAAAATTCAATAACCACTAACCAATAACCCATAACCACTTAAATCCCCAACTTCTTCCTGATATTCTTGGGAATGGCGTTCTTGTTGATGAGGAAGTCCATGGTGTTGGCAGCGATGAAGGTCTTGGTCATGTACCATGTGCCCTTGTATTCGCCGGTCTCGCCCCACGAGTTCTTCACCATGTAGTATTCCTTGCCGTTCTGGTCCTTGGCCACGCCGTAGATCAGCATGCCGTGGTCGTCGGTCAGTTCCCAGTTGTCGAAGCGCTCCTGGCGCATCTCCTGAGTGGCTGTCACCTCGGGCACGGTGCATCCCAGCGAGTCTATCAGGTTCCTTTTCTTCTCGGCGGTCATCTTCAGCCAGCGGGCCATGTCGCTGCCCTGCAGGCTCTCCGTCTTCTTGGTGTCGATGGCGTAGGCCAGTCCCTGACGGGTGAAGCCGTCCTCGCTGACGTCACCGCCCCAGGCGATGGTGTAGCCCTGCTCCACAGCGTTGTCTATCACCTGCATCATCTCGTCCATAGGCAGGTTGTACGACAGTGGGAAGCGCCAGTTGTCCTGCACCTCTACGGCGAAGGCGGTGTAGAAGGGGTGGTGTGTGTAGGAGGTGATGCTCACATAGTCGTCCAGGTTGATGCCCAGGCTCTGCATGAAGGTCTTCGGTGTGTATTCCTTACCCTCGTAGGTGAACTTCTCAGGGCACTGTCCCAGATAGGCGTCGAGTATGCCCTGCAGACCGGCCTTCCACTGTCCGCTGATCTTCTTGGCCTTGCTCTTGGAGATGGCAGCCACGTAGGGCTCCAGCAGCGAGAAGAACTCGTTGAAGTTGTTCAGCGAGTCACCATATAGCGAGCCTGGGAAGGGCATGATGCCCTGTGGTATGATGCCGTGTTTCTTCATCGTGGCCAGCACGTCTTCGGCACTTCCGCCTTGTGCAAACTGGCAGTCACCGTGGAAGCGTACTACCTGTATGGCACGCTCCATGTAGGTCTTGTTGGCAACGAACGACTCATCGAGGTCGTAGGTCTTGCCAGTAGCCTTCAGAATCTCAGCCTCGAAGAACGAGAGGGTAGAGTAGTCCCAGCAGGTGCCTGAGCGGTTCTGGTCCTTCACGCTGGTGATGGGGTTCTCCTTGATAGTCGTGAAGACGGGTTTGTTCTTGTTTTCCGAGTCTTTCTTTTCCTCGGCCTGTGCGCCTATAGCCATCATGGCCAGCAGCGCGAGTGTGAATACTTTTTTCATTCTTCTTTTATTTTAGTTATTATTGGTTCATTTGACTTGCAAAGATACGAATAATAAATTGAAAATGGTGTTGTTTTTTGCATGATTATTAAAAATTAACGCCATTTTCCTTCTTCCGATGGCAAATGTTTAGGGTTTTCCCTATGAAGAAAAGGGGAATTTCTCTTGTTTGGTCATAAAAATGTCCCTATCTTTGCAACATTAAAACTAAAATAAACTCTGCGCTTATGAAAAGACTGTGTTTGACTATAGCAGCATTGCTGACCTGTTCGATGGCTGCATTGGCACAGATTCCTCCTGTCAGCGAGCCTGTGTGTGCCTTCTGTGAGGCACGTTTCACAAAGGGTGAGAGCCACAAACCTGGCTGTCCCAACTATGTAGAAGAGGTGGAGGAGCCTCAAAGCACTCAGGAGGATGTTGTCTGGGATGACCCCTCGAAATACGTGACAGATGAGTTCAATGTGGGTCTGGGTGATGGGAGGACGTGTCCAGAATGCGGTAATGATCATCACATGGATTCCAACTGCGGTATCGCCCGACTCCAGTACTCTGAAGTCTATTGGAACAATCTGTACATGATTAGTAAGGGAAAGAAAAGAAAGGCTGCCGAAGCGAAACACGATGAGGTTGAAGCCCAACTGAAGAAACGCTATGAGTACTACATGAAGAATCCTGTCACGGGCTCTGCGAAGTTGAAGGACCATCAGCCAATGCCTGAGCAGAAGCCGGCAGAGCAGAAACCGGCTGAGCCGCGCCCGAAGTTAGACCCTCTGGCACGTCCTGAACTGCCCAACAGCACGCTTACGACTAACGTGCGGGAGACATCGGGCCCCAACGACCCCACCATCTACGACAAGCGTATAGAATTTAGGGGTGACCATACTGAATACTATGTCGTGGCACGCTGCAAGACCAGCCAGGACGGCAAGGAAGAGTGGAAGTTGTTCGAGAAGAACGGTAAACTGGTTGCCGGCCCCTTCAGTCGACTTTACGTTACCGACCAGGGCGTATTCAACTATTTTGTGGCTGCCGACATGGATGGCCGTTGGGGAATTTATGATGGCTACGGGGAACAGAAAGTGGCACACCGCTTCGATGCCATCGTACCTTTGAAAACCCGGGATACCATTGGCAACCTCATCATCACTTTCAAATGTCAGTCCAACGGGAAATGGGGCCTGATGAGATCGTACAGTCTAAGCGAGAAACTGTCGCTGCCATGCGATTATGACGACATCCGCGAGTATAGTTATGACCGTTCGATGATATGGGTAGAGAAAGACGGCTTGTGCGGACTGACTGATTGGACTGGCTACTTTGAAGTTCCTCTGGAATATACCTATATTGAGAACATCAGTTACCAGAATGTGGGCAAACTCTACATCGTGACGAAGGATGGCACTCATTACGGCGCCTATCATGGCAACATCATGAGAATTCCCTTGGAGTTCTCGCTTGGCGAGGCTCGCCAGAAGGTGCGTGATTATGCTTCTGAATTCATAGCGCGTCAGAATAAACGAAAGAAGCCCTAAAACAATACGATTATGAAACGAATAATTCTGTCATTAGCGATTATCCTGACAGCAGGAATGTCTGCTCAGGCCCAGACGAGTGAGAAAGAGGAATTTGCACGCAGTTATGAAATGGCACAGACGGGTGATCCTGTCCACATGAATAACTTAGGTAAGTGCTATTACTACGGTAGAGGCGTTGCCAAAAATCCGGAGGAAGGCTTCAAGTGGTTTCTCAAGGCAGCCCAGAAGAACAATGTGAATGCCATAGAAATGGTAGCATTTATGTATGGACATGGAGACGGAACCGACTTTGACCTCTTGGAATGCATCTACTGGGACAGGAAAGGTGCAGAAATGGGCAGCGGATACTGTATGTGTGACTTGGGACTTTATTATATAGGTGAAAATGCAATCTTGTATTCTGTATCCTATGTAGACGAAGATGAGATAGAACGTACCGAAATCTTCAAAGACATGAAAAAAGGCATAGAGTGGCTGAAACTGTCTGCCCGAACAGGTTATAAGTTTGCACAACTACACCTGGCTCATTTAGGAGAGAAGTGGTGAGCCCTACGGCTTACAACAAGAAAGGCGGGGAAGACCCGCCATTCTTTTATTTCGCCATAAACTCCTCTACCTCCTTCGGGTGGTAGGGGATTCTTTTTGTGCCCATGAAGCGGCAGCCGTCGTCGGTGATCAGCAGGTCGTCCTCTATGCGTATGCCGCCGAAGTCCTTGTACTGCTCAAGCAGGTCGAAGTTGAGGAACTCCTGGCAGTGGCCTTCCTTGCGCCAGAGGTCGATGAGGTGGGGTATGAAGTAGATGCCCGGCTCGTCGGTCATCACGAAGCCCGGATGCAGGGTGCGGCCCATGCGCAGGCAGTTGGTGCCGAACTGCTCCAGGTTGGGGCGTGTCTCGTCGTCGAAGCCCACGTATATCTGTCCCAGTCCCTCCATGTCGTGTACGTCCATACCCATCATGTGTCCCAGGCCGTGGGGCAGGAACATGGCGTGTGCGCCGGCGGCTACGGCCTCTTCCGTGTCGCCCTTCATTAGCCCCAGTTCCTTCAGGCGCTCCGTCATCAGACGGCAGACGCCGAAATGCACGTCCTGGTATTTCACGCCGGGCTTGGCCACGCTGAGCACGTAGTCGTGACACTCCTCCACGATGCTGTATATCTCCAGTTGCCGCTGCGTGTACTTGCCGTTCACGGGCATCGTTCGCGTGTGATCCGAACAGTAGTCGTTCAGTTCGCAACCAGCGTCGCAGAGCACCAGACGTCCGTCCTCCAGCAGAGCGTCAGAGGGTGAGCCGTGCATAATCTCGCCATGCTGCGAGAAGATGGTGCCGAAACTGTTGCCCTGAGCCAGCGAGCGGGCTATGCCGTCCACCTGTCCTGCCACGAAGCGTTCCGTCACGCCCGGCTTGATGAGCATCTGTGCCGTGGTGTGCATCACGTAGCCCACGTCGCATGCCGCGTCGATATAGGCTATCTCCTCTGCACTCTTCGTGGCGCGCATTTTTACTACTGCCTTGATAAGTTCTACGCTGGCGGCCTCCTTCTGCTGCGAGGGATGAATGCCAAGCAGGTCCATGATCATGATCTTCGTGTCGTGGCGGTAGGGCGGCAGAAAGTGGATTTTCTGGCTGTTGGCTGTTGGCTGTTGGCTTTTGGCTTTTTCGCTAATTGCTGATTGCCAACGGCTAATAGCCTCCTCGCTAATAGTATTCTCGCCAACTGCTAATCGCCAACGGCTAATAGCCTTTAATGGCCCCGTCTTCGTCACGCCCACCTCTGCTGCCAGGTCGGCCACAGAAGGCGTGAAGCCCATCCATACGATGTCGTCCACGTCGATGTCGTCGCCCAGCAGCCACTCCTCGTCGTTGTCAATGTCGATGATGCCCACCAGCCCGTCGCGGTGCTGTCCGAAATAGTACAGGAAGGTCGAGTCCTGGCGCATCGGCGTGTAGCCGTTGGCAGGGTAGTTGTAGGGTGCCTCGTCGTTGCCGAAGAGTATCACCACGCCGCTGCCCACCAGTCGTTTCAGTTCCGCGCGTCGGCGGATATACGTCTCTTTGCTAAACATAATATTAGGTGTGTCTTTTTTCGTTTAAATTTGTTGCAAAGATACGCATTTCCGTGCAGGATACAGACGAAAAGGCGTTAAAGGGAGTTAAATGGCGTGAGATTTCTACTTTCTTTGCTATTTTTGCACCATGGAACGGCTCGAGCGTAACACAGGACTCGTATTGGAGGGAGGCGGCATGCGTGGCGTCTTCACCTCGGGCGTGCTCGATGCGCTGATGAAGCACGAGTACTATTTCCCCTATGTCGTCGCCGTCTCGGCAGGAGCCTGCAACGGCCTCTCCTACATGAGCCACCAGCCGCGCCGTGCACGCTACAGCAACATCGACATGCTGCGCAAGTACGACTACATCTCGCTGAAGAACCTGCTCCTGGAGGGTAGCATCTTCGACCCTAACATCCTCTACGAGCGCTTCCCGTCAGAGATTGTGCCTTTCGACTATGAGGCCTATGCCCGCAATCCTGCTCCCTACGAGATGGTCACCACCAACTGCCTGACCGGTCAGGCCGAATACCTCAGCGAGAAGCACGACCCACGGCGTATCACCGCCATAGCCAAGGCCAGCAGTTCGCTGCCCTATGCGGCCCATATCACCCCCGTCGATGGCATCCCCATGCTCGACGGCGGCATCGTCGACTCCATCCCCGTCCTGCGTGCCACCTCCCAGGGCCATCCTTTCAATGTCGTGGTCATGACCCGCAACAAGGGCTTCCGCAGTAACGAGCGCGACATCAATGTCCCTTCGTTCATCTATGCCGACTACCCCCATCTGCGCGAGGCCCTCAGCCGTCGTGTCGAGGTGTACAACGAACAACTCGAGATGGTGGAGCGCATGGAGCGTTGGGGCGACGTCCTCGTCATCCGTCCGCAGCGCAAGATGGAGGTGGGACGCACCTGCAGCGATCCCGTCAAACTGGAGCGCCTCTACGAAGAGGGCTTCCAGGAGGGCGAGAAGTTCTGCCGTGACTATCGCCTCTGACCTCGGCTGTCATGGACAAATGAAAGAACAAATAGAGGGCGCTGCAGTCGCCCTCTATTCCTTTTGTACCACATTATATTATCCGTTTCATCCGTAAAATCTGTGGTCGTTAAATTACTCCGTGGTCGTTAAACTACTCCCATGCAACTGGTGGTGCCCAGTGCCGTTCCTGCAGCGGTGATGATGGCTGCCAGTACCTGGATGATGAACTTCCAGATGTCCTTCTTCGTGTCAAACATAGCGTTAGATTTTTAAGAACTCA